>Ga0222719_10001342_pt1 | contig 24006 bp, 14 predicted proteins | sample C33_34DmetaG_FD_165039 | JGI IMG/M metagenome (GOLD analysis project Ga0222719, IMG submission 165039) | Estuarine water microbial communities from San Francisco Bay, California, United States - C33_34D | ecosystem: Environmental > Aquatic > Marine > Unclassified | place: USA: California...
GCTACGATGGGCCGACCATCAGATGATGAGAATCCTGTCCTACATTACTGGGATGCACTTTATGTTGTTGCGCTGGACGAAATCAAGTTTCTCAAATCGGGCGGCGCTGACGGATCGCATGCGAAAATGGCACGAGATATCGAAAAGATTTTCAAGGGCCAGTCGCCGGAAGATCTCATCAGGATGCAAAAAGATGTACAGCAAAAACTGAGTCGTAACGTATCTGCTATTGACGCGGAGAGTGGCGAAGCATTTGATCGCGATTATTGGAATTCTGTAAACGAACAACTTACTGTGTACCTGTCGAAACTCGACTTGTCTCGGATCCATTCTAAGATGCTGGTACGCCAACTTGAGCGACTAGAGACAAGGAAGGAAGAGCTTGCGAAGAAGGCGGCCGCTGGAGAAATAGATGAGAAAGACGATGGAGATGATCAGCAAGCATCCGAGTCCATTGTGCCCACAAATGTTGCTCCAGGATTTGGTGATTTGGAGGAAGAGCTGGGTGCCACGGATGAGGTTGAGCAACAGAAACAGAAGCAATATTCGTGGCAAGACAAGTACCGTCCAAGGAAGCCACGCTATTTCAATCGCGTCAAAACGGGGTACGACTGGAACAAATACAATCAAACGCACTACGACAAAGATAACCCGCCCCCGAAGACCGTTCAAGGATGTAAGTATCACCTTCGTATTTGTGGTATTTCTCGTTCTCATTGGACGTGCTCTCACTCACTGGAATTAATTGTTTTTCTCTTGCAGATAAATTTAATATCTTCTATCCCGACCTCATTGACCCAACAAAGACTCCACAATTCGTCTTGGAACCGGCCGATTCGGACGAGTTTTGCATTATCCGTTTCAAAGCTGGTCCGCCCTATGAGGACGTGGCTTTCAAAATTATCAATCGAGAATGGAACAGATCACGAAAACGGGGATACAAGTGCACCTTTGAACGTGGAGTTTTGTCTCTGTACTTTAATTTCACAACCCACTGGTACAGGCGCTAATTGGCGAACCTCTCGAGCTTGCGCTAACTCCGGGAAAACTTCAGATATCTCACTTCTTAGACGCAGCCTAACATGGACGCCTATCTTATTAACAATATGCTGTCCTGCTACCTTCACTAGTCGTGCTCTTTCTCTCGTCGAAAGAGTTAGAAGTAGTCGACCTGTCCGACTTGAGCTTCTTCAGAAGTCTTTGAGAGGGAATCCATGCGCAAGTTCTGGTGTTTTAGGAAACGAAAGGTCAGTCTCAGTGTAAAGCGTGCCCAAAAAGGAGATCGAAGTCAAAGCACTTACTGTAACCACTGTCGCTGGAAGTCTTCCCAGGTTTCTCCAGGTTTATCTAATTCAATATCCTCCGCGTTTGGAGGGTTATTGAGAGTGGCGAAGTAGTCAACCAGAGGTGCCAACTTCTTCACAGAAACGGGGACCTGTTCAATCGCCTTTATCAATAGCTCACGTGGAACGATTCTGCCTGTGGTGATGGCACGTTCCTTACATTCAAGGGGGAAAAGAAAGTGTTAGACAGACTGATTTTTATTGGGGTATCAGTACTGCCAAAGGCTTGACTTACCGATGCTCGTTGAAAAATGGCATCTCGGGGTGCCGTCACTTGCAAAATAGCTAACCGTAACAAAGGAAATTCAAGACGCAACCTTTTGAAATACCTTTCGTACCATTCCCAATCACGCAATGATCCGTCGACGAGGACATTCTTTCCCGCTTGTAACCCGGCCAAAGTGAGAATCTCTGCAATAAACCCAGCTTCTTTTCTGGTTAGATCCCCCGCCATCTCTGGATTAAGAGTCAGATACAGATGAAACTCTGGAAGCAACTGTCGAATCGCGTCAGGGTCAACGTTTACAAATGCCAACAACGGGAATCTTCCATGTTCCACCAACTTGGACATTGTGTAGCTCTTTCCGGCTCCCATTGGTCCTGCTGTAAATACGATCCATGGTTCCGTCGGTGTTGTACACATCTCGCCATTCTTGTCGGTTAGTAAGGCAGTCCTCAAAAAGTAGTCCACAATGGCATCTTGAAACATCTGCCTCTCAAATGTGTAGTTGCTATGGTAGGAGTAATCCAATGTCTTTCGAATGTGTGAGAACTTTCCATAGAACTTGCATTCATCAGTTCTGTGATTCTCTTCGGTTGAAACTAGCGTGGAGAAGCGTCGGTGAGTTTTTCGCGAAAGACGAAGCTGTTCTCGGCGTTTCCCGTTGGCACTGTGCTCTTCGTGTTCCTCAAATTTGGGGTCAAAGACCGCCGCGAACTCGGGCCACCCCAGCTTTCCTTCGCCCAGATCCTTCGCACACAAGTCGTTATGTTGTAAGAGTCGCAAATCTTCATCTTTTCCATTAAAGATGACAAAGAAATCGTCAACATGAGGTTTCACCACTTCAATGGATCTTGGCACATACTCTAGCGCCTCTAACACATGCTGCTCATCGTCGACTCGACCGGTTTCCAAGGACCGTGCCTTTGAACGTTCCAAAATGACATCCGTAGGAGCCTGGACATGAATCATGGCAAACTGAATACCTGTGGACTCCAAGTACTCTTCCTTAATGTTTTGTAGGAATTGGACGTACCATTCGGCATCTTTTAAGGAACAATCGAAAATGACCGTCCGGCCATGTTGCAGTGCGGCCCACGTGAGTGTTTCGGCAATGTAGCCAGCCTCCTTTCGGGTCAAGGCTCCCACTTTGTCAGGACTATTCTCGACGTACGATGGATATTCGGGCAGTCGTCGTCGTATCTCGTCCACATCGACAACAATTAAGGACGAAGACTTGGAACGCATGCATGGTAACGACAAGTGGTGTTTCTTGATGAGTTCATCAATGGTATATCGTTTTCCGGTTCCTTTGGGTCCGACTGTCAAAATAAACCACTGTTTGGTTCGACGGCCCATGCTGGGCGTAAATTTTCCCGGACAGGATCCTCGTAGTGTCAACTCACTGGACGAATCCACCGGGTTGGAACAGAGACAGGGACCTTGTGCTCCGCAACAAGCCTTGCCTTGGCCATTTGAACAACTGCTTGACCTCTTGTCAGTTCCGCCATTGAGCGAATCTTCCTCTTCTTCTTCTTGTCCCTCCAATACTTCATAATCGTCATGTCCATCTAAATAATCTTCGATAATAGAATCATGTAACCATTGCCGTTCTTTACGATAATGGACATGATAGTTGTAATCCAACCGTTCTTGTCGAATGTACCCATAGACCCCATAGGATTGAAAGTGTTGTTCCAACAAGAGTTTGTCGGTGGCATCGGCGACACCTTGAACCTCATCGTGATACGTTACTAAATCTGCAGCCTTGGCCAGGGTCTCCTTGTCAGTGTGGTCTCGTCCTTCGACAACTGCATGTTGTTCCTCGTTTTCTGGTTCTTGTGGTGCTTCTACTTTGAATTGATCTTCGGTCGATAATTCTACCGAAAATCGTCGTCGTAAGGCACGTTGTGCCTTGGTGGCTTGTTGTTTGTCATAATAGGCCCAACTATGATATCTGCCAAAGGCGGGGCCGTGTAAGCGTTTGCCTTTTACCGATCGACGACGAAAGGCGGCAATGGCCTTGCGCGTATGCACCACCGGATCTTCCTCCTCATCGTCATCATTGACGTTCGCGTCAGTGATTGAGGATGAAGCATCCTTGATGTGTTGTACAAAATTTAATGATTTGGCGCGAGTAGTATTATTGGTGGGTCCTGGTATCGAAGAACGGGTGCTGGGTATCGTTGTCGTACTTTTGTTTCGTGGAGCGTCTTTTTCGGCCGATGACGAATTCTCTTTTTTGACGGACGCCCCATTGATCAATGTCGATCGTTCCACCATACTTTGATCGATCGATAATTAACTAGTAGCGATTCTCGTATGTGAACTGAGTACGACTTGTGCTCTTGGAACTGTTTCCAATCTCCATCATCAACAACAAAGAGAGATTTCGAATCGTTGTGTTGAAACAATTTTCGGTCTTGCATGAGACTACGTCATTTAACCTTCTCCCTAGCGTATATGTTTAGTAAAGATGCGTAGTACCCACATCTCTCTCTTATTAGCTTGTACATCGTATCTGGAAGAGTCCCGACTTTGTAATATTCCGCACTCCTTTGTAGGGTCGATAGTTTTCTCCCGTAACCGACAATCCCGAGACTGATAAACCCGAGACGGATGCCAAGGGAATTTTCCACGTCAAGGACAAGTTGGGTGGTGATTCGGCATCGTCGTCTTCGTCATCGTCCTCATCATCGCTACGGTTGTAGGCATCGTCTTCAAAGTCATAATCATACAAGGCAGACTTGTACGAATACGGTGTGGCACTACTACTGACCATGCCACCAAAACTGGTGGCACCCAGGGTCCCCCCGCCACCCTTGCGTCGTCGTTGGGATTGATACAAGGGTGCCGTGGTAAAACTACACGACAAACTTGCTTTTTTGGAAGAATCCATGGTCCCTAATGTCCATTGCAAGACTTTGGCGGCTTCATCGTAAAGAATGGTCCCCATGTTGACGGAAAAGTTGGACGTGGTACGTGTATTTTGTGGAAAGGGAATGGTAATGGCCACATCTTCGACTTGCAAGGGTCCCTTGCGAGAGGCCGATACGACCAGACTACTCAAGGATGTGACTCCTGCATTGAGCATAATGCGACCAGAACGAAGAGGTAAGGATCCGGAGGATTGTTGTGATTGTGATTGTTCCGGTCTTTGTTTCTGTTTGCGTTTGGAGGGACCATTGTAAAAGTATTGAACATGACAATACACGGGTGGTTGAACAATGGCAGAGGATCCACCGCCACCATGTGTCAAATGATCCGGTCGGATTCGATATTTCATTAATTCAAAATCTCCATCTGGTGGTACAAACGATACAATCTGATCTTGTTCATATCTTGCATATCGCACACAGGGATGGAAACTCCAATCATCAATAATGGTAGGATCCTTGAATGTCAATAACAAATCGGGGATTCCCGATAAGTGCGATTGACACACAATCCGTCCCGTCACATCACTGGATACGACATTGCCGGACGCCGTGACAATGGCATCCACTTCCTCGACAATATCCAGATACAATTCATTTTGGGAATAATACACACCGGCTGCTCTCCAGGGCATGTTACTGACCGTTCCTGACGGCAATGCTCGACTCACGGCATCACTGCCACCCAATAATTTACTCAAAATGTTGGGCGGTCGGATCATGGCCTTGAGAGCATTGGGTTCGGTCGTGAGTGGCCATCCATTGTCAATCATTTCTTCTAACAATTGATAGACTGTCGAAAAATTGTCTTTAATGGCCGATTCATCGGCTGGTGAACCAAAGTATTCCACAAAGATATCACAAATACGTTGCAAGAAACTAAGAATCAACAAGGGTGATACTTCGGCCGGACACACGGCCAAATAACTGAGACCGTCCCGTAATATCGATATAACATAGAGTGTCCCTTGATCGGATTCGGGAACTTCCATGACGGGTGGGACACTGTCATAGAGTGCCTTGGCAACAGAAGTAGTTTGTGGCATGGAGTCACTGGTATTGGAAGTATGTGACGATGACATACTGGAATGCAACCGTGTCACGGCGGTAATGCCACCATGATGATTGGCAATCGATTCACTGGCCCTTTCCCAAAAATACGTACAGACATTCCGTGACGTAACGACACCTCGAAAATGGCGCTCAATCAACACTTCGCCTGTTGAGGACAAGATGAATAGAGATTGAATCATTGTTGTTGGTTTAAAGAGTGCGTATTGAGACAAGGAAAGGCCTGCCGCAACTGGTCTCTTGCGGATCTTGTCGTTGTCGTTGGTGTGTGGTGTGGTGTTTGTCGTCGTTTGCTCTCTCTACCTAAAACTAAATCTCACGTACATTCTGTTCTACAGTACTTGTAATGAGTACTAAAATACTGTAATAGAAAAGTTTACTCCTATTTATCAGCTACATTCTTTTCTATACTACTTTATTTATCAGCTACACTCTGTATGATCGTGCACCTCTTGGAGTACGTTTAGTGTGGAACAGAGTGTAGCTGATAAATAAACTTTTTTGTTGGCTTGAAAAAATGAGGTCTGGTAGACGTCCGTCTACTTTCTCACTCCACCATCCAACTTTTTTTCCAATTCTTTGGCAAACCAAGACTACGACGACGACGACAATCCAGAATCGAACAGTGCACTTGTGGTCCTCTGGATTGAGCATACTCTAGTCGACCATGACCAAGAAAAAGGCATCCAAACACAAGCGTCAAAAGGAGGACGCCAAACAAGAACCATCTGAGGCAGTAGCAAACGACGAACAAGAGCAGGAATCCGAGGACAGGGATACGACGATTACGTCAGAGAACACGCCGTCGTCAAAGAAGGATGAAACTCAACAACAATCGTCTTCCGCATCTCCGGATTCGTTTCAATCCTTACATTCCTTGTTAGACGAGGGTATTGTACAATACACTCTTGATCAATCCTTTGTTCGCATGACACCGGTCCAAGCGGCAACCATTCCACTCTTTTTGCAAGGCACCAAGGACTTGGCTGTCCAAGCCGTGACGGGGAGTGGTAAAACCTTGGCCTTTTGTATTCCTATTGTCCAACATTTGCTACAACGACAAAAACAGTCGAAATCATCCTCAAAATCTGGATCCAACAACAAGTTGGCACCGCATCAAATTGGGGCCTTGATTTTATCACCCACACGTGAATTGGCACAACAAACCTTTCAAGTGGCCAGTGATGTGTGCCGGGCGTGTCAATTAACCATGCCCTTGTTATTGGTCGGAGGGGGTACTTCGAGTAATAACAACCATCATCGCACATCATCGTCGTCGTCGTCCGCACGACCCGTGACGGTCGATTTGCAAACTTTTCAACAACAACACAATGACCTGATTATTGGAACACCAGGACGTGTCCAAGATGTCTTGTGTAAATATACCATTGTAGATTGTTCCGAATTGGACAATTTAGTACTGGACGAAGCCGATGTTTTGTTAAATATGGGATTTGCTCAAACGTTGGAAAGTATCTTGAGCAAATTACCCAAAATGCGACGCACGTCCTTGTTTAGTGCCACGACCAATACCTCGACCAATAGTTATTTATCGGAATGGATGCATCGAATCGGTATGCGAAATCCAATTTATATTGATGTAACTGTGGTTGCCAAACAAGCCGATACAATGACCAGCAGTAAGGACGGGGCATCTGACAACGCAACAAGCAAGACAATGACAGCTCGACCACAGCAGCAGCATCAAGCCACTCCAACGTCTTTGAATAATTATTACATGGTGACAGCCATGGAAGAAAAGTTGTCTCGATTGGCATTGTTCTTGCAAGATCATGTGGCCGCAAAGAATGAAAAGGTCATTGTCTTTTTTCTGACCTGTGCTTGTGTGGAATTTTTTGGGTTGGCCTTGCAACAAATCCTGGGAGGAAACGAAACGACCAACAAGCAAAAACCAGTCAAGATTGAATTGTTACATGGTAAAATGGTACAAAAGCGTCGTGAAAAGACCATGGAACGATTCCGTCTTGAAGACGATGGTGGTGGATGTGCCTTGTTTTGTACGGATGTGGCAGCGCGTGGTCTGGATGTCGCATCGGTCCAATGGGTGGTGCAATTCGACGCCCCTCAAGATCCAGCCTTTTTTGTTCATCGCGTAGGACGGACTGGACGAGCTGGACGTGTGGGCAATAGTCTCTTGTTTTTGACCCCCAAGGAAGAAGCGTACATTGACTTTTTGCATGGACGTAAAGTTCCCTTGGTACCATTACCCACCACGGAACGGTGCTGTCCTCCTGTCCAAGAGGGTGATACTCGTACAGAAGCTAAAGGTGAACAGAAAACTACCTCAACGAAAGAAAAGGCGCCGGCGTCTGGGGATCCTTCTGGAGGTAGAACTCGTACCATTCGCAGTGCCGCGGAGCCCAACCTTTTGATTGACGATACGTTGAATCGCGTCCGTGAATTGGCGCTTCATGATAGGGATATTTTGGAGAAAGGTACCAAGGCTTATACATCCTACATTCGTGCGTACAAGGAACACCATTGTGCGTTCATTTTCCGGTAAGTTCTCGTCCCAGATCCGTTTATTGTACGATTCGAAAGCAATGAACCAGAATCGTTTCGGTACTTTTCTTTGAACAAAGTTCATTCCAAAATGGAATTTTCTTTGCTTCTTCGATAGGAGTCTGAGCTTCTGGCGTAAATTGCAAGATAAGGACAAGTTGGCCGCTTGAATGCCGTTCATCATCAGTCGGCCAGGTCTTCTTTGACGAACGATATTCCCTGCCGGTCGTCGTGTTTCTCTCAGGACACGGCAGGAACCCAGTGTTCGGACAAATCTTTTCTTTCTTCTTCTGTTGCGTTCTTGCGTCTCACTCTTTACGTTCTTGTGATTTCTCAGCTTTGCCTCTCTCAATCTTGGACGACTCGCGACTTCTTTTGCATTGTTGCGGCTGCCCAAAATGCCCGAACTTCGAGATGCATTGAAACGGCACAAGGGTCGTCTGCCACACTTTGTACCCGCTGGTCCTGACGTTGATATTTTTGCCATTGCCTTCAAAGATAAGGTTCGGGAAACGGCTCGTCAAAAGCGCATTCAGCAAGAGCTTGCCCAGGGTGGTAAGAATGCCAAATTGATCCGTGCCGAACGTCGTCAAGCCGAAAAAGAACGAAAGGCCCAAGAACGACGACAGGATGCCATTGCCAAGGGACGAAATCCCGACAAGAAGCGTGGCAAACACTCCCAGTTGGTCGACGAATGGGATGACCTAGCCAAGGAGGAACGCCTTTTCAAGAAACTTCGTCGTGGCAAGATTACACAAACGGAATTTGACGAAGAAATGTATGGTTAATGTAGTTAGAGTTGGTTTGAAAAGTCAAGAAGATAATGCTTTGCGCCGACTACAACTGTGTGACAATCTGTAGGCCTCGTCGTTCAAAGAATGGATAGCGTTTCACCTTCTTTTCCTTTTGTTGCTTTCCCAGAAAGATACTCATTTGATCTCGCTGTCGTTTGAGTGCAGCCTTGGAGTTCCCGCCATCCTCCTCTTCTTCCTCGTCCCCTTCGAATTCGACCGCGTATCCGGATTCCTCTACGGCATTTTTGGCCGGCCCCCAACTAAAACGAACCACGTCGGGAAAACAAAAGAGCGGACATTGTAAATTGTCCTCCATCCACTTCTTACAGACAGGGTCTGACGGGTAGCCGGATCCAAATTCTTTGGTAGCGTCCATACTTGGTTCACTAAACTGCCAATTCGCCATCATGGCATCACGCGTCACCTTGGCGACTGTTGCAGAGAAAGAACGAATGGTGAGTTGAGGAGAAGAGAGAATACTCAAATGATAGTTCACGAAATATACTGAACATACCAACTGACGCTGCTGAACAGGGAGCATACTTGGCATCGGCTTTGGATTCGACGACAAAGTTATAATTGGGAAATTCGCGCTCCAACAAACGCTTGTAGGCTCCAGGGTTTCCAACTGTATCAATATAACAAGTATCAATGTTGGTAACACCCGCCTTTTGCAAATGCCGAATAATATCAATGGCGGCATTGTGTGACATTTGATTCAAATTGTACGGTTCCGGTCGTCGCAGCATATTGCGCGAAATTTCACTGGCATGAAGGACGCGAATACCAAAGCCAATAGGTTCGGTCTCGAGGATTTTTTGAAACAAGGATGTGCGCTTGTCATGTGTCAATTGTTTGGAATCGTTAAAGTCACGAGGAATCTCATCTTCGTCGTCGGTACTCCAATACGCACAACCGTAAATCATGGGTCCCAGGAGACTGCCTCGTCCGGCTTCGTCAATACCCAAAACGATACCACCACCCTTGCCGTTGTTGCCTTTGGCAGCTTGAGGAATGTCCGAGAGGAGAAAGGGACCATCACCGTACACATTACTCAACGGAGGACGATTGCTTTTCAAATATATACTTGGTTGATTACTTTTCTTGTTAGTTTCAGTCTCTGGTCCATCTTCCTTTCCATGCAGCAAGGCATTGACGACTTTGACAGTTGCTTCGCGGTTCGGCATTGGACGGCCTGGATGATCGTGAAGGTCATACAAGCTACCGTCCGCGGAAGAAAGCCAATCCTCCGTCTTTGTGTCATCCTTCGTGGGTCCTTTGTTCGCCGTGGAAGTAGACATGATGGATACAGTACGACTCTAGTAGAGTGCCTTGTCAAAGGTTCCTTTCCAACAATCATGGCCATGGCGGATGCCGAAAAACCATCAACCTCGGCCACTTTGCCAGTCATGGATATTCGTGAACGAGCGCGCCATTTCAATGACGTGGTAGCGGGCGCGGCATTCTGCGCGGGCCTCGATCCAACGTACATATTTCGAGTATAAAGGTACACCCTTTGATACAGTCAAAATTTTCTTACAAAAAATGTCGCGCCAGCCTGATGAAGAAACTGTAAGAAACGAACAAAGCGGCGCGCGCCCAAATTTTCGTCGACCTCACATTTTGTTCTTGTCTTGTTACCAGCTCACGTCTTCACGGTGCATCTGTGACTTTTCCGTTTCTTTGATTGTATGTGTTCCTACTCCCAAGGGAACCGACATCCTCGAAGTCCCATCATTCGACACGGAGACTCTTCTTGCTAGCTAGTTTTGAATTGAAAAGGAGTGTTCTCAAACGGACCGTGGCGCCAAGAACGGTTACAGGATCGGGGAGTCGTATTGGTCGGGGATAGGAGTTGTACCGTGTCAGCGGGGGTTGATCGACGTACCGGGCACTCACAACTGTCGCCCTCCAATCGTCGAGCAAGATACTCCCTGGGGTTAGTCTGGGAGACTGCTGGAGGGCGTTGTCATTTGTTGTCATTGATTTGACTAAATCGGGAGAAGCCGCAGGGAGGAAATGGAAGCATCGACAAGTGACCTGAGCGTGTCCTCTGGTCGTCACCGCGGCCATGGGTATACATCGCAGCAATCGACGCACGAAAACTTGTTCAAGCATCGAAGGCCGGGACGAGATGTAAGGTCCTTGAGTGGTTTGATTGATCCTTCGACTGCCATGGTGGGTCCAGACGCCTGTGGTTGGAGTATCGAAGTGACCGTACAAAGTCTTCATGGGATTGCTGTCATGGAGCAGCCGAATTCCACAGACTCATCCCTTCGACAAAAACAGGCTCATCACAATTCCATTACTGCCAGTGTCGCATTCTCTGGTTCTGTCCCAAATATGCATGTTCTATCCTCTTCTGTCTGTTGCCATACTGGGAATTTGATGATTGAGGCATCGTCCGTCTCGATTGATGACGATGACGATGACAGTGACCACTGTTTGCAGAGCAGCTTCCATCAGCAGCCGACCAGTATCAGTAATCGCCTTGATTCTCCCTATCGATGGCTAAAGGCAAGCTGGAAACAGGCAAAGAATCGTCCTTACCAGCCTCATTTGACGGTACCACTACCAGGAAGAGACCCGCGGTTGCCGAATAGGCCTCTAACCACAAGCAACCGTCACTCGATGATCTTGAAGGAAGATAGTTCGGACTCATTGAACGACACAATGTCGACGGCTTCTTCCTCGTCGTCACATGAACAGTCTCTGGAAATTTCCAGCGCTGGTAGCAAGCAAACTAGTCGACGCCCCGAGTCATGCGCAGTATGGTCCAATACTCTTGGATCCGCTGCCTTGCCTGAAATTGTTGAGCTGTGCGTCCGCGTCACTCACCACCGTGACGACACCTCTTCAACAGTATGCGGAGTAGCTCATCTTGTCATGTTTGGTCACGACGATGATCGCGGCAGCTTCGTCGTCGACTTGCCGGTCAAGCAGCAAGCGCAACCAAACACTCCAACATGTAACGACTGTGACCCAAACATTGTTCTTACCGAGACGGCTCATCTTCGGCTCCGGGTGAAAGTCATTCCACCCAGTCGTAAGCATTCCTCTACGACTTTGTCGACTGCTGCATCGACGATAAGTAGTTCTAGTCGCCGAAGTGGTCGTCCTTGTATGAACTCTGACAGTGTCGAGGACGATATTGTTGTGAGGTCTCCGTATCCCGTTCGCCGCTCGCTTACAGACGAGTACAATCAACGTGTCGCTACGGGGCCAGAGGTACGATCCGGTCGTCGACATCGTGGGGCCATTAGCATTGAGATTCCGAACGATGCTGCTCGAAATGAAGGCGGCGAGCAGCGCCAGCGACTCTTTTGTGATGCATGGAACTGGGGTAGATTTGTCGAATCGTTATCAAGTGCGGTTCGACGTTGTGACACGGGCTCTACCGCACCGTTTCGTCAACCTGGGGCCAATGATGGCGCTTCACTTGGAAGCACAATCTTTACGCGGGATTCTATGGACTTGTAAATCGTACTTATTCCTATGGACACTTGTTTGAATAATGTTATTTGCAAAGTAATTGCTTGTATATAAAGTGCTGTTGCTGTGTCATGAATGAATCAAAGTTCGTCATCGGTATCAATAAGATCGTCAATCATGCTCGCATCAGACTCGCTAGTCGCTTCTTCATCGTCAAGATGGTCTTTCTGAGACGTTACGATTCGAGATCCAACTCCCACCGAATCGCCCCAAACGTTGTCCATACTTTCATCGGTTGTCTTTGGGTCTTTATCGCTCAATAAATCATCTTGCTCGTCCGCTTTGGATGCGTCATCGTCGGATTCTTTAGTGGATCTACGCGATCCGACTCCGACTGAGTCGTCCCAGAAGTCCTGGCCTTTGGTGTCGACTAAGACAGAGTTAGCATGGAATCCACCATCCGAATCTCGCTGCCGATTTGTCTCCTGCGACTTCTGGACTTGCATCATTTCGTCTTTGAGTCCCTGGTGATCAAGTGGGTTAAATGGTGCGGGTTCGAAAGATTCCATGGCCCGCTCAATGTAATCATCGTACTGAAACTGATCAACCTCATCCAGCGTAGGAGCGCCTGATGTCTCTGAGGCTTCCGCGAGAAGCTGGTCATGTAAAGCGAACCGGAAGAGCAGACCGGTATGGGATGACGTTTCGGATGAGTGCTGGGCCATCAACACAAAGGCACTCAGTGGAAAGAGTGGCTGGGACTGCCGATAGTCTACCTTTCCTTTCTCTGTCGTTAGAAGAAGAACCACTTGACGATCGACCAGGTACTGAAAAAGTGATCGGACCAATACCGCCATCTCCTGAGACTGAAACACGTTTCCCTCCAGAGCCGCTTTGACTCGCATTGGGACTCCATAAAGCAAACTTGCATCAAGCGACGAAAATGGAATTATTCGGGAGATCTGCACTTTACTCTTAGTGAGTACCGACAGATCCGTCATCAATCGTTGTGTTTCACTTGATCTCACAGGAAAGGGAAGCGTATGATATTCCACTTCAAGCGCTACGGAACACTGAGTTCCATCCTCAAGCTCAGGTAGCTGCAATTGGAGTCGATGGTCTCCTATATGCTGGTTGTCTAAGATCGTTCGGATCCACTGGCGTGACAAGTTCTTGTAGCCAACAGTGCTGTGTTCGATAAGAGAAAGACTGACGCAGACGGGTTGTGAGCAAATTCCGATTTCGCTCCGCTCGAGTTCTTCCTCCCAATTGGTCTCCAAATGGGCTTCAATCAGCGCCTGAACTTCATAGATGCACTCCTTCACGGTACTTTGATGAGTGATTTGAGCCGTTGCCAGTGACACATCTTGCATCACTACATCTGCATCTCGATCTTCGTGTTCGTCTTGGTCGTTGATTTCCGCAACGGTCTCATCTTTCTTCAAACCGAGTTTCCACGTACTTGCGACTACGATTTTAATCTCCGAAAGCAGTCCACTTCGAAAGTACGCAGACATATGATCAAGAAGAGAGGTGGCTCCTCTCTTGTGGGCTTCTGGGTCCGGTTGACAAAAGAGTGCAAGATCTGTGGTCAAGAGCGTAACTCCAAGCGGGCTACGGACTTCCGGATTCGCTTCTGTCTCCTTGCTCATTATGTTTTCAACTGTAGGAGAGTTTTCAAAAGACATATTGTGAGATCAAGATTCATTGAAAGAAAAAAGATGAGTTGCACGAACGCACCTAAACTTTCAAGTCCCTTCCATGCCTCCTTAGCTGATAAGCTCGATGGTATCGAGCTGTAAACGGGCGATTTGTCGGTAAAGGCCTGTACCAAAGATGGGATGCCAGCCCCCGAAATAGTGGGGAAAATCATTTTATCCAAATGTGACTGATAGAAATCCTCAAATGTCGTGGAGGGTACCTCGAGTGTCGTCGATGTGGTTGAGATGGCCGTTTTCTCGCCTTCGGCCGTAGCAACGGTTTGTGCAACGATGCAGGGTGGTGCGCCTCGACGGATGAGGGTTTCGAGTAGGCCTTGGTACTCGCGGCAGATCATGATTCCATGATTGGTAATACGGGTACCATAATCTTCATCATGAATACCTGGCACAGCATCATTTAGGTAGCTGCCTTGCGGTTTGTCAGGCGAATCGGTCACTTTGGTGTCCAGGAAACGCGTGTCGAATCCAATGGCTCGTCGAGGAGCCGGAAGAACGTCCATGGAAAAGAGAGTATCAGGGCTACCCTTTGAAGTCTGGGGTCCTTTCGAATTCTCGTTTTGGTGATTGATTGGCTTGGGGCCTTGTTCATCTTCGAATGTAACTTTTTTCGGCGTGGCACGAGCTTTCGTGACAGTTTCGTCGTTCGACGTTTTCTGTTCTTGCTCATGCCATTGCACCAGATCCGAGCCGATATATCCACTCTGACGGTCTTTTAATGGAGACGAATTATTTTCTTTGTCCGTCTTTGTCGGGCCGTCGTCATTCTCTTGTTCTTTGGTTTGGTCCTTGCCGTTCGTCGCCGCACGACGACTGCGTTCGGCGAATGGATTTCGTCGGCGCTTGAGCTTCGTGTCCGCACTAACTCGAGCCCATGACTGACCACCAAAGGCAGACCCAGGACCAAAGTCTGGGCGACGCGGAAAGGAACGACGAACCATGTTCTCTTGTTGTCTTTCAATGGCTCTGTCGGACAACGCAAGTCCATTGTGCAATGGCGTCGATGGCTGCATGGGCAAGCAAAGCTGCTGCAATGCGGGACTACTTCGGTCACTTTCCAGTCGTCATGTCGGTAGGATGTTCCCCGTAAGATTGAGGTTACTTTAAAAGAACAAAATCGACTTCTGACGAAGTCGATGGATCACGGTCTACGTCACACACCATTTATGGCCCGAAACGTAACTCTTCTCAATGCCGTCCATCATCATCACACTTCTTCGGCCTCACAAATTTCTGCTGACTACTTGAGAAGAAAGCAAATACGAAAAATGAGTAACCTACAACTGCTTAGCAAGCTCGTGATCGGCGAGCAAGAACTCAAAAATCGAGTGATCTTGGCACCTCTCACGAGAGCAAGGTAAGATGGATCGAGTCGTTTTCGGCCCTACGTTGCATGTAAGATTGCCAATGCTCACGGATGTTTTTCTTCTTACAGATGCACACCGTCCGACGATCCATTCGACGTCAGGTCGACCCTTCCGAATGATTTGATGGTGGAGTACTACACGCAACGTGCATCTGGTGGACTTTTGATTACAGAGGCGACGGCTGTTTCTCAAGAAGGTCAAGGATGGCGTAACGCGCCCATGATTACCACCGATGCTCATGCCGAAGCATGGAAAAAGATTACTGATGCCGTGCACGACAAAGGTAGTCTCATCTATCTTCAGCTCTGGCACCAGGGACGTCAGGCTCACTCGTCGTTTCATCCCGAAACCAAGCGTACTGTGTCGGCGTCGGCGATTCCAATGGGCTCTGGGAAAGTCAAAACCATTGACGGTGAGGAAGTTGAACCCGAAGTTCCTCATGCTCTGACGGTCGAGGAAATTAAAGACACTATTCGCGACTTTGTCAACGGAGCTAAATTGGCAAAGAAGGCAGGGTTCGATGGGGTGGAGCTCCACTCTGCTAACGGGTACCTCATTGACCAATTCCTGCAAAGCTGCTCGAACCAACGAACCGACGAGTACGGTGGAAGTATTGAGAATCGAGTTCGATTCTTGAAGGAAATCGTGGAAGCTATTATTGAAAGTGAGGCGTTTCCTGCTAATCGCATCGGCTTTCGTCTTTCGCCCAACGGTACCTATGGAGGCATGGGTTCAGCTGACAACTTTGAGACGTTTGTTTTTGCGGCAAAGGAAATGAATGCTTACGGCCTGGCATACCTCCATGTCCTAGATGGCTTGGGTTTTGGTTTCCATGACAAGGACAAGGCGGTGACAGCTGCTGACATGCGTAAGGTCTATGATGGACCTATTATCTCCAACGTTGGGTTGACTCGTGACACTGCTGAGGGCATGATTAGGTCTGGTGCGGTTGACGCCGTTGCTTTCGGTCGGTTATTCATGTCCAATCCAGATCTCGTCGAGAGGTTTGAGAATGACTGGCCACTTGCAGACCTTCCTCCGTACGAAACGTGGTGGCGCCCGACTGCGGAGAAAGGATACACAGACTGGCCTACTTACAAAGAAGAAAAGAATGATACTGCTGAACAAGAAGCTCAGTGATAAGAAAAATCCAATAATGAACATAGACTACGTCTGGTATGTCGAAAGTACTTTACATCATTCTGTATATTAGCCTGGCCATTTATTGTCGTTCGGATTCCTGGTGAGCTTGCTTGATGAGTCTTTCCAGGCGTTCGTTCTCGGCAGCCAAGACCTCGTTCTGAGCGCGTAATTGGTCGGCGACGCTCTCAATATGATCAGTGTCGTTGTCAAAATTAATAGTGAAGCGTCGCTGGTGCTCAGATAGTACATAGCGTCGGCGTGTGAGTTCCAATCTGTCTTCCTCGACATTCATATTGAAAATCTTGGGCGTGTAATTTGGAATATTGCTCTGCGGCGTATGCGGCGTGGCCTGAGGTAATTCCAACTCGTATCGAAGTCTACTCTCGATCCACGAGTGAAACTGATGAAAGACTCTAGCACCCCCGAATTCCTTGGGCAATGAAGCCTTTCTGGGACCAAGTTGGTTCAACTTATCTGCGAGCCCTTCTTTTGTTTCGGCGAAATGAATGAAGTACGTTTCGGAGTTCAATCTTCGAGAAAACGAACGACCAGGGGACTCGCGGTATGGGTGAAGCTTCGCAAGGCCCATGTTAAGGGCGATACCAGGAAATGAAACGAGTGGATGCAAATGGGGAGTGCCTGTCGAAGAAGGGTTATGCATTCAGAGAAAATTCGAGGAAGACAATTGATCCCATTCACTGCAATGAGGACAACGCAACCGTCGCTTCGGGAGTTTGTATTCTCTGCCAAAATTGAGCCAAAGTAGAAAACCACTCTGAGAACAGTGTCGGCGTCAGATCCTGAGGTAGAGAGAATCCGGGATGGGTCGAAAAATATTACTGGTCGGCCTTGATTATCATCGTCAAGGAGCGAAACAAACCCTGAATCTATCGAAGATTGCTCTTGTTGAGTTAGGACCCCATCGTTTGTCATTGTCACTGGCAAGAAGCACCGATCCCCGAAAAGTGACTTTCTTCGATCCCAGTACTCGCGGCGCCGGCGAAGCGCCCTGTGTTCGTTCCCGTCCTCGGTCTGAACAAACAAATTTAAAGGGCTATCCCTTTCAACGACCCGTGGTGCTCGCTCGATTGCTTCAGAAAGATGATCTACTGTCTCTTGGTGAGGTCCGTCCTCGTGATCGGATGCCGAGGATCCTGACGAAGCAAGTCGTTTTCGCCAGTCAGCAGTGATCGCATTTTGATCGTAAGTGAACGTACCACCAAACATTCTGGGGATAACGTTCTTTGGGACTCCCGCTGCTTCCAGTCGAGAGACCAATTCTCTTTTAGAGTTGGTGAAGTTCATTGTCAATTTCATCGATTCCCCTTTGTATCTTGCTTCCTTGTACATCTGCATAATCAGTGCAACGGTACGGGGAACCGAAGGAGGCACAAGAACATGTATACTACGAATGCGCAAAGTCAGGCCATGCTCAATGGCATCAGAAAGAGCGTGGAAATTGTGCCGCTCGTAGCTGACATGAGGAGAAATGAAGTGCAGCATACTGACAGTGAATGATCGCTGGGCCACGCAGGTAAGTGCATAAAATGCCGACCTGCCTCTAGCACCAAGGTCATCTTTCAGTGCGACTGGGATCCTGTCCTCGTTGACTATCGCAAGTGCATGATTTTGATTGTCGTATACCACAGAGTGGCAGCCTCCTCCAATAATGGCACGGTCCGCCTCCGACAAAGCACTCTCATCGGGGCTTACATCAAGAGACAGCGGCAGATAAAAACGGTCTCCAAAAAATTGTTTCCGCGTCTTCCAATAAGTCACAAGCCGGCGAGCTGCAGCCCAAGGATCGAATTTCTCAAACCTTAAAAATCGAACTGGTGGTGACTCATCTTGGATCAAGGAATCCGACCTTTTCAAGGCCTCCAAGTATTCCGCCTTTTCCTCGTGGGGCATATATCCTATGGCTTCTTGCATCATTATAAGACCATTGGCCTCGGTTGAAGCAGAAGGCTGTGACTCGGGACCGTCAGTCGGCGCCATGCGAAGAACGAGTGGGGCCGGTTTACGTTGCACCGCAGAAAGCGGGTGAAGGAGAGATGAATGATCTTTAGAATTTGACACGTCCAACAAGGCATTTTCCTCGACTTCCCATTGACCCCCAACGATTTTCGGCATACGAGTACGAGATAGTCCAACTCTCTCCAGTTGCTGGCAGAGGTCGACCTTGGAACTGGCAAATACAGGTATGCTCCGTTTACGCATGGCAGTACCCAAAAACTCCATGGCATTGGGCACAGTGACTTGATGGAATGTTAATTTCTTCTCGGTATAATCTGTTTGCTCCATCGTGGAGGCGTTGACAAGATATATTTTCCTCAAACGAATGGGCATAGCATGGGCCAGGAGACTCAGTGGCTCGCGGCCCAGAGCTCGGTAGATTTCCGTCTCTTCCAGAGATCGCATGGAGGGCAACAAGGCGATAAAGTGGAAACCTTCAACTTGACAGGACTCATAGGTAGCCAAACGCTGACCCAAATAGAAACAGCAGCGTCGATAGGACTCTTCGAGATTGGATACATGCTGTGAGAGTCCCTGCAATCTAGATGGGTCAAAAAATACCAGTACCCTGTTCTCCGGATTTACTCGCTCATTGTCGTCCGACGGCGGAGGAACCAACAAAATGGCGTCTGACCGCAAGATACGGACATCTTCGGGTGTCAGTGCGCCATGTCCTGTCGCTGTCATGGGTAGAAAAGCCCGTTCTCCAAAGATGGCGACCCGTTCTTTCCAGTATTGACATAGTCGCGAAGCTGCCGACCAGACGGAAAAATTTTCACGCCGCAAGAATTTGATGGGATGAGCTTCATCCTCCAAGATCCGGGCGCCATCTGTATGTTTTAAACACTCTGTCTGCGCAAGTCGATAGTCGTCCGTCAATCGCGAGGTGAAGGCTTCTATCGATCGATTCAACTCCTCCAGATACTGTTGCTCGGGGAGAGCCTTCCTACCCTTTGTATCTTTGCTGTTTTGCAACGATCCATAGTGACCTTGAACCGATTCGTCGGCAGAGGATTCACTCTCATCTTCAGGGTCCTCGTGTGGACGCGGAGCTGATAGCCCGCTTGCGTGATTTGGTACAACCATGGTGAAGGTGAACTCTTTGAGTTCGTTGTTCTTGTTCTGGATCTATGGCTTGAAGTAGTCATACAACCTTAGCTGCAAGTGAAGGAGTCGCGGAATTGAGTCAGAGAGTCTTGGACTACAGTATGAAAATGTATAAAAATGTGTCGTTGTGCGACACATTAGTAATAAATCAATATTCAAGCGTTAAATAATATGTTTAACGAATAATTTGTTTTCCTTAGCCGCTTGGAAGAAGAAACCCCGCTTTTCGCTATCGACCATGACCCATGACGACTGACGACTCGGAAGCAGAGCTATCGCGAATCCATGGACTGCTTTGGCTCTACCCTTCGCATTGATATCAAATATCCAAGCTCTCTCCCTTCAAGTAAATCAATGTCGTATCGAGTATAGCTCCTATCACGACTGTCTCCTCTCTTTCGAACAATCGAGAACCTCGCGTGCGTGCGTGTGACAAATTAGGTACGACTGCCTTCTCGAGACGACGAGGCTGTTGACCTTCTACTTGCTTCTTCATCGTAAGCATTGCACGATTCGAATTGGTTCTTCGTCAAAAGTAGGTCTTGTATGATGGATGATTTTTTCGACAGCGACGAGTTACAAAATCCTCACGGGGACGACCAAGCAACGCCCATGCCATCCATATTGACCAGCAGCTTGGCACCGACCACGCACCGTGAAGGCCATGACAAAGCCGTCACGTCGACGGCAGATGTCCAAGCGGCTGCAGAACTGCGAGAGCGCAACGAAAGTGGTAATGAATCAACTCCTAATAACACTGATCCTTCCCAGGAGACTGACCACAGTGAGAACAACAGATCGTGTGGATCGGAGTTTCGTCTTGGTTGGATGCAGTTCGCCGCACTCGTACACAAGCATTTGCTGTACAAATTTCGGACACCCATTGCCACAGTCTTTGAAATCTTTAGTCCCGTACTACTGTTGCTCGTCTTGGCGGCTGCCTACAATCTCAGTGAAATAGAATACCGTGACGAGGCTACCTATGCGGCCATCAAAGTTGACGCTACTCCATGGCTGCAACAAATCGTGGTGCCCATGTTACTCAACAATGACAATACCATGAATATTGAAAATCTTGCTTCGACGTTACTGGACAGTTGGAATGCCAACAATCAAAGCGAGGCCATAAACGAGATACTCGAACAGATCTTGAGCGGCGCCGGAAATGTTCCGGGAGGTCTTACCAACAGCACTGCATGGGAAGATCTCTTGGACGAGTGGTTGACACTTATCGATCAAACGAGCTCAATAGGAATCGGCGGAAATGACAGACTTTTGGAGAGTTTGTATGCGGAGCCGTCTGGGGGTAATTCGGTGTTGTCGCAGGCAACTCCCTTTACTCAAGACGTCATATGCAATGGACTTTTCTCGCCGTTCACCTCTCTCTTTGGATCATTCGGTTTTTGTGATTACGACGAAATAGATATCGGTTCTACTGTAAATGAAGTGGAAGACAATTGGAAGCGTCAACTACAGCGACTCATTCGTCGACCTGCGTCATCCTCAAATACCACAAATGGGACGAGGACGACATCGTCAAACGCCAATTTGCAAGCGATGAGACGACAACTGAATCAACTTTTGAAACAGCCCGTTCCCATTCCCTCCCTGGATGTGTATGTGGCGATTTCACGGCTTCTAACATCGATGGTTGACGTGGACGCTTTACCAGAAATTGTTTCGCAGAGTCGCTACGGAAGACAGTGGGGCAACCTGTTGACGTTGGGTACATTGCATGTAGTGCAGGATCAATCTTCCGATTTGTCTCTTGTAGGGCTGAATTCCTCGTTTGTAGACTTTTTGAACGTGAAGTATCCGTTGGCTGCGTCGCAGCTCACCATTCGACAATATGCAACGGAGGAAGAGGGTTTACGAAATGTTCAAGACATGCTTGACCGCGAGCAAGAGCGAACCTGGGCTCTGCTAGATTTACGGGGCCTCTCGACCGTGTCACCAGACATGTCTAACTCGGTCGTTGAGAAGAAATTCAAGATTCGCATGAATTATACTACGGTTCCAGACACAAACGAGATCACCGATTGGGTCGCCATCGGCTTGAATACGGACTACCAAAGATATTATCTGTCAGGTTACCTGAGTCTTCAGCAGGCTGTGAATGAGTATGTCTACAATCAGTCTCTGCCCAAGAATGTCGTGGATGATGTGAGTACATCTTCACTGTGTTCAACGATACTGTCGAACTCGTCGAGTGTCATGTCCATGCCGATGCCCACAGCCAGCTACGCGCAGAATTCTTTTTTCCTAGCAGTTGGTTTTCTCCTGGGCCTAACTATCGTGATGGCATACCTGTACCCAACATCGAGGCTGATCAAACTTGTTGTGGAAGAAAAGGAAACTCGGCTGAAAGAATTGCTAATGATCCTTGGCGTGAAACCGGTTGCCTATTGGTGGTCTTGGTTCATCGTTCACCTTGTTGTCTTTGTCGTGATCGCAATCTTGGTCACTGCCATGCTGTCTGCGACGGTGCTGAAATATTCTTCGGCTCCCTACTTGTTCATTTGGATTGGCTTGTTTTCGACGGCGACTATGGGCTTTTCCCTATTCGTAGCGGCTCTTTTTTCTCGTGCGAAGCTTGCCTCTGTCATTGGCCCAATGGCTCTTTTCGTGACGCTTCTGCCGAAGTTCATCTTCTTTGGAAGTTCTAGATACGAAAACGCAACAGCCATGAAGTGGGCATCTATACTGCCAGCCACAGCGTTTGCCTTTGGAGCTGACATTGTGGCTGACTACGAATATTCTCAGCAGGGCATTCAGAGTTGGAATGCTGCTGAAGGCGAATACTCATTCAACACGTCGATTGCCTTCTTGTTCCTTGATACCTTGATCTATCATTTCCTTGCCTGGTATCTGGAACAAGTCCTGCCTAGGCCCTACGGTTCCCCACGTCCATTTTACTTTGTGGTTTCGCCATGGTACTGGTGTGGCTTGTTCCTTCCTGAACGGGCGCGAAGAAGGACATTGTCTGAAAGACCCGACGGCGGGGAAGATCCAGACCATGCTGAGTAAGTTTCTTGCGCGTATCTTTGGCTTATTCCCCGGTAAAGCGAATATCTATTAACATTTGTTTGTCTTATCTTTCTTCAGAAACCACGAGGCAGTTATAGACTCTACTTTAGAGCCTGGGGTTGTAATCCGCAATTTGGTCAAAAGCTATGGAAGAAAGAAAGATAATCCTCGGGCGGTCGACAACCTTAATTTGACTTTGTATGAATCTCAGATTACTGCTCTTCTCGGTCATAACGGGGCTGGTACGTATTCACATTTTCCGGCAGGCGATCAAGATTGATTTACATCTGGCTCCGCGCGAATAGCTAACGATAGTCTACTCTCGCGCAGGTAAAACGACAACTGTTTCATTACTTACAGGCTTGATCACCCCAACGTCGGGAGACTGTGAGATTTTTGGGAAGTCAATTTTGCACGAAACGCCTTTAGCACGTCGCTCGATTGGAGTTTGTATGCAGCAAAACACTTTGTTTGATCGTCTAACAGTGTCCGAACATATCTCTCTATTTCAAAGATTGAAAGGTGTTAGAGCGTCAACGTCGTCGATTCGTCAACGCGCAGAAGAGATTGGATTGGAGGAATACGTGCACACAACATCTGATGCACTCTCTGGTGGTAACAAGCGGAAATTGAGCGTTGCTGTGGCATTATGCGGGGATCCTGCCTTTCTGGTAAGTAATACCGAAATTCGAAGTATTTTAACATGTGTTACCAGTATCTCTGACCTCTTATCTTTACTTTTCAGGTTCTTGATGAGCCTACCTCAGGTTGGTATCATTAATGCAATAGGAGAGGTTAGCCAACCGTGCATCTCGGTGTACTCACCCTTTTTTCTTAACTTTTAGGTATGGATCCAAAGGCTCGGCGAGCGTGCTGGGAGATCCTCCGCCGAAAGAAGCCTGGTCGTGTGATACTTCTCACCACACATTTCATGGACGAAGCTGAGCTCCTATCCGACAGAGTTGCTGTGATGAAAGAAGGCATTTTGCAATGTTCAGGCAGTCCTATGTTTCTGAAGCACCGATTTGGTCTAGGCTATCGACTGACGGTCGTTCTCAGCTCCGAGTCAGGTACCGAGGGAGATGCTTTGGGTCGAGTGGAAGAAGGTACCGTCAGTGCGTTTCCTGAAGAAGGTGCCAAGGACCGTCTACTGAAATTTCTGTCTGACTTGATTCCAGGCACTGAGATCACCCGTTTTGTGGGTAGAGAGGTAACATTTCGACTACCGAAAGGCTCAGAGATTCTCTTTGCTGACGCTTTCAGTGCCTTAGAAGACCGACGGGATGATCTCGGTGTTAACTCATTTGGC
>Ga0222719_10001343_pt1 | contig 24002 bp, 17 predicted proteins | sample C33_34DmetaG_FD_165039 | JGI IMG/M metagenome (GOLD analysis project Ga0222719, IMG submission 165039) | Estuarine water microbial communities from San Francisco Bay, California, United States - C33_34D | ecosystem: Environmental > Aquatic > Marine > Unclassified | place: USA: California...
CCAAAATTTCTTCCGAGGCCGCTGGTTCCTATTTCAGGCGAATATCGGTATCCATCATATTGGTAATCACGATCATATCGATACTTCCATACTTTAACTGCTCCCAGACCCAAAGCTCCTTCATCATATTGGCTGACTACTAATCGTCCTCTTCTAGCTAAAACTTTAAATGTTCCAGTTGAGGTAGTACTAAAATTACAACTAATTTTTTTAACTATTTTACCAATAGCGCCGTTAACGGCGGTTTCAGCTTTGGCCTGAAAAACAACAATTCTATTATTTCCTCTATCAGAAACAAAAATCAAATCTTGATCTACATCAAAAGATTCACCATAACTTGCTGAAGCATCTGATGGTGGCTCCAACCACTTGCCGGTGTTGAAAATATGCACACGCTGATCAACTGTGCTAAAGAAAATCTGTGTACCGTTTACAACTTTAATACCGTTGAAAGTACCACTTTGACTATTAAGCATATTAAAAGTAGACATTGGAATTGTACGAACAGGGTTTGCTTGTCCAGGCGCAATAAAGGCTACTTGATCATCTTCTACGTCAACATCATTTTCTAAAAATCCTGCGTTATTAGGGATCGTTTCTGTTCTAAGAATTTCTCCAGTAAAAATATCAACCTCTCTACATTCTATACTTGAAACACCGGAGGTGAAAAAAGTTCCAAAAACATAAGCAACATTGCCCAATAACTTTACATTACTAATAACCCAGCTATCACCCCATCCGGCGCCATATGTTACCGTAGAGGTAGAGGCCGTTAAAGAATCTACTATGAGAATGTTACTACTAAAACGAACAGCTTTTCCTTTGGCAAAATCCCAATCGTGACCCCAGCTTGAAACGCCTCCTATATATTGACTTATAAAATTTAGTGTGTCGGCATCGTAAAAAGTAATTCTATGATTGTCACCATCAAACAAAGGATCAGCAGAGGATACAGCAATTATTCCATTAGACATTCTTATGTAACGGCCAAAACCTTCGGCATTATCTTGTCTTTGTAAACTTCCTTCTAGTCTTACAGAAACAGCGCCTGGTCCGCTATTAGTTAAGTTTTGTGAAGAAACTTTGGAAATTAGTGTCATTATTAAGTTCCATAGGTTGATATGGATCCAAGAACTGTCCAAGCAGATCCTGTTCTTATAAATGTAAATGTGACAATATCTGTTTGATCTGCTGTGCCAACAAATGTGTTATTGTCTTGGTAAAGTATAGTTTGGCTAGCACCTCCGATATTTACACCAACAGGAACATAAGCAGTTGACCCTTGATCGATAATTATTGAAACGTTCGTAACTCTATCATTGGTAGTGTCCACGTTAGTAAAGGTTGGTGTCCAGTCTGATATCAAACCACTAACATAAAATACGTTATTGCTTGATACATCATATGTTGATCCTGCCGGTGTCCCTATTCTTTCAGCAGTATTACCGGCAGTTAATAATCCAGTATATTCTAAATTGTCAAAGGTAGCATCTACTTCAGTAGTAGCACCTATCACAACATTGTCCATATTACTTAAAGTAGTAGGATTGATTGTAAGAGCTCCTGTACCACTAGGTGAAATTTCGACAGTACCTGTACCACTAGGTGAAATTGTTACATTAGCATCTATTGGTGAAAATGTAGTTGTATCACTAGTATCTAGTGTTGTAAATCTACCTGTGCCTCTGTCACTAGAATCTAATCCTGTACCTCCAATATCAGTATGTACTATTCCGCTAGGTACTCTTAGTTTTCCACTAAACTCCCAATATGGACCTGGTGGATTCGTTCCACTATCAAGATATCTTAGATTTGCTGAAGTGCCGTCAATATCAATACCAGCTCCAGTCCATCCTGATGATACAGTTGCTCCTTTAGCAAGTGTAATATTTTTATCAGTGACATCAAGTGTTTGTGAATTAATTGATGTTGTAGTTCCTTGAACAGTTAGATTACCTTGAACAGTAAGGTTATTAGACATTATGTTGTTGTTTACTGTTAAATCATTAGTAGTCAAACTATTGCTAACACCTAAATTATTAGTTCCGATATAGTTAGATGTAATAGTTGTTGAAGTTAGGTCAGTAATTGTTGCTTTAGGTGAAGTAATTCCAGATGAAACAATAAGTGTTGGTACTCTAATGTCGTTGCCAACTGAGATATCACTTTCAAATGTTACTGCTGGAGTAAATGTAATACCGCTCGAATCATCTGTTGTTAGTGTATTACCTGTGTAAATTAAACTACCAAAATTAATTGTAGTAGCATCACCAAAAGCATTTACTGTTGTTGCGGTATCATTAAGTAAATTAAATTCTGTTTGATCAGTAGTTAGGTCGCCGCCTTGAATTTGAATATCTTTTGCTAGGACAACATCGTGTCTAAATGTTGTATTACCCGTAGTCGCTCCAACTACTATAGTTGAAGTTGTAGGTAATACATTAAAGGTTGGTTGACTTGTTAAAAGATCACCGTTAATTGTAACATTTTCAGTAACCACAGCATTTGCTGATAGTTGTAAATCTGTAGCAGTAATGTTGTGTGCTACTACTAGGTCGTTTTCAACTGTTAAATCACTTTGTGTTATCACACTAGGAGTAATAGTAATTGCTGTACTATCGTTTGTATCGATAACATTACCATTAATATCAATATTACCTAAGTTAATATCTGTGTTTGCGTTACCAATGTTCAGTGTTGTTAGGGTAGTGTCAACCAGTAGATTAAATGTTGACTGATCAGTGGTTAAATTTCCACCCTGTATTTCAACATCATCTACAATTCTTAAATTATCATTTATGGTTGTCAAGCTAGTTGTGCTACCAATATAAAGTTCATCAACTTGACTGTCAGTAAACACATTTACATATGATTGGTTAGTACTTAACCAGTTTGTTCTAATTTGTACTGCGCCAACGCCAGCAGGTTCAAGGTTAATATCTGTATCACTGTTTAGTGCGATAATATTATTATTAAAAATTGTTAATTCATCTGTGCTTATTTCATCTGCTAGATTAATAGCACCACGTATGTTTACAGTACCGCCCAGTGTACCAAGTGTTAATACTTCAGTGTCAGTATCGGTTAATATAATCTCTGTACCGGGGACATTTTCAATTTCGTATGTTACCCTGATTCTGTAGGTAACAATGTCTGAACTGCCTGTCCACGAAAATATAATTCTGTAGTCTATAGTTGCTGGATCAATTTCAGCATAATTTCCGTTGATTTCATATGATTGGTCAACAACTGTTCCACTTACATTGTCAATGGTTACCCAGCCGCCGCCATCATTTCTCTGTAGAATAACACTGCCTGTTGTTAGTGTGCTTTCTGATGTGTAAACTGCTGTATAACTTAGTGTACCTTGTGCCGCAGGACTTTGGAAATTAACATACACATCTTTTGCGGCTTCTGTACTTGTAGCATAGTCTGGTGAAAATAGTAATTCATTATCAAGTGTACCATTACCAGTTAGTGCTATTGCTGTACCTGTTGTACCTGTTGTTGTGTAATTCACAACACCGTCAACTCCTGGCGTAGATTCGACTTTGGCAACTAACAGGTTATCCATGATTAGTTTGTTGTTAGTAATATTACCACGCTCTGAAATACTCTGTAATGTATCTGTTTCAGTTACACCAAAACTTTCAAACTCTACTTCTTGTGAACCAACTCTAGTAATAGAAATACCACGAGCGGGTGTTAATATAATACTCTGATCGTCACCGCTATCACTGAACAATCTTAGGTTAGTTGTTCCCACTGGAACTTCAAAATCATACTGTGTTGCGTTTAGCGTAAAACTTTTAGTATCGTTATTAACACTACTAAAACTAACGCCGGCTCCGCCAACAATGTTTAAAGTATCTTTGACTGATTCTGCTGATATTATTTCTTCAGGATTAGCAAGGCCGCCTCCTGTTAATCTGATATCTTGAAAAATATTATGTACTGAAGTTTCTAATGGATATATTGTTGTAAATGTCAGTGAGTGGGTGCCTGCCGGCGTACTTAATAGATCAATATAGTCCGTTTGTCTTGCTTTTTCTTCTGTTAATGCTAATTGAATCTCATCAGGGCCAATCACAATAGCATAATACTTTACTCCACTAACTAGTCCGCCTACTGAATTACCATTACCGTTCTTATAAATTAATCCATCGAGATTGGTTAATCCGTGTGATGTAACTGTTATAATATCAGTTGCTATATCAACGTCTGTAGACGGTGTAAATGAAATAATTTTTGGCATATTAATGATTGTCCTTATACAGTGTATTTATTGTTTTTCTTTTCTGTATAAATATGAGTACTATGAAACATTCTGATATTGATCAACTTACAGCATCGCTTAGTACAGCATTAAAACAGCTCGACGAAAAAGCGAAATCCGGTGAGAATATACAGCTCACTAATAAACAAATGTCGAAAATTATTCGTCAAATTCCCTATGGCGGGCTGACTGGCGATCAAGTTAGCGGCGGAAAAATTAGTAATTTTAGTAGTACTGGTATTAGTGATGATGCTAGTAATACAATGCTAACAGTTACTAACGAAGGAATTATAGCCGCAAATGCTAACTTCCAGACGCTAAAAGGAAGTGTTACTGTTGAAGAACAACTAACAGCAGGTTCTGCTGTTGTTATCGGCGACTTAACTGTGTCCGGAACACTAAGAGCTAACGTTGAAGTTGACACCCAGAAGTTTTTAAGAACATTACCAGACAGAAGTATTTCTGGTAATAAAGTAAATGGCGGAATTATTAGAAACTTCGCTACACCAGGCATCAAAGACGAATCAAATTCAAATACAAAATTAATGATCACCGACGATCAAGTTTCAATTGATAGTTTAAGTATAGGTCAAATTAAAGGCAATGTTGCTGTTGAGCAAAAACTAACTGCTCATGATGTTCATGTTGAAGGAGAAATCACAGCAACACGTATTAGAACAGACGAGTTGTTCGCTGACATCAGAATCGAAAGAACATCTCCATTAGAGTTTACTCAAAGTGCAGGAAATCCAATCATAGGAAAAGGACTCCTATGGACCGGTGCTGGTGTAACCAGACAGTTTATCCTGCGTGAAAACGATCAACTATTTTCAACTGAAAATATTAATGTTAACAAAGGTCGTTCTTACCAAATTGACAATATTCCTGTTCTTAACTTTGATTCATTAGGCGCAACTGTTATTAAAAGTAGGCTAAGAGAAGTAGGTAATCTAAACAAGCTCACAGTACTAGGTACAGTAAACTTTGATAATCAATTGTTTTTCTTTAACGAATCGGGCAGATTATCATTTGGACACGATGAACCCAACGCTAAGTTTAGCATTTACGAAAACGAAGTTGAATTTAAAGTAGGTACAAAAGAAAATAAATCATTAATAGGCACACATGGATATAATTCATTATCTATCATCACTGACAATACTGAACGACTTACGGTCGATGCTGGCGGTAGCATTACTTTAGGTAATAAAAATACACCTCCAACTCAAGTTAATGTTCACGGTCGAGTTTCAATTGGGGTTAACAATCCAGATCAAAATGTAGATCTACATGTTAATGGGCCGATAAGATTTAATAATAAACTACAAAGTCACGGAGCAGGAATTCCAAAAGCCGGTTCATATACTAAAGGTGACATAATTTGGAACATTGAACCACGGACAGGACAGCCAATTGGATGGGTATGTATTGTTACAGGTACCCCAGGAGAATGGCGTCCATTCGGCATTATAGGATAGGACGTTGAAAAAATCATTAATCTCAAAACAGATTGCTTTCTGGAAAGCATATGGCATCTATAGTCCGTTAGTTTTTGTTGTCGGATTGATAGTCTGTTGGTGGTTAGAATGGTTTCATATAGACACATGGTTTGTTATAGGTGGAACTATACTAGCATGTACCGCTGTAATTTGGTGGTGGTGGACCATGTTCACCATAAACAAACTTAACAATACACTAACTAAAAATGTAGAACAATTTTTAGAACTATTGGGTATTGTTAAAGAGCTAAATCATGACGTCAGAGAATCATCTAGTAATAGGCAACGGGGAAAGCCGAAAGCCAATAAAAATAAACCTCCTAAAGAATAAGTTTACTACCTTTGGCTGTAATGCCGTTTGTCGTGATTATGAAATAGATCATCTAGTATGCGTTGATCGGCGAATGGTTAAAGAAGCTCTAGCATACAAAGTTCAAAACATTTACACAAGACAGGATTGGAAAAAATATTTTCCAGGGCCCGATGTCCAAACCGTTCCAGAATTACCTTACAAAAGCGATAAAAGATGGGATCAACCTTTCCATTGGGGCAGTGGACCATATGCTCTATTACTGAGTGCTACTATGGATCCACAGCATGTTCATTTAATTGGTTTTGATTTACAAAGTACAACAACAACCGTAAACAATATCTACAAAGGAACAGAAAACTATGTGGATAGAAATCATCGCCCTGTTGATCCAAAATATTGGGTGAAGCAAAATGCTAAAGTTTTTGAATTGTTTCCTAATATTCAATTCACAATTTACAATAACCAAGAATGGGAATTGCCCATAGATTGGCAATTTAATAACGTTACCAAAAAACAAATAAAAGAGTTGACAACTTCATAAATATCCTGTATTATATACATTATGTTTAACAAAGGACTTGGCGTCACCCCTTCTAATTCTGCCGCCATTATTAAAGTATAGGAGATAATAATGGGAAAACATTACAGTACAAAACACTACGGACACAACATTGGTTTATCGGCAGTATTCCGTCAACCTAACGCAGATCATTCACACTGTCATTTACTACACGGTTACAGTCTAGCATTTACATTTACATTTGGATGCGATGAGCTAGACAACAAAAACTGGGCAGTAGACTTTGGAGGACTAAAGCCTTTAAAGCAGTGGCTTGAAGATCATTTCGATCACAAGACAGCAATTGATAAACACGATCCACACTTGGATACATTTTTAAAATTACAAGATATGGATCTAGCAGAAATTGTTATTATGGACGGAGTCGGTGCGGAGAAGTTCGCAGAACACGCATTTAATTTTGCTGACAAACTAGTACGTGAAATGAGTGACAATCGTTGTTATTGTGTAAAAGTAGAATGTGCCGAGCACGGTGCTAATTCAGCGATCTATGAAAAATAATGTTAAACTTTATTTGTTTAAAATCAGGGACAAAGTATTCGCCTGAATATGTAAACAAACTGTACAACATGGTACAGAGGCATCTTACGGTGCCTCATCGTTTCATATGTTTCACAGAACTTCCAGACGGCATCGATCCAAGGATTGAAATTCGTCCTCTACCAAGTAATAAACCGCATCTTCAAGGTTGGTGGTTTAAACCATATATTTTTAAAGCAGATCATTTTGATAAAGGTGACATAAATTTTTATATGGACCTGGATATGGTCATTGTTAGTAACATTGATAGACTGATTGACTTTATGCCCGGACATTTTGTTGGCTTGCGAGATGTAGGACGAGTATTTAGACCAACATACCAAAAACTAGGAAGTGCTGTGCTACGATGGAATGCCGGAACATTTAGTAATGTATGGGATGAATTTGAAAATCATCCAAGTGTTATAAAAAGGTTTCATGGTGATCAAGACTGGCTGTGGCATTTAAATAACCCTGCGATTAAGTTTTTTCCTGACGACTGGATTAGAAGTTATAAATGGGAAATTCGTTCTCGAACTGAACTAAATGGATTTGGTAAGAACAGTACATTTAAAGAAGTTAAAGATCCTAAGATACCAAAAGATACTAGTATTCTAGCATTTCATGGCTTTCCTGATGTTCACGATGTCCAAGATCCTGTTATTGTAAATAACTGGAAATAATATACTACTATTATCCACCTTATGAGTAATATTAAATAATTCTGCTATGATTACCAAATATGTAATCCGCAATAGCAATGATGATGTAATTGTTGAAGTCGATAGTTTAGACGAAGTACACAATACCATCATGCTATTAAAGGAGCAGAACCCACATACTGAATACAGTGTCGATGAAAAACAAGTATCAAGCGTAAAACCAGGATTCGGAAGAGACCCTGATTTACACTAATACGTTTTTAATTTATGAAAAATTAGATCCTGAGGAATACCATCAAGCATTTCTTGTTGTGTCCATTCTGTCCAAGCAAGATCATTACTCCACTGTTTTCTATCGGGCCGTAAAGGCGTTTCAATCATTGAGTAATCAGTGTTTGCCACAGGTGCGGCCAAACTAATCTCACTCACAAATGCCGGTACGCCATTTAATACTGCTTCTATTCCGGGGTTACTACAGTGATTAACAACAGCCCACGCAGTGTTTAAGTCTTGCTGGAAAGCATAATGACTAAGGGTACTATTATTTTTAAAATTGCGTCTTAATGGAAATCTAGGATGAGGTCTAATTCTAATAGGTCTATCAGAATGTTCTCGAATTTTGTCAATCGCTTCATTAACCCATACATCACTAGGAGGCATTGTTCTCCATTGTTCACTTCTTTCGTGTTGCGAACAAATTAATATGTGTTCTCCTGATTTTTTCCAGGGTTTGACATTCAAACCTAATTGATTAAATCTTTCATCGTTCTTATCACGCACAAAGTAATTAGGTAAATTAATACCGTTGATACCAATCTTCCATGTTGCTTTAGGATCTTTTCCGTCTGGAGACTTATCTCTAATTAAATTTCCAATTTCTAAAACAATAACTGGTTTTCCTTGACTTCTGTAGGTGTCAAAAACTGTTTGATTATTACGCATCCTTCCAAACCATAACACACTCCATATAACAGCAATATCTCCTTTTCCTGTATGATGATGTATTTCATGGCCGTGTTTTATCAGGCCTTTTTCAAAGCTATCAAAAACACTGTTGCTATTCAAGGCTCCAAATTGGTTATAAAAATCAAAGATCATACAGTATATATGTTGACCTTTGGTGTTAAAGAGTGTATAATGAAATATGTAATAAAAGGATTAACCTGTGAATAAATTTATATTTGATGTCGATGGCACACTTACTCCTAGTAGAGGAGTTATCGACGAGTCTTTTAGTAAATGGCTATATGACTTCATGCGGGAGAATGATGTATATTTTGTAACAGGTAGTGATGCTGGAAAGACTATTGAGCAAGTAGGCGAAGATATTTTTCGTAAGGCAAAGTACAGTTTTAATTGTAGCGGTAACGAAGTTTATCAATTAGGAAGTCTTGTTTATAAAAACAATTGGCAATGTCCAGACGACTTATGGTTATGGTTAGAAGATAGATTGTATCAAAGTGTGTATAGTCCTAAATACGGAAGAAACTTTGAAGAACGTACTGGAATGTTAAATTTTAGTATTGTTGGGCGAGAAGCAGTTGGCGATCAAAGAAAAGAATATTATGAGTGGGATAAAATTAATAATGAACGTGAAGGATTAGCAGACTATATTAACAGTCACTGGCATAATATTACAGCAAGTGTCGGTGGTGAAACTGGCATTGATATTTTTGAAAAAGGGACAGACAAAGCTCAAGTTATTAAATGGTTTAAAGAAGATGATAATCTAATTTTCTTTGGTGATAGAATTGATCCTTCCGGAAATGACTGGTCATTAGCACAAGCAATTATTGACAATCAGATGGGACTGTGCTATAATGTAAAAGATTATAATGAAACATGGGATATTTTAAAAACATATGGTTGAAGTTTATAATGTGTTTCCAACACTGATAATGGTTTTTGATTTAAGTCAGCATCCTGCTAATCAACGACTAAAAGATCTAATTGAAAAAACTCCTACAGGTACACATGCTCTAGTAGGTAAAGGAACTAGTACATATAAAGAAAGTACCAGTAACAGTTTTTTAAAAAATCCTACAATTTCAGACTTTACTATATCTATACAGCAATGTATAAATCAATTTACAGCACAGGCAGGACTTCAACCTTGTAGCATTAAAAATAGTTGGTTTAATAAAATGGGCAAGGGCGGGCAAACTATTATACACAGACATGAGTTTAGCACTATAAGTGGTGCGTATTATCCTATTTGGGACAATGACTGTTGTAATTTAAGATTTAGAAGTCCTATAGCACAGTGTAAAATGTCAGAGATGTCAGATAGTCAGCAAACAATTTATAATTCAAATGAACAAGAAGTACAAGGTGGCGTAGGAAAGTTAATTTTGTTCCCTAGTCATCTAGAACATTATACTCCAAAAAACAATTCAGACGAAAGATGGGTAGTAAGTTTTAATGCTTCTCATTGACAAAAGTAAACAAAGGCAGTACAATAAACTATGGATTTAAAATTTACAACAGCAGGTGACTATTTGAAATCGCAACAAGATACACATCGTATAGGCTTTGCTTGCAAATACATGCACCCTGATCAAACACAGAAAAAGAAACTGCTTGAAGAGATTCAACGTCCATTAAATACTCGTAGCACAACAGTACAGTGGCTTAACAGACAGACACGTGAAGTTGCTGAACAACGTCTATGGGATATCATGGTCCATAACATACAAAGTTATTGGAACCTTATTAACTATGTAGGAGGATTACCGAATGAACTTAGAATGGTTAGGTTGGGAAGTGACGTCTTACCTGTTTATACTCAGCGTGATTGGAGTTACTTCTGGCGCAAGCCTGATGTACGAAAATATTGCGAGACCAACTTCGCTCACGTCGGCGCAAAAGCTCGTGAACTTGATGTTAGGTTGTCTATGCATCCTGGTCAGTTTACTGTACTTGCGTCAGATAATCCTGATATAGTAAATAGAAGTATAGAGGAGTTTGAATATCATGTCGACGTCATTCGGTGGATGGGTTATGGCCAAAATTGGCAGGACTTCAAGTGTAACGTCCACATCTCAGGCAGACAAGGTCCAGCCGGTATCATCAACGCACTTCAACGATTGTCTCCAGAAGCACGAAACACACTTACTATTGAAAACGACGAAATGTGCTGGGGACTCGACGCAAGCCTCGAACTTGAAAAACACGTCGCACTCGTTCTTGACATACACCATCACTGGGTCCGTACAGGAGAATACATTCAACCCACCGACCGTAGATTTGACCGCGTAGTTGAATCGTGGCGTGGTGTGCGTCCTGTTATTCACTACAGTGTAAGCAAAGAAAATCTACTTACAGATTGGCCTAATAATGAATTACCTGATATGGAATATTTGTTAATGAAAGGATTTAAAAAACAGAAACTCAGAGCCCACAGCGACTTTATGTGGAATAAAGCAGTTAATCAATGGGCTATGAGTTTCTGGGATAGGGCCGATATCATGGTAGAATCTAAATGTAAGAATCTTGCCAGTATCGGACTGTATGAAGAATTTAAGTCTTCTTCTTTGCTGGGCGACCACGCTTCGCCGGAGCCTTTGCTGGCTTCTTAGTAGCTGGTGCTTTCTTCTTGGCTGGTGCTTTTTTAGCGGCTGGTGCGTTTTGAGCAATAACCGGTGTATCTGATACGCCAAATCCAAAAAGTTCTTTTAACCATGTAAACATAATTTTTCCTCCTGTCTGCTATTTACTAAATATTCATGAGCGATAATTTAAATTTGGAGACTATTATGTTAAAAAAATGGATTAACGAAAGACTAAGCGAACGTACATCATGGGACGGAGCAGTTCTAGTTGGTGTAGGTATTGCTTTTTTAATTTTTAAACCAATTGCAGCACTAGCGGCATACGGTGCCATCGCATACGGTGCTTGGACTATTTGGAAGTCCGAATAGTTTGAAAACACATAGACTTATAAATCAGTCTTTATTGATTGAACGGTGGAGTAAGAATGGTATTCCCGAGCATTATTTTGAATTTTGTCGTAGAATAGACATTCAATCTCCACCGAAGTCTATATCAATAGATAAAGTAAAAGTACAGAGACGAGGGAAACCAAATTGAGTATCGAACAAAAAGTTGAAAACATTAAACAGCGTATTTCTATGCTTACTGAAATGATTAAAATTGGTGAAGAAGAAATTAAAACGCCTAAATTAAAAGATAATTATATGGCTCAAAAATACAAAGAACTAAATGATGCCTATGCTGAGATAAAGAAATATGATCCAGATTACAGAAATAGCTAAAAATAAAATTAATTCTTTTATAGACAAGAGAGAAAAAACACTAGGTATCCGTATTGGAGTTAAAACCACAGGGTGTAATGGGCTATCATATGTTTTAGAATACGTAGATACACCAGACGACCACGATCAATTACACAATGTAGACGGCGTTGAAGTATATGTAAATCCTAAAGATCTTGTGTATCTAAAAGATATCACTATTGACTACAAAAATGAGAAGTTTCAAGAAGGCTTTGACTTTATAAACCCAATTGAATCAGGACGTTGCGGTTGCGGAGAAAGTTTTCACATCTAATATTTGCTAACTGGTAAATCACTACTAGCAGGCATATCCCATATTTTCTTACGTTCAACACCTTTACGTTGAGCAAACCTTTTAGCATCACAGTTGCTACAAACATGGAAATAGTTGTTACTTAAACGTCTATAATCCATCTTACTTCTAGATCTTTCAAATTCAACATCGCAGTTGTCACAGCGAAGCACAATCATAGCAACTTCACGATAGTATTTGTGTACATTACCGTGTTTGCTGTACCGCTCGTATATCTTTTTTAGCATGTATTCCTTAATGAACATATAGTATTTACATTCGGCTTATAAAACATTTGGATAAATATCATTGATAGAAGCAAATTCATCCTATTTTTGGAGTTTATAAATGGCAAGAAAAGAGATTAATATCGGTGTAGAGGGCAATGACGGCACCGGTGATAGTATTCGTGATTCGTTTGGCAAGGTAAACGATAACTTCCAAGAAATTTATGCTGTACTAGGCTTAGGCGGCGCATTAAGTTTCATTGGATTAGACGACGTAGCTCAAAACAGTTATCGTACAGAAGATAATAATAAAATCCTTACAGTTGATTCAAACAACGAAAAAATACAATTTACAAAATTAGACAGTAACGAAACAATCGTTATTGATTCTAGCGTACCGGGTGTAATTAAATTTAGTTCACTCGCTTCAGCACTTATTAATGACCCAGATCCGACACTTGCCGCGGATATGGACGCAAACCAAAAGCGTATTACTTCACTTGCTGAAGCACAGTTAGACAATGATGCGGCAACAAAAGGCTATGTAGACGGTAAACTGTCACTCGCTGGTGTTGATGCTATTGATGAAAACGGAAATATTGAACCAGACTGGGGTACTATGTCAGGTCCCCTTATCCTTTCACGTAACCCAATTGATACAGATGATGTTAACTATGGTGGTTTGATTGCTTCTACCAAAGCATACGTTGACAGTAAGACATTTATTTCGGCAAATAACTTGTATGTTGCTACAAACGGTCAGGATGAAAGAACAGATATTCCATTAAGTCAACAAGGTCGTTCACCTTCAACAGCCTTTGCTTCTGTTAGTAAAGCCGCTGAAATCGCAGAAGAACTAGTTAAGGCGGCACCAGTCGAGCTAGGACCTTACCAAAAGACATTAACATTTAATAACGGTACACAAGATTGTACACTGGTATCATTAATTCAATCTCCATTGTCAGGAAACGGTGCGGCCGGCGATGTTGAAATGCAACTTGACGAAACACAAGTAGTTGGAATTATTAACGGTGGTACAGACTATGAAATTGGAACAGAACTTACACTAACAGGTGGTATTGTCGTTGTTCCAGCAGTACTAAGAGTAGTTGCTAAAGACTTTGCTGGTTCTATTACACAAGTTGCTATTATTCAACCTGGTATTTTTAGTACGCTTCCAACAGATATTACAAATGTAGGACACGTTTCTGCTGTATCTGGTAGCGGTACTGCTAAGTTTAGTGTTAAATTTAGTGTAAACAGGGTTCTTGTTTCAGCAACAGGTTCAAACTACGGTAGTGCTTCTGTTATCTTTAACGGCGGCGGATTTACAAGAGCCGCTGAAGCAAGTACATTAGAGATTGCCGGCGAAATTAAAGAAGTAAACATTCTAAGAAAAGGTGTTGGATATACTAGTATTCCAACTATTGATATTTTCCTACCAAGAATGTTGGTTAGAACAGACAACTTAGGAACAGACTTTACTGATGACCTAAGAGAAGGGCAGTTATTACGTGGAGCAACTTCAGATGCTATTGCTAAGATTATTTCACATGATGCTCAACGTGACGGAAGTGGTAACGAAATCTTTGAAGTTGAACTACTACAGGGTGCGTTTCAATTAAATGAAGTAATTCAATACGGCGACCCGGCACAAAACATACAAATTACAATCCAAGTTGAAACAGGTATCTACTACGAACATTTTCCAATTAGATTATCACCAAACGTTTCATTAAGAGGTGACGAATTTAGACGTAGTATTATTAGACCTAAGCCTGGCGTATCTGAATCACCATGGTCTAGAGTGTTCTTCCGCAGAGATACTGTAATTGATGGATTGAATGTTACACCATACGAGTTTGGTTATCAATATTTGACTGATCCGTTAGATTTCTCAAGTCAACCTAAGAACAACGATCAGATGGATGTGTTCTTATGTGCTGATGCTACCATTGTAAGAAACCTAAGTGTTCAAGGACACGGCGGATTTATGATGGTACTAGATCCAAACAATCAAATTAATTCTAAATCACCTTACTGTCAAACAGGTTCATCATTCTCTAAAAGTATTAACGTTAAAAACTTTGCTGGTGGACAATTTGTTGACGGCTTCATGGGTAACCTAGATGGTATTTTATTATATAGAGCTGATGAAACAGGTGTACTAACTAGAAATCCAGAAGGCGGAGATGAAAATAAAATTGTAATTGGTGGCTTACAGCGTGAACCACAACTTCCAACTTCGTTTAATATTGGCGAAGACATTTATAGAATTACACTAACAAATAGAGTTGAATCTGCGTTCTTTGACGCAAAGGTTCTTGTTGAACAAAACAAAACATTCATTCAAGAAGAAACAATTCAATGGCTTGCTACACAAAACTTAGGCTTTACTTTTGATGAAGATAAGTGTAGACGAGATGTTGGATTAATTGTCGATGCTGTTGTTAGTGATGTACTCTATGGCGGCTATGAAGAATCAACTAGAGCAGGTAGATTATACTTCTCAGGTGGTCTTACTGTTGTTGCCGGACAAGTACTTGCTACTTCATCAGCAATTACTAAAGCAAGAGACATTGCTGTGACCTGTGTACAACAGAATACATGGCCAGCATTAGGAACCGTTGCTCAAACAAAAATTGCTAGTATCACAAACGCTGAACAAGGCGGTGCGCAACAAGAAGTACAAAACTGTTTTGACATTGTAGCAAACATTATTCGCTACGGTGAAAAAATGTACATTGCTAAGAAACTTTTACAAGAAAATAAAGAGTTTATTCAAGCTGACGTTATCGGATATCTTTCTGTTAACTATCCTAACCTTAATTATGACAAGGCTACTTGTTTTAGAGACTCAGGATATATTATTGATGCTTTAAGTATTGACTTGTTTGGTAATGCTCCAAACGCAGGAGCAAGTGATCTAAACCAAGGTAACTTTAACAACTCTATTAGAGCAGGTTATAGTTACTATAGAGCAGGTAAGAAACTTATTCCGTCAAGTGGCGACCCACAAATTGATAATCAATTGCCAGCAACACTTGATGCTGTTGAACACATTAATATCAGAGTTGGAGAAATATTAACTAACAATACTCCGTCGGGTGTGTTTATTGGTCAAACATTTGATCCTAATACTACACTTGATGTAACTTCAAATGAATTTACCATTGCTAACCACGGGTTTAATACAGGTTCAAGAGTTATATATACCAACGGTGGCGGCGCATCAATTGATACTGCTGATGGCGGTACGTTGGTAAACAGTGGAATCTACTTTACCTATAAAATTGACGATAACAGATTTAAAATTTATGAGTCATTCGAACTTGTTAGAGCACAAGAAAGAGATCCGGGTTCTGAGTTTGAAATTGATTTTGCTGGATTTGGTACAGGAACTTCTCACACAATCAACTGGGATGTAACACAAGACGTAACACTAACTGCTACTGATCTTGCTGATTCAGGAATTAATGATGCTGTTAGTACTTCAATTGGTTATATGAAAACTTTGATTGCTGGTGACAGTGCGCAAGCAGGTGAAGCGTATGCTTCGTTTGGTGACTCAACCGGCGTTCCAAGTGTTTATCCGCTTTATGAGTGTGTGCTTGATAACCCATATGATAAAATGACTGCTGGTAAGGTAACACTTGCTACTCCAGGTAACAAATCAATGCTTGGTAATGACTTTACTCAAGTTAACGATATGGGCTATGGTGTGTTTGCTACAAACAACGGTCTAGTTGAATCAGTATCAATGTTTACATACTATTGTTATACAGCATACTTTGCAAACAACGGTGCGCAGATTAGATCATTGAACGGATCATCAGCTCATGGTTTCTATGGAATTAGATCAAATGGTGCTGATCCAAACGAAGTTCCGGATAGAGTTGGATTGAAATTCCCACTTATTCAAACTGGTTCGGTCTATGAAGACAGACCAGTTGATGTAGTTAATGACAAAACTACTGCTAAGGTTTATGTAGCAAACGTTTCATACCCTCCATTCCCAGGTTGTTTTGTTGAAATTGATCACTCTAATGACCCTCAAAGAGCAGGCGGAACAAGTTCTATTGGACTTAGAGCATACAAGATTACAGCAATTTCATCTAGTGGTTTACCATCAGGCACATATGAAATGTCAATTGATACTGATATCAGTGACGGCGGACTGGCGGCTGATGTTCCAGCAGGCAAAAAAGTTATTATTAGATCGTTTGAAGAATTTACTATTACTGACAAAGTTCAGGTTGTTAGTACTAGACCTTCAACTGCTCTTGTATTTGATGAAAGCTCAGGCATTGACAACGCTGTTATTAGAGTACTTTCATTCAACGGCTTTAATGGTGTTGATGCCCAAGAAGGTGATCAAACAATTAGTACAAAAGACGGATTTCCATATGTTAACTTAAACGTTAGAAAACTTGAAGCAGGATTTACACCGCCAACATATACAAATGGTCTAGGCGATGACGCTATTGCTGTTCAATCACTTGAGCCAGCACAGGCTGCACGTTTAACTAAACCAACAACTGGTTATGCTATCTACGATGGAAGTAGTGTAACAACAGGCGGAATGCTTTTTGGTTACCAAGACAGCATTTACGAAGTTACTGGATATAAAGATGTTGATATTTTAGACGGCGGTGGCAATAAAATTGCTAGTTATGGTGAAGTTTCATTCAAGAACATCACAGACAATAACGAATCACTTATTAACAAAACATTTACTATTACAGGAGCAACAGCAACAAGTACAATCACTGTAACAGTATCAGGTTCACTGGCTGATCTAAGACCAGGAAGACCAATTAGAATCACAGGTGCTGATAACGCATCATTCAATGGCTTACACTATGCCGGAAATGTTACTGCTAATACATTTGATTTGTATAGTGACATAAATTTAACCACACTAGTAGACGGTAGTGGTTTTGGTTCGGCAGCCACAAGTGGTACTGTAGAACTGTTTGGCGGAGCTACTGTAGACTTTGGTGCTTCACTAGAAAATGTACAGCTCAAAGCAGGTATTAGAGCAGGAGCACAAGGACAAGTTACTGTTAACATCTCAACTATGAGAGCAACAGGACACGACTTCCTAGATATTGGTACAGGATCATATGCTGATACTAACTATCCATCAAACATTTTTGGTCCTCCTAATAACAATCCTCTACAATCCAACGAAGCAGTTGAACAAGGAACTGGGCGTGTGTTCTGGGTATCATCAGATCAGTCAGGTAACTTTAGAGTTGGTGAATTTTTTGCTGTTGACCAAGGTACTGGTAAAGTAACACTTGATGCTAAGATCGACTTACAAGGTCTTACAAGTTTAAGACTTGCGGCTGGCGAAACTGTAAGTGAATTTACAGGAGATGTTACACTAGGTGGGGCAGGCGAAGCAAGTAACCAAGCACTTCCAACTGAAGCGGCTGTTAGAAGTTATATTGATAGACGATTAGGTCTAACACACGAAGGTGGAATTCAAACTGTACTAATTGGTCCAGGTTACTTACCAAGAGACGGCTCACGTCAAATGACTGGTCCAATTGATATGAGTAACAATCCTGTTACAGGTTTACCAGATCCTGATGTAGGTATCGAAGGCGAAACTGAAGCAGTTAGAAAATCATATATGACGATTGGTAATCTTCAAGATGCTCCAGAAGGATGGATGTTTGAAGAGGATCCAACAGATCCAAACGCAAAAAGACAACCAGATTACAGCTATGTTGAAAGTGCTGACATTTTAGCATTTACAGGCAATGGATCTACTGAGTTCTCAAATGCTACAGTTGTTGGAGCATTAACATTTACGTTCCAACAGAATGCTGTAGGTGTTCCAGATGCTATTGCGCCAACCGTAACAAACTATCCTGATCCACAAATTGTTGCTACAATCAACGACAATGTTATTGTTAACGCAGATGTTAACTATGACGCAGGAATTGAACAGCACAAATTGTCTTTAAACACCGCTAGAACAACAGAACCAGAAGGAATTATTGTTAACGGTTATACCTATGTACCAGAAACTTCACCAGGTGCTGGAGATGATTACACAGTTATTACAGCTAACATTGATCACAAGTTAACAAATGGCGATGCTGTTGTTATTAGCGATGAAACAGTTGTTACTGCTATTAATGGTGACTGGCAAGCTACAGTGATTTCTGATAGACAGTTTTCTATTCCGGCAGATACATCAGCAGGCGGAGTACTTAGCGGCGGTGTAATTAGACAGTACGGTTTAATAAGCGGTGCTCAAGAATTAGAATTTACACTAGTAAATGGATTTTTAGAACTTAAAGATTCAACTAGTGCTACAAGAACCGGTGCTTACTATGACGGTATTGGTCTTGATAAACTGAGATTTGTTGATGTTGCTGTAATTGATGCTACTGATGATACAAATCTTGCTGTAGGCGAAGGAACTAAAGTTCTTGCTAGAAGATCTACTCCAGGCGGTATTGGTAATCCTAAAAACGGACATCCTGTGGCAATTGACGCCAGAACAATCGTTGATGACGGTCTAGGTTGTCGTAGACCAGACTTTGGCGACATTGGTGTTATGATTCGAATTGGTACAGGCAATGAAGCGTCTGACTTTGGTACTATTGAAAAGACTTCTTCAAGTACTGTTAACACAGTTGTTGAAAGAAGTGGTACTGGTAGCGCAGACTTTGCTGGAACTTCAAACTTTGAAAATCTAACAGCTGATGGTAATGTTACTATTAACGTAAGTGACGGTGTTGAATCTGGTAACTTGTCAGACTTAGAAGGTCTATGGATGACATACGCGGCTAACACTGCTCCGGTTATTACAAAACACGAACAAAGTGCAGCTAATAATTCTTACTATACAATTTTTAGAAACGGTACAGGTGGCGTTGCTATTAAAGCACAGTACAGTGATGTATCAGCTGATCAGTGGACTGAGTACAGAGCAGGCACACACAAATTTAGAACCACTGGCGGAAGTGCTGGTTATGTTGAAGTCGGAAGTGGCGGCTTCCTAACTGCTGAAAAGAATAATACCTCAGCTATTGGTAGAATCGAAGGTAATTGGCAATTAACAGCAGGTAGTAGAATGCAAGCTACTTGGGCTGACTTAGCTGAATATTACGAAGGCGATACAGAGTACGAAGCAGGCACAGTTGTCCAATTTGGTGGTGACAAAGAAGTTACACAATCTGGAGAGCTTGGAACACACAAAGTTGCTGGTGTTGTAAGTACTGAAGCGGCATACATTATGAATGCTGATTGCCCAGGTACAAAAGTACTTGTTGCTTTACAGGGTAGAGTACCATGTAAGGTTATTGGCAAGGTTGAAAAAGGAGATTTAATGATTGCGAGTGGTATACCAGGTGTTGCTACAAGCGCAGGAGGCGAGGCTTCACCAGGAACAATAATTGGTAAAGCTATTGAAACTTACGATAGCGATCGAATAGGAACGATTGAAGTAGCAGTGGGGAGACTATAATGCCATTAACAACACTTTACAATACAACTAATCACCCACTTACCTGGGACAAAGTAAACGAAACACTAAAAGCAGTTGACGATAATTTTACATTTGTTAACTCACAAGCAGTGACAGGCGTGCTACAAGACCTATCACAAGATATTACACCTAACATAGTTGGAACATTTGACTTAGGTACTACAACACAACGTTGGGATAATATCTATGCTAATAACATTTCAGTTGTTAATTCAATTACAACAAACATTACAGGCGACTTAACTGGTAGTGTGTTTGCTGATGATAGTTCAATTATTATTGATGCTACTGAAGGAACACTAACTGGTAACTTAACTGGTGATGTTATTGGTAACTTAACTGGTAATGTTATAGGTGACTTAACTGGTGATGTTACAGGTGATGTTACAGGTGATGTTACAGGTGATGTAACTGGAAACGTAACAGGTAATGCTGGAACCGTAACAAATGGTGTTTACACAGCGGGCGACCAAACCATTGCCGGAGTAAAAACTTTTTCAAATACTATTGTAGGTAACACGCAAGGAACACACACAGGCGGTGTTGTTGGTAATGTTTTAGGAAACATTGATGGTGATGTTACTGGTAGTGTTTATTCAGAAGATAGTTCAGGTGTGTTAGTTGATGGATTACACGGAGTACTTAACACATACAAATTAGATCAAGTAGGCGCAACTGACGGACAAGCTCTTGTATGGAGTGCTTCAGGACAAAGATGGGAGCCAGGCGCTGGCGGAGGCGGTGGAGGCGGAATCGGGCTAGGTTCAAGAACTACTAAATCAGGAAGTACTTCATCTATTGCTGACGGGACTATTGGAAATACTACAATTACCGGAGCATTTAAATCTTATATGGTTTTAAAATTACAAGTTGATGCCGCGGCTTGGGTAAGAATTTACACAGATACCGCAAGCAGAACTGCCGATGCTAGTAGATTGGAAACTGTTGATCCTGCTCCAGGAGCAGGTGTAGTAGTAGAAACTATTACAACAGGTGCTGATACAATATTGATTAGTCCAGCAGTATTAGGTTTCAACAACGAAAGTCCTGTTACTGATGTAATACCTATAGCAGTAACAAATAAATCAGGTATTACGCAAGCAATAACTGTTACACTTACATTACTTCAATTAGAGGCATAACAGATGGCTGTTGTTACACAGAACAAATACATTGTAACTGCTTATACCATGGAAGGTATGGAACGGTTACGTACCCAAATAGTTAATAAAGGGCAAGCTCCAGAAAAGACAGTAATTAATAGATCAGTTAAATGCGCCGAAGAAAGGCCTAAAAGCAGATCTACAACGTATTGGCTTACTTCTAGAGAAGCAATATCTTTAAAATTAAATCCAGATGTTAGATCAGTTCAACCATATCCATCAGACATGGGAGTTCAACCTGAATTACATGCTATTACACAGACCTCTAACTTTTCTAGATCAGTTGGGCAGAATAGTAATCATAAAAATTGGGGACTGTTAAGATCTATTGAAGGCGGATTAAATGAAGATTGGTCGGGTGATAACACTCAAACTATTACACTAACTGAAACAGGCAAAAATGTTGATTGTATCATTTGTGATAATAACGGGTTAATTACCGGACATCCGGAATACGCTGTGAACGCCGACGGCACCGGCGGCTCAAGAGCAAATGCTTATGATTGGTTTACTGAACACCAAGCTGAGGTCGGAGGTGATGGTGCTGGAACAAACTACAGTTATGGAACAGCATATCATGCTGTTCATGTTATGGGAACAGTTGGCGGTAATACACAAGGGTGGGCACGTGATGCTAACCTTTATAACTTATATTATTATACAGGAGCCGTAGGAAATACTAATTTTCCATATGTTTATGATTATATTAGAGAATTTCATAGAACAAAAGCAATTAATCCAGACACTGGTGTCAAAAATCCTACAGTTGTAAACAGCAGTTGGGGCATGAGTATTTTCCCACAACAATGGACTTTTGGTGATATCACTGCGGTGACTTACAGAGGAACACGCTACTTGCCAGCAAGTCTAGAGTTTTTAGTAGATGGCCATTGCGGAATATATTCTTCAACATCAAATACTGATCTAGCTCGTTTTATACTTGGTGCTGGAACTAATGCTACTAACAGTTATCTTCAATATAATTGTTCCACTTCAGGTACTGAAACACAAGTATCGGCCGAAGGAACACTTAATCCACAACCTCAAGGTGGCGCACCTGACATTGGATGGACAAATTCAGGAGGAAAAGTTGCGTACTTTACTAGCCAAGAAAGGTTAGAAACAATAACCCAGAAAGTTTTTATACAAACCCTACCAGTAGGCGGAGGAGTGACTACTTTTACAGCAGACATTCTACAAGACATGTCATATGCTACTCCTACAGGAACTGTAGATCTAACTACTAGAGTTGAGGTAACGGATCCAGATCTTATAACAACAACATTTACTAACGGTACCTATACAGGAGCATCAGTAAATAATGTAATCAATGAGACTATTACCATAAACAAAGCAGGCTACTGGATTGTTGAATTCTTTTATACATATAGCACTGCTCCTGACAGTCCTACATACGATAACACTTTTAGAGTTACACTTAATACTTCGTACACTGATCAACCAAGCGCAACGGCAACTTTAGTAGCGTCTGGAGAAGCAAATGTAAGTATCGACTCTATTGCTGGATTAAATGCCGATACCACTCCAAGCGTTGGAGATAATGATGACGGATATTGGGTTGTAAACTTACCATGGAACGTAACATTCTTAGAAGAAGATTATTCTACTTTACATGTAGGAACTAATGGTTATGTAACTTTCGGCGGAGGTAGCATTGTAGAGCCAGGTCAAGATCCAAGTCTAGTGCCTTATCCTAAGATTATGATAGGTAGTGGTAGTAAATCTTCAGACACAGATACTGCTACTAGTGGTCAAAGAATATATTGGGGTGCTGTACCTACTGGTATATATACCACCCCTGTTAATACTTACAGCGTAGATGCTGTTAACAACAGTAACATTTCATATATATTAAGTGGCGGAACTGATAGAAATGGAGCTGTTGCCGGCGACAGTGCTACTATTAATATTTTAGTAGGTGATACTATTGAAATAACAAATAATTCAAACTTTATTCATCCTTTGTATATTAAAACTGCTCAAATTTCAGGAACTGGTGATCAGGTTATTGGTGCGACAGGTCAAGGCGCTACGCAAGGAAATACCGTGAGCTGGACTCCAACACAAACTGGAACATACTACTATCAATGTAGCAGTCATACTTCAATGAATGGTCAAATTGTTGTAGGTGCTAACGATACTTCGGAATATTTTAGATTAGTGTTTGAAGGATCCAGTACCGCATCCGGAGTTGTTGGATCCCCTGATATAAGATGGGAAATAAGATTTGATGAATTAAATCCTGATCAGTTTAGAGTCATTACTGAGGAAATTAATCAATACACAACAACTGGAGATAGTGGATTCACTGATGCTGAATTAAATGCGTTTGGATTCTTACCCGGTAAGAGAATTCCTGTTCCGGTCGACGCACTAGACAGTGACATCGAAGATGCTATTGCTGAAGGAATTATTAACATAGGTGCAGCAGGAAATGGTCAATGGTACCATGCCGCTCCTGGGGATCAGGATTGGGATAATACATTTGAAATGGGAACCCGATATCCTGATTCAGTAAACTTTCCTTACTATTATATGCGAGGAACTTCGCCAACTCGAGTTGATACTGCAGCAACTGGAGGCTATGAGCTTCCAACTATTTGTGTAGGAGCATTTGGAAACCTAGATTTTCTAGATGAAAAAAT
>Ga0222719_10001344_pt1 | contig 23977 bp, 24 predicted proteins | sample C33_34DmetaG_FD_165039 | JGI IMG/M metagenome (GOLD analysis project Ga0222719, IMG submission 165039) | Estuarine water microbial communities from San Francisco Bay, California, United States - C33_34D | ecosystem: Environmental > Aquatic > Marine > Unclassified | place: USA: California...
CTACATCAATATGAGCGTAAGTAATACTATGTTGATCGTCTAAATTGTTAATGTCGATAGCTAGAACGATAGTATCGTTTACCTGAACCTTACTTAAAGGTTTAGAACTATCTATAGTAGTTCCTAAGTATTCTAAACTTACGTCAGCGCCATCAGATGATGTTTGACTAAATAAGAATAAAGGAAATAGTAAAATTAAAATAAATTTCTTTATCATTTCTTCATGTGTTTAATTAATTCTGGGTACATCGAGTATCCTGTTTTAGTTAGCCAGTTGTCTAACTTAATAAACAACTCTTTTATTTTTTTCATTTAAGTTTTAGTTTCTTAATTAATTGCTCACAAACTTTCTTCATAGCTGTTGATACATCTGCTTGAGAAAACTTTCCTCCTTCATCTATTATTAATGTAGCCGTAGATACAGATGTAGCTGTACCTCTTGCTGTAACCTTCTTTTTAGGTTTACCATTAACAATTAACTGTGCTTGAGCAACAATTTCGGTTTCGTCTTCAGTCCTATTATATACAGCAAACTGCATACTAGTCTTCTTGACATCGAAATAATAAAGTGTAACTTGAATCTGATGTGATGAGTTAGGACCTAAATCAAATCCTTTATCTTGAATAACTTCCTCTAGGATATTCTTAACTCCAAAAGCTAAGCTTCTATTCCCGGCCATTGGACCTAGAGCAATTTCATTTGTAACATCTGCTATGGTATAATAATCCTGAGCAGTTATGTTAAAACTACAAAGTGCCAGAAAGGCACATAAAAAAAGTTTCATACTTCTAAACTTATTAGTTAAGTGTAACTATTAAGCGTAACAATTGTATAAAACGTATTGGTATGTAACTATTTTAATATAAATAGCATAAAAAAAAGCTAATTTTCTCTTCTTTCTGCTTTAGTATAGTGGTCAAATCTATCGTGATGTGTAGGTGTAGTTAAAAGTATGCCGGGATTTATTACTCCTTCAACTGTTAGCTGATAAAAATGGCTCATCCAGGTTTGTTCATAAGGATAGTCCCATTTAGTTTCTAAAAACATTTTTTCGTTACCTTTTCTTGATACTATCTGCGGCCAATTGCAGTAATAAACTTCTCCTGTAGCATAAGGAATATTTCTATAAGACTTTATATTACTATAATTTAGAAAAGGAGCTTTAGAAACATCATTAGAATCTTTAATTGGGTTAGAAGGGAATAGTTCTTTTCTGATATGGGCAGGTACATTATGCCAACTCCATTGTTTTTGATTATCCCCGAAAAACTCAGTAAAATTAAGTTTAAGAAATGAAAAATCTTCTTGATTACATATCTCCAAGCTTTTTTTATAGAGGCCTTGTATTTTTCTTGAAAAACCGTTAATACAGGTATTTTCTTTACCTTTATAGAAGAACATATCATCTTCAAAAAATAAATAATACTGTAGCTCTTTTTGTTCGTCAAAATGTTCAGCTATAAACTGTCTACCTCCACATATTCCTATATTATCTTTTTTAATCTCTTCAAAGTTATACTTTTTACATAACTTATCGTACTCTTGATCGGTATTTCTATCTAATGAATTATTTAAGAGAAACTTTTTTGGGTACTTTAAATAGTCGTTATCATACTCTTCAAAAGATTTACATAGTTCTTCAAATTGCTTTGGTGAATTATAAGTTAGTACATATAGACCTACTTTTTTATAATCTAGCTGTACTTTATTTACTATCTTTTGAGTAGATAGTATTTTAACTTCATCATTTTTTATATCCTCAAAGAAAGTACTAATTAATCCATCACCTTTTATCTTACTGTAACTGAAGAACTGCGGGTATTTATACAAAAGTATGGAAAAAATACTTTCCTCAGTCCCCATATATCCTTCATCTAGGGTGTTGTGTAGCATTCCATAATAAAGGCCATTTACCTCGTGAATAGTATCAACATGACCTCCAAAAAAACCTCCTCTACATACCAACTTCACATTATCTTCTGCATAAGTGTTTATTTCTGGGTAGCTAAAACCATGAATTTCGTTAACTGCTTCATATGGAAAAGCTACAAAGTGAAACTTACTGATCTTATCAGTTAACTTACTTAGTACGTTGTCTTTATAAAAATAACCTAAGTGCACAGTATTAGAAATACCAGCATCTATCCAGAACATGTATTCTGAGTTAAATTTGTCAAGTATTTTAGCGTCGTTTAACAGAAACATCTTAGACATAACTAAAGGATTGTACATCTCTAAACTAGCTTGGGTTGATTCTCTTAACCAACCAGCTTGATCTAACCAAGATTGATTATTTCTTATTTTTTCAATTTTAGTTCGTAGGTCTTTTTCAAACCAGTTTAATTCTCTAGTTAAAAATAGGGTATTTTTTTCTTCTCTATGTTTAAAAACTATTTCTTTTAAATTTTCATCTCCGAAAATTATTAAGTTACATTTTAATTTTAATAGATTGGTAAATTTACTGATATAATGATCTTCAAAAGACCTATTCCATCCTTCAGTTAATTCGGATCTTTTAATATCCCATAAGCCTGTAACTAATGTAGTATTTGAAGTTGATCTCATATAAATTTAATTTATAAACTGCCCGTAATAATCTAATAATCTACCGCGATGAAAAATTCTTCCGTAGGTACTAAATTTATTATCTGAGGTTATATGGGTTTTGTTCATATTAGCGTATATAGATGAAGTACCGAAATAAACTCCACAATGGTATGTAAGAAAATTTTTATTTCGTTCAGCAATTTTGTTCCAAAACTCTAAAAATTTTTTGAGCTTACTATTATTTTTAAATATAATAAATGTTTCTGCTGCATTTGGTGATAAATCAAACTTATCTTCATATAAATCACCAAACTCTAAATTAATTTTATCTTGAAAACGTTTGTACTCTTTTCTTAAATTCCCTAACTGTGGTCTACTTGAGGTAGGAAAGTATATATCGAAAGGCTGAGCTATAACTTCGTCAAAGCTTTTTTGATCCCATCCTACTATATGACAATCACAGTCATGATGGTATATAATATCATATCCTAAATTAGAGCCTTTTTCGATAGCTAACCTTTTAACGTGCATGTTAAATTTGCCTGATGAAAGCATAGGTTCAGTATACTCTTTTTTATAATCAACGATATGTAGTCTTTCATTTGCTTTATCTTCTAAAGAAGATGGTGAATTAGTAAGAATAAGTATGTCAAAGCTAGTAAGCTTTAAATACCCGTCAATTAACTTTCTACATGGCTGTAAATAGCGATCTATGTAGCTTGAACTAAGATCAAATAAAGTTGATACAACTAATGTTTTCATAAGAACACTTCGTAAAAAAGTTTACATTTTTCCTTGTTAATATTTCTAGTTTTATACCAACTGTCTTCTCTAGCCATCCAATCATCAAATTCTAGTAAGGTAAATTCTTCTTCAAAGTTTCTATATAGACAGGTAATAATCTGTTCTTCCATAAAAAGGCTGTTTTCCTTATTTAGAATATCTAATAATAAAGCTTCGAATTTGTTTCTAAAGTTTCTATAGTTATCTGGGGTTCCTCCGAACATTCCTCCTATGATATGTTTAGATATATCATAAGTATTGAAGTAATCAAACGGTAAACCTTGAGACCAGTACAAACCACCTTGATTATTTTTAGCAATAAGTAGTACGGTATTATTAGTTAAGGAATTAAAATTATCTAAGAGACTTGGTGTAAATAAATCTACTTCATAGTACTGTTCTTGGTACCCTTTGGTTAAGTCTCTATGTTCTTTAGGAAAAAGCCCACTATGAGATAACCCTGCATCTATCCAATATACTCTATCGTATTGATTAGTATTATCTATAATATCAAACCAGAAAAATTTATTATACTGAATCTCAAAACACCTATCTATTGTTTTCATCTTGTCTAAATCTTTTTTAGAGTGAATTAAATCAAAGTATTTAGATTCGTTTAGTTCGAAAGTTCTGAATTCAAGTAAATTAGAGCTGATTTTATTTTTTTTATAGAAGAATTGTTCTAAAGAACGTAATTCTCTATTAGAAGTAAAACAAATAACCTTTGTAGGTACAAGTTTAAGTAGACTTAGTAGGCTTGCTTTATAATGATAATCTCTACTTGGTCTTCCGCCAAATTCTGTACCATAAAGATCACTGTAAATAGAAGTAATTAGTAATGTTTTCATTATAACGTTCCTTCTATACGGTCACACCATTGTTTAGAAGTAGAATATGGCCATACTAACCATTTAGCAGGTTTCTTACCGTTATACTCTCTCCATAAGTTAATCCAGCCGTCATTATTTTTACTCTCCTGTATTAACCCTTTTAATTCTTCTTTAGGGCAATCTTTTCTAAAAATATCTTCTCCATTTTCATCATGGAAAGCAACTACTAAAAACTCATAGTCTGTTTCCGGAAGACTGTTAATGTGAATATCTATACAGTGTTTAAATTTAACATGAAATGAATTCTCATAATCTTCTACTTCTGGGTTTGGAGCAAATTTATTAAGCGTTGTATGTTCCTGGACACCTCTAGTGCTAAATCTTATACCGGCATATTTTTCATAATCGCTTATTGTTCTAATCTTACCTAATCCAAAAGGACTATCTTGTATAAATTTATCTCCTTCTCCATCTACGTTTAATAGTTTTCTAGTTTTTGTATGTGTCCTGGTATTTAAGCTACTCCAGGTAGAAGAATCGTCCCAATGTTTAGTTCTTCCTTTTCTTGTGTACTCATGCCAAGCTACTACTTTATGAGGATGGAATAAATCGTATCCATGTGTATAAGCTCTAACAGCTAAAGTAATTTCTTCTCCATGAAAATAAAATTCAGGATCGTGGGGTACTTCTAAACAGAATTGACCTGATGTAAAAGCAAAGTGAGCAGAAAAGAACCTAGACGGTATAGGTTTAGTTAAGTTTTCAAAATCTGGGATAGTAGATGGTAAGAAAAAGATAATACCTTCAGGGGTAAATCTATCGAATGTCATCCACCATGGTTGAGTTACACGTCCTTCAGGATCTTTTTCAGGATTAAAGGAACTTATGTACCCTGTGAGCAGTGGTTTATCTACTCCATCATCTTTAAGTTGCTGATACATACCTATAAGTTCTTCGTCCCAGTTTTCTATAAATCTATGGTGAGAATCTAACTGTAAAGTATAGGTCTGATCGGTATATCGTCCTTGTATTGCATTTCTAGCCCAACAAGCTCCTTTTGAATTTTTGTAAGGTATATCAATTATAATAACTCTAGGATCATTTTTATATTTATCTAAATTATCCCAAGAGTCTTCTATATTATGTTGCCAAGCTACACATACTGTTAGATTATCTGGGTGTTTAGCTTTAGAAAAAAGATCATCTAGTGTAGGAAGTAATTGAGGGTCTCTATAACTTGCTATCTGTACAAATATTGTGTTATCTTTTTTAGGTTCATCTACTGATAAATCTACTTCTACAGGTTTAATAAATTCAGGGTTTTTTACTTCAACTTCGAATTCGTTTTGTAAATTTGGTGTAACTATATCCATATCTTTTATTTTATTTTCATTACTATCTACTTCATCCCACTTACCTTTGGGGCAGGCTCCTACTTTTGGGGAGAATACTTTACCTTTTAAAGCACATCCACAGACAGTACATCTATTTATTCCTAAGTTTGTAGCTTTATATTCGCAGCTATTACAGATAGTAATTCTTTCAGAGGCAAGTGCAGCTTGTTCATTATTAGGGTCGAAAGCAATGTTCCAAGAAGTTAAAATCTCTTTCAATTTATTCATAACCGATTATTTTCTAATAAATAGTACTATCCGTCACAGGATAAACAATCTAATTCTGTTCTAGAACCTATATCTCCGTTGATTACCGAATCGGTTCTTAAGTAATATAGTGTTTTTATTCCTAATCTCCAAGCAGATTGATGAACTTCATTAATAAATTTTGGAGAATCAGTGGGGTCAAAAGCTAAATTTAATGATTGCGTTTGATCTATATACTTTTGCCTTACTGCTGCTTGTTCAACTAATTGCAATTGATTAATTTCTGCAAATGTAAGGAATATAGGTTTATCTTCTGCTGGCATTACATCTACTGGTAGGTTTGCTATACTACCTCTATCTTTCATAATCTGATCCCATACTTCTTCTGTATTTGCTCCTTTTTCTTCTAGATAAGTTTCTAAAGCAGGATTTTTTCTAATAAAAGTACCTTTTGCAGAGTTAAAAGTATAAATATTAGCAGGTACAGGTTCGATACCAGCTGAAACACCGCCAGATAATGTAGAATTAGAAACGGTAGGTGCAATAGCAATTAAATGACTATTTCTCATACCTGTTCCTCTACACCAAATAGGTTCACCATACTCGTCAGCTAATCTTCTTGATGCTAATTCTGCTTTAGTTTTAATTTCTGAGAATATTTGATGAGTTAGTGAGGTAGCTGCAATAGAAGCAAATGGTATTCTTTCATTTTGAAGTAAAGTATGCCATCCTAACACACCTAAACCTACTGCTCTACCTTTTTTTGCAGAACGATGAGGTCTTACTAGTGATTCCCTTCCAGAAGTTTTTGCTAAGAACTCTTCTAAAACTCCATCTAAGAAATATATTGCGGTTTCTATAAGGTCTGTGTTTTTCCACTCGTGCCATTTAGTTAAATTTACTGATGATAAACAACAAATAAAACTATGCTCTTCGTCTGTGAAAAGTGTTATTTCAGAACAGATATTGGTCATTGTAACCTCTAAGTTATTCTTTTTATATGCAGGTGGATTAGCATTATTTACATTATCTTTAAACATAATATAAGGCTCTCCAGTTTCCATTCTAGATTTAAGTATAGTTATCCAAGTATCCATAGCCTCCTGGTCTCTATGCTCTAATCGTTGCATGAATGTATCATCCACTACGACGCATTGATGAAGGTTTAGACACTGTCTATTAGGATCACCTTTTGGTCTTCTAATTTCCAAATATTCTAATATATCTGGATGATTAATGTCTAAGTTTACTGATGCTGCTCCTCTTCTTACTGCACCTTGATTAGTAGCAATAATAGTTGAATCATAAATCTTTGCCCATGGTACAACTCCCTCTGATTGACCTATGCCGTTACCTATTTTACCGCCTCTTCCTCTTACTCTACTTAATCCAATACCTACACCACCTCCTAGGGATGTCAATCTCATGAGTTCAGCATTAGTTAACCCAATACCACGAATCGAGTCGGGTGTGTCGATTCCAAAACATGAGATTGGCAAACCTTTATCAGTACCGGTATTAGATAATACTGGAGATGCAAGGTTTAGCCAACCTTTCCATATATACCTAAAAAATTTACTTGCTAAATCAGGTCTATCTAATCTTTGAGCTACTCTATCAGCAACTCTTTTATAAGCTTTCCTTGGAGTTTCATTTGGTAACAAGTATCCTTTTGAGATAGTTGCTAATGATACTTCTGTCATCCATTCAGGATAATCTTTTCCTTTCTCCCACTGGGAGTAATCTACTATTACGCTCATATAAGTTAAATTAAAATGCTGATCCCCAGTCTACGTGTCCTTTTGAGTAATTTGTTACTCTACTAGCAAAGAAATCAGTATGTTGTTTTCCTGCTATTACTGCATCAAACCATTTCATAGTTTTTAATGCTCCTTTATCTATTTCAGAAGAAGGTACTAATGTATCAAGACCTAAGTCACTCATCTTAGTATTTATTCTTTGCTTAATAAAGTTTTTAAGTTCATTTTTAGATAGATTTTCTAAATCTCCTAATTCAAATGCTTTATCAATAAAGTCAAACTCTAACTTCATAGCTAATCTACCAGCGTCTTCAATTTCTTTAATAAGCTTTTTAGTTTTGAATTCTGGATGTTCTTCCATAAGTGTTCTAAATAACCAACAACCAGCGTTAGAATGTAAAGATTCATCTCTTACAGACCATTCGACTATCTGTCCTACTCCTTTAAGTTTATTTCTCATCTTAAACGACAAAAGAACTGCAAAAGAAGAAAAAAGATTTACACCTTCTGTAAACGCAGAAAAAATTGCTAATGACTTAGCTCTTTCATGCCAATTAGGAGTACCGTCGTGATTATCTCTCACATTCATTAACGATTCTATCTTAGCCATCGTAGCTTCATCTTCTAAAAATTCACTAAAGTCGTCTAAACCTAATTGTTCATTTAATAGAGAGTAAGCTTCTGCATGTATAGTTTCTGATGAACCTAAAGTAGTACCCATCATTATAACTTCTGGTTTTCTGAACCATTTCGTAACTAATGTCGACCAATAGTCATTGACTACAGTTTCAGTTTGAGCAAATCCTTTTAGAATCTGACCAACTACATTTTTTTCATGGGGTTTCATATTAGACTTCCAGTCTGAAACATCGTTAGCCATAGGAACTTCTGTATGTAGCCAGTGCGCTTGTTGTTGTTTTAACCAGTAATCGTAAGCCTGTGGATATTCGAACGGTTTGTACACAACTCTTTCTTTAAGTAAACTCATATTTCTATTCTTTTTTTTATTTTAAAACTAAAATGTCCTCAAAGGTGAATCAAGGACGCTATAATAAATATAATATATATTCCAGTATCAAACAAAATATATATTAGTTTTTTACAGTACTTTAGCTATTTGTTCTCTTGTTAAATTAAACTTAGGTTTATTATCTTCTTCTTGTATTAAATCTCCAGGGGATGATATACCTTCAAAGTTTATATGACCGTTGTTTGTATCCATTTTTACGTTATATGTCATACCGTCTTGACCGTATCTATTTTTCATAACATGAACTCTACCGGTACCGAGTACTTTATCCTCTTTTTGTCTTGAAAGAGAAAGACATATATCAGCAACCATCATTTTATCGTAACTTCCTGCTGCCTTGTCTCCTTCGATAACATTATCTCTAGCTCCCATACGATTAACCTGAGACGGTGTTATGACAGGAATCTTAAGATCTTTTGCTAATCCTTTCGTAGCAATAAATACATCATCAATTTCGTCTTTTCTTTCAAAAGATTTACCTCTAGAAGGTGCTCTTAAATAATCAACATAATCTATAACAACTAAATCAGGTTTATGATCCATATCAGAACACTTCTGGATATGTGATTTAATAGTGTTAACTGTAGCTCCTTTTGGTGGGTACTCTTTTACTATTAACTTTCCTTCTAAGTTATCTACATAAGTCTGTACCTCTTCACGATGCTTATTAACTACATCTATTGAATAACCAGTAAAATAACAATCAAAACGTTTACCGACGTAATCTTCGCCCAGTTCTAAAGTATAGTAGTTGACATTGTAGCCTAATTTTACGGCATGTGCTGCTATTGCTACCATAGTCCAAGATTTACCTCCTCCTGGGTTACCAAATATTATAGCTAAATCTCCAGGTCCAAAACCTCCTTGAATACCATCATTAAGTATAGGCCAAGGAGTAGGAATAGTAGGTCTATAATCCTTTCTGTATCTAGTTTCTACATCTTTATTGTATTCATGACCAATATTTTTGTCCATTCCTGCTTTCATAGCTTTTTCAACTTCATTTCTAATACCATCAAAATCTCCTGCTTTAAGTAAATCAGCTGAATTTAAAATAGCAGTTTTCATTTCTTGGTTTTTACAGAAAGTTTGAAATTCTTCTTGTACGTAATCTAAATCATCTTGAGTAGCTTGGTAAGAGTTTCTTAGTTCTTCTTTTAAAGCAACTTGTAGTATATCGTTGTCTAATTTTTGGAGTTCAACTTTAAGAACGTCCATTGTAATATTAGTGTGATACTTATCAAAATATTTACAAATTTCTCCTACTATCCATTTATGAGAATCAGCATCGAAATAATGTTGATGTAGTACATCTCGTACGTTAAGAAGAAAGCTTTTATCTGTAAGTAAGGAGCCTAGTACTTTAAGTTGAAATCCTTTACCGTATTGCTGTAAACTTTTTAATGTCATATTTATAACCTTTACTTTAATATAGCTATTCTTTCTCTAAGAGCCAAGACTTTTAGCTATTAATTTTTTAAATTTAGTTGTTGACCAACCGTGAGTTCTATCTAGGTAGTGAACTGGGATTTTTAAATCGTAACCGGTATAGGGTTTTCCTTTATAATCATCGCCTAAAAATCTAATATCTGGCTTAATTAACTTAAGGAGTTCTAAAAGCTCACTTTCATACGTATATACAAATATATTATCTATATACTTAATAGACATTAAAATTTCATCTCTTTCTTCAACAGAAAGAATAGGTTGTAGCTTATTAGGTCTTTCTATAGACGGGTCAGAATGAAGTAATACTATAAACTCATCACAGTTACTTTTACACTCTTTAAACATTTTAATATACCCTGGATGAATAACATCAAAATTACCTGCTATAACTCCTTTCATATAATTACTTTTTCTTTCTTATTCTTACCAAATACTGTAAGAGATATTCTTTCACTGTTTTTTATTACAGGAACTCTATGTAATGTATGTACGTCAAACAAGCCAAAATCTCTAGGCTCACCTTTAACTAAGAGTTTCGTTTTACATTTAGATTCTTTTAGTTCATGAACGTATGCAAATCTTCTATTAGCTCTATTATCAGTATGTTGGTCAAAAAAATTGCCTTTTTTCCACTTGTGTATATGGTAGACGTCGTAATAAAAATTACTGTCTCCAATCTCTTTAACTAAAAATTGATTAAATTCGTCATGAAAAGGAACTTTATCTTTATGTATGTTACAGAACTCATATAAACAATATGTCCTTTTTTGTATGGTAAACTTTTGAGCTAAAGTATTCAATAAAAACCAATTTATCCAATACTCTTTCATCTATCTATCGAAAACTGTTAAACCTCTAAAGTTCTCTAACCAGCCTTCTGTATTTTTAGTTATACCTTCGATTTTATCTTGATCCATCAGATGAAGAAAAGCACCAGATTGAAGATCTGGGATATGTTCTTTAAGTATGTTTTGAACGTATTCTATTTCGTTATCATCTAAAGCTGTATTATGAAGATCCATTAACTTAAAGTTCGTTTCAACTTTATCCCAGAAGTGTATAATTTTAGAGAATATTTTTTTACCTTCTAATTTACTTTCAGCAACACCGTAAACATATTCTAAATCAGTTTTTTCCGTAAGCAATTTAGGAAACTCTCTAACAATAGTCTTTATGCCTAATCCTTTTACGCCTTGTAGGTTGTCTGAGTTATCACCCAATAATGCCTTTACAATATTATAGTTCGTTGGAAGAACTTTTAATTCTTCAAAAATATTATCTTTAGTAAAAGTTTTTTTCTTAACTGGTGCATATACTTCAATATTACTATCGACCAATTGTAAGAAATCTTTATCAGATGATACTATTGTAACTTTTTTACCTGCATTTCCGGCTCTTACAGCTAAGTAAGCCATTATATCGTCGGCTTCTAGTTTATCCATTACCATCTGTTGCATAGGTAAGCACTCTAAGTACTCTTGTGTTCTATATAACTGACCTATTAATGCTTCCTGTTCCTGTTCTCTTGTATCATACAACCCCCAATGAGTAATTCTTGCAGTAGCTCTTTGAGCTTTGTAATCAGGATTGATATTTTTCCTATTAGCTGAACCTCCTTTACCGTCCCACACTACTATAACTCTAGTAGGATCAAATATTCTAGTTACATACCCTAAAGAGCGCAAGAATCCCACCAGTCCTCCGATATGGGTTCCTGATGGGTTCATAGCTTTGAGCAATGAAAAACTACGAATCAGCATGTTCATAGCATCTATAATCAAGATATGATCATTCAATGCTCGTGGTGGGGTTTCTTTAAGGTTTTTAAGAATATCGTCGTACATTAATCTAACAAGTTAGGAGCTATTGGAGTTTCTTCTAAATCTCCTTCTTCTATTAAGTCAAAGTCTATAGATCCTACAAGTTTTAACCAATGTTCTTTATGAGCATCTCTATACTTATCGATTGCTCTTTTATCATCTTCTATAAAACCGTGTTGAGTCATAACAATTCTACCTCTTGATTGTACTCCTCCGATATGGTTCTTTTCTACTTGGACGTTAGTACGTTTAGCAAATTCGACTTGCATACCATTTTTTATAGCCTTAATCTTAGATGTACCTGGGTTAGTAATATTACCAAAAGTAACTACTAATGTTGCATCATACCACATTGACATACCTCCTTTATTCTGTAATTTAGGTTGTCCCATAGGATGCTCAGGCTTCATAGTCCAGACTTTATTTATAGCAACCATCGTATTAGTGTAGGGAGAGTTCTCCTTCCTAGATAATAGTATTTTTTGGTTTAAATTATTACCAAATTGAGTAGACATTGCGCCTGCATTCCATTCATTATTATTCTTATTAGAACGTACTGATAAATCACAAGGTACTGATCCGATACTATCCCAGAAGAAACACATATCATAAGGTAAATTACCTTTTGCTTGTTCATCCATTAGATCAGCAATATAAACTGCTACATCTTCAATAGTATTTAAGGTTCCTCTATCAGCATACAGAAAATGTCCTTCATAATCAGTAACTGTACCATTTGCATCAACTACTTCTTCTACTTGTAGTCCCATTTCCTTAGCATGTTCCCAAGACCATTTCATCTCAGTAATAATGAATACGGGTAGGATGCCTAATTTCTGAGCATTTACTGCTGCCTCTATTAATGCAGTAGTTTTTCCAGTATCACTATGACCTCTTAATAATGTAATATGACCAGTAGGTATGCCAGGTAATGAAGTAATATCCTGAAAAGCTTTTGAAAGAGGTATCCATCCTTGCTCTTTAAATTTTACAGAAGCATTAGAATACCCTTTCTTCTTTTTAAAATTACTTAGATTAAACGACTTACGTATAGCTGCGGTGGCTTTTTGTTGAGTTTCTTTCTTTTTAGCCATTACTCGTTGAATAAGTCGTCAAATTTAGAAACTGTATCTTTATTTTCTGCTGTAGCTGTCTCTAACGTAAAATCAGACTTAGCTGGAGCTGGAGGAGCTGCAGGTGTTGGAGTATCATCTCCTGAACCTGGGTTAAGATAATTCTGTAATTGTTTCTTAATAAAATCGTAATCGTATTCAGTATGAACTTCTACAGGATTAGGTTGTGACTTTAACCAAAGGTCTACTTGATCATTATTATCTGACAAAGGAGTTTGTTTAGGTTTAATTCTAACGCTAGTTTCAGGGTAAGGGTTACCTTGAGACTGCTCAACTACCATATCCCATCCATTAATAACATCAGTAAAGTCTCCAATATCTTCGTCTTCTGCTAAAGCTAAAAGTGCTTTATAGATAGTAATACCGAATCCCCATAGTCTAACACCTTTCTCTTCTTCTCCTCTTACTATAACAGGAGCAAAGATTCTAGTCTTAGGGTTAATTTTACCTGATAGAGACCAGTTATCTTTATCAGAAGTTTTTCTAAGCTCTTTTACAAACTCTTCAATCGGGTCTTGTTTCCCGAAGTTAGATAAAGCTACCATAGGATATTTTCCAATACCGTAATGAAACTTTAACTCTTTAAAAGGAAATGCAGGGTCGTAAGCAGAAGGAACAATCCTAATAGTTTGCTTACCTAATTCCGGTTTCCAAAAAATTTTCGAATAGTCAGTCTTTTCTTTCTGCTGACCGTTAGTGTTTAAGGCATCTAGTTTAGCCTTAATAGCATTTAAATCCATATAACTTATTTTTATTTAACGTTAATTTATATTAAGATAAGAAAATTATCTTAACTTTCCAACTCTAAAATACGATGAAGTTTCGTATTTACCCTTTTAAGTTCAGGGCCTTTAGTCAGTAGTATACAGTTTCTGAAATCAGACCAGTTTACTCTGTATGTTGTATCTAATTTACCATCATTTAATTCTTTTATCAAAGTATTTAAAGCATTGATAGTATATAGAGTATTAGATTCTTTTTTACGATGAACTAAGATAGTGTTCTCTAAGAACTGACCTACATTGCCAAAATCTACATTGTACGTACATATATACTCGTCTTGACTTTTGGAGTAAAGAACAAATATTTTATTGTAAATGATTTTGTATCTTGCTTGAATTTCTTCTAAAACAGGTTCTAATGTTTCTTCTGTGGCAAAAGTACAGAACAGTTTGTTGCTCATATCTTCATTATAGTAAATAGGATCGATATCGTAATCAAACCGAGGTTTTACTTGTAATTCTATCATATATAAATATCTTTTTTATCTTATAAATTTAAACTTTTTGAATATTTAAATTTAATTGGGTATTTCTTGTTAGTTTCCATTATTCTTTCAAGTCCTTTAAGTGTCTCTTTTCCATCTTTAGTGCTAAAGTCAAATAAAATAGCATCGTATGTGTATAAAGCTATTTTAGTTTGTTTATCTCTTAGATAACTGAGTACTTCTTTCAAGATAAGAATATTTCTAGCGGTTTCCAAGCTTTGCATCATATAATTCATTAATTTAGCAGGATGCATTTCTTTTAACTCTTTTGTGAAGTGTTTATTAGATAATGTATTCTGTACAAAACCTAGTTTAGTAAAAGATTCCCACATACTATCTATATATCCCTGTATTTTTTGAAATATAGATAAATTTTTATGTTCTTCTGGTATTTTACCGTAAATCGCTTGAAAATTAATTTGTTTTGCACTATTATACTCTTCTTCTGTAATTTCTTCTTTATCGAAATACATCTTTGCTAGGTACTTGTGAGCTGAAGAGGAAGGTATTTCAAAGCCTATTTCATCGCAAAGTAAACGAAGATGATAGCCATCAAAATCTAGCTCAACAAAAAAATCATTAGTAGGTTTAAAGCAGTTCCTGTATTCTCTACCTTTAGGAATAGCAGCAAAGTTTACACTATTGAAAGCATTAGTAGGACGTGAAGTAGCATTATATAAATTATAAGAAGTATAAACAGTTTCTTTATTAATATTATACAAAGAGTTACGAGGTGTAAAGTATTTAACAAAATTTTCTAACTCTATACCTAATCCAGTTTGCTCTATAAGAAAAAATACATTAGTAGCAATATTATTGTAAAAGTTAAATCCAGACGGTAGTTCAATGCCCATGTAGATCTTTACACTATCATAAACTTTCTCACAAGATTCGTAAAGTTTAGAAATAGGAATAATTTGATTTATATTAGGTCTATCTGAGAATTTATTGTAAAAGGAATTAAGTGTGTTGTTTTCTCGTGAAAAATCTAATCTATCATAAAAAGTCATAGAGTAAAGTAAGGATACATCTGTTGCATGCTGTATATTAAAGTGGTACAGTAAGTTTTTCTTATCTAATGTATAAAGTATTGTAAAAGAATTAAGAATATCGTATACACGTTCTTTATCTATATTAAGACATTCATCGTGATTTATAGGAAGTATAAATCCGTGCTTACTGTTTATAGGTCTTATATAAACTGCTACTGTGGATGTTAGTTTAGGATGATAGTTATTATTAGAACTTATGATATCTACATACCCTCCTAATCTTCCTAAACTTTTAATTCTGTCTAACTGTGTATCTGTTTCTAATATATAAAACACTTAAATAACCTTTTACTCTAAGTTACGATAAATATTTTAATTTACAAACTCTGTATAGTCTGTAATGTAAGAAGAAATACCATTTAAGGTATTATTAAGTTTTAATGTAGCAATACGGTTGTTATGTTCAGCTCCATAATAAAGATAGTTATTTATTAAACGATTTTCAACTGGTCCTTGAATAATCCAATCTAATTTTGCTGATTCTATGTTAGGTGCTTTGTCGAAAAAAAGATATTTTTTCTTTGATACCTCTATTATTTTTTGATTACTAATCTTTTTAAGAAAATATCTAGTCCAAATTCCATTTTTTACCACCGTTAAATTAGGTTCTACTTTATCTTCTACGAATAACGGTTTAATAACCTGTTCTTTAGCTACCGGTATTAGTTTTTTAGAGTTATCTTTTGCTTGTTTACCAGTTAAGTATTCATTTTTATAAGTTACTACATACCACCCTATATAGTTTTCTTTATTGAGCAAGAATTCTCCTCCAGGAGTATGTTTTGGACTGCTATATTTAGATTTAGGTAATCCCATTATGTAAAAATAATTTGAGATTTTACATTAGTAGTCCATTTATTATCACTGACTTGATGATCTAAACCTGTGATTATATATGCTACTCTATTTTGATATCTTTTAGGTAAAAAGAATTCATTTACCTTGAATGCTTGTCCTACTTTCATACCGCTTATTCCTTTCATCGTAAAACTAAGTTCAAATGGTATTAAACCAGGAGCATTAATTTTTTTATCTACAGTAATTTTATTTAGATACTGTTCAGTCACTGATTGATGCAATACTGCTATGTCATCAAATTCAGATTCAGGTAAATCAACTTTAAATTTACTTGTGGGTTTATTAACTCTATTTATGAAATCTTTAAGTTCATCATCTTTTTCATCGAATACTTTAGCTCTTTCTTCTAAGGTATCATTTTCTGTTTTGTTACTTGCTTTTTTATTAGCTGTTTTTTTATCAGCTTTTTCGTATAAATGTCTATCTCTAAGACCAGTATTCCATCTTTGAAGATTTAAAGTATCTGAGTCGGAAGTATTAGATGATCCTGCAGCAATAGAAAGCATTGTAACTAAGCTACCAGGGATTTTAGATACAACGTTTAAATTAGATACTTCTGTTCCTAAACCTGCTACATCTATATATGAATGAGGTAAAGAAAAATCATCAGGATCTTTTTCAAATTGTTTTTCATCAGGTATTATCTTTTTGTCAACTATAAAATAAGTAGCTTCATCTTCATCATAGTGCATATGAAATTCATTTATATTTCCTAAATTAGTCTGAATTCCTTTAAGAATACTATCAATAAATACAAAAACAGTTCTTTTTTCTTTGCTTTTTACTTTTCCTAATTCTTCTAATTTAGCTAAAATGTAGTCTATGTTGATATAGATGCTAAGTATTTCATCTACTGGTCCGGTAGCTTGATTAGATAAATTATAAGCATAGTCAGAGTTATCAGTAGACTTACCAGGTAGTAAGCATATGTATGGATTTAATGCAATATGTTCTGGGAAGGTAGTAAAAGCAGGAGAAAATTCTTTTCCTGTTTCAAAGTCTACTATATTCTCACCGTCAGGTCCTTGTAAAAGACCTGCTTTATTTACTACTGATAAAAAATCTCTTAAAGTAATATATTTAAAACTATTGGATGTAGTAAAAGTAGTATTACCAGAAAAATAAGATGCTGGTATAGAAGAGTCTTTAAAAATATCTATATAATCAGGCGCATTCTTTTTTATAGCGTCTAATATAAATGCAGTGTTAGTTGATATATCTGAACTATCTTCAAAGTCAGAAATACCAGGTGCGTTTTTAATAGCCTTTAAAACACTTTCTAATTCTGTATTTTTGTCTTGATCTTCTTTTAATTTATTATTTGATACAAATAACTGTGCTATAGATGATATTACTTCACCTTTTGATACTACATCTACTTGACATTCATAATTACCTCCGTTATAGCTCCATTGAAAGTTTTTTATAAACCCATATAAAAAGTCATAATTATATGCATTATCTTTACTTCTTATATTGAAAAGTCTTTTTCTTAAATCTTTCTCTTTCTGTTTAACAGTAAATCTATTTGCATCGTAATAAGTAGGAGTAGAAGTAAAATTATCTTTATCTATAAAAAAATTAGAGTGCCCCCATTCCATAAGAATAGTAAATCCGGGTCTAAGATATAACTCTTCCATTAAATTAAACTGTTCTACTGAATGTACAGTGAAGTTAAATGAACCTGCTCTTAATGTACCGTATGTACCTTGAGAAGTAACTTGAAAACTTGTTATACCGGGCATAGGAACTATACCTTGAGTATTACTAAAGCTATAAGCTGATTCACCAGAAGAATCACTAATGCCAAGACCTTGAGGAAAACCTGATTTTTGACCTAACGTTGAAAAAGTTCCACCAAAAAGTTGGTTAAGTTTTGCGTGTACGTTACTAAAACTAGGTATATAGTTAGGATCGTCTGCAAATTCGTTACTGTAATTTATATCTATATCGACGGCTGAGGTAACTTTACACCAGCCTGTATTAGAAGTTAAGTATGATAATTCATCAGCACTTCTACTCTGTCTATTGTTAAGTACGTGTTGTCTAGTTTTTAATTGCTTAATAACCCCATTACCTAACGGACCTCCGACAATTCCGTATTTTTTATAAGACTGAGACATTATCTATCTAAGTTTACTTGTTTATATCTTGAAATAGCGCTCTGAGTATTTCCTGGTATTCTAATTTGTATTCCAGGTTCGGTTACTAAAGAAGCTTTAGTCATGTTATTAGCTGATGCTATAATCCACCAGAGTTTAGAATCTCCATAAAATTTTAATGCTAAAGTATCATATCTATCTCCAACACTACTAAGTATATAAAAATCGTCTATTGAAGGAGGAATAGCAGGGTATATAGGATTAGACTTATACTGTTTTCCTTCTCCAGTTTTCAATAGTCCTATATCTTTATATCTATTCATAATTAACTTTTAGGTTGTTCTCCGGGAGTAAAAAATTGTGAATCTTCTTCACTAGGGTTAGTAATATAGTGATGTAGTCCTGTTTGAGGAGTAAAGTAATGTACTGGTGTAAAGCTAACAGTGCAGTCTAGTATATGAGGTAGTTGCTGTGCAAGTTGTGAATCAGTGCCGTCTTCAGTTTTATATTCCTCTGTCTTACCTAGAGCAACTTCAAATGGATAATTTGAACTCCAATTATAAGTTACTGCAGTTATAATCCCTGGTAGTTTGCTAAAATAATCACCTATAGTAAGCTTTACATAAGTGCCGTTCATTATATTATTTTTAGAGTAAGTAGGAGCAGTAGTAGAAGCTAAGTAAACTAATTTTTTATACAGAGGTTTCAACTCTTCTTTAGTAGCAACAGCTGATTTGAATGAGACTTCTACAGTTCTATCAAATCCGCTATAAGTTTTAAATTTTTCCCCACGTCCAATATACTGGCTATCAGTCCATGAACCTGCATAATTATCACTAAAATTATCAATATAGGCTCTAAACGGTAAGAATACATTACTAGTTTCTCCTGGTCTAATAACTTCGAATAAAAATTTAACTAAGTCTTCGCTAGGTTTTTCTGTCTCTCCAGAGTAAACATCTTGCATATTTACTTTATCTTGACCATCACTACCGTGATTAGCTAGTTGATTGTCTTTATTATATATTACCCTTACTTTACCTGGTTCTCCAAGTTTAGCTATTGGTGTAGCTACTTTATTACGAGGATAACTAGGAGTACCAAAAGCTTTACCTTTTATAAAGTGTGTACCTGTACCTGCTACAGATACCTGAGCTAGTGTAGAAGCTAATGTTCCTAGTGTGTCTTTTAAAGCATTTCCTGTTGCTCCTCCTGTTAAAGCATCTTTTTTATCTTGTAAAGTACCAAATACAGTTCTAGATAATGCTACTGCTCCGTTTAAAGCTGTATTATTAGAAAGTAAAGTTAAACCTTCAGTTCTTCCAAATAATTTAGTAACACGTGCTAAGTCATCTCCTCTTCTTTGAAGAGCTGATCTCATATCTGGACTTTTAGAAGTAGCAGGTTCTATTGGTATATCCCTAGTTATTAATGGTTCTTTGCCAGGATGACCAGCTCCCATAGTATTACTATACTTAAGTTTATTAAGGTCTGTCTTTCCGCTATTATAATCTCTTATTATACTCATTATTGTTCGTATGCATTAAGCCTCATAACTTCGTTTATCTTTCTACTATCTAAATAAGTATTACCGCTAGCTCTTACTTCCTGTACTAATTCTCTTAATAGATCATTAGTCTCTTTACCAAATTGAGTACCACCGGCCATTACTAAAGAATCTTTAGGATGAGCTCTAATAGTAAAATCTCCCATAGGTTCACCAGATTTTACATTACTATCTATAGCTTCTGATGATGAATTTTTTATGTCTCTTGCCATCAACAAGCCATCTATACCTACCGATGCAGCTGTACCAGCTCCAGGTACTAAAGAGGCTATACCTGATAATAGTTCAAGTCCTGCTCCTGTCATATCTCCGTCTAACCCTCTTGAAAGGGCAAATGCTAAACCTGCTAATGCACCAATTATTGGTATTTTTTTAATTAAGGATTTACCTACTGTTTTCCCACCTGCTTTTGCTGCTGTTTTAGCTATATTTTTTCCACCACCTTTATTAGCACCAAACCTCATATCAGGTTTACCAGCTTTAGTTAGTGGTCCAGCTAGTTTAGAAGCACCTTTACTTAATTTTAAAAAACCTGAAGCCCATTTCATAAATTTATATAATTTACCAATTATAGACGCACCGGCAATAAGTCCAAAGGCAGATGCAATATATCCTGAATATTTACTAGCACCATCTAATAATGGGTTTAATTTTTCTATAAAAGGTACTATTACCTTACCTAATTTATCGGAAACTTGTTCCATCGCTTGAGCAAATTTTTCAGAAGTTGTTTCCTGTAGAAGTGCTTGCTGGTATGCTTCTTCTCCTAATTGCTTTTTAAGTTGTAAATGAGCTTCTTCGTCTGAGAATCCTTTTGCTTTTATAAGTTTTAATTTTTGTTCAAAGTTAGCATTAGCATATAAATCTTTAGCTTGTAGTTTAGATAAATCAGCATCTCTCCTTCTAATGTTAAAAGACTTAGAAACTTCTTCGGTTGTCATCCCCATTGCTTTTGCCATTGCTTCCCTCTGCTTTACATTCATTGCAAGGTACTCTTGTTCTGAGCCTAGCTGCTTAACAATTTCATTAGCAACTCCTGCTAAATCTCCTTTGAGAGCTAATTCTCTTGCTGCTTGTAATTCTAACTGTTTACCAGTTAATAGTTCTGCTTCTAATTCTGCTGCTATAGATGATTCAAAGTCTAATAAACCTTGAGAAGAATTCTCTAATCCTGAAAAAGATAATCCTAGCTTTCTAGTTTCAAATGCTGCTTGTGCTAAACCTCCTCGAAATTTACCTATAGTTAAACGAGTAGATTCTGAAGCTGAACCAATAGATTCAATTACATCTAGAAAATTAAAAGCACTACCTGTAAGTCCGTTCTGCAACGCTACTGTACCGGCTATATTTTCGGTAAACTCTTGAAGTTCCATTCCAGCTAAAGAAGCTGCATCGTATAATGCTGCTGTATTTTCAGCAGAAATTCCCATTCTTTTCTGTAGTACGGCAGCATTCTGAGTTAGTTTAGCGCCTATATTAGCTGATGTATTTAAAGCTTTTTGAAATGCTATTGTAGACTCAAATGATTCTTTTATTCCTAAACCAGTAGCATTTATATTGTTTTTCATCCTAGAAGCTGCGGCTGTAGAAACACCGAATGCTCTAGACATCTCTACTACTTTATCTTGAATAGATATAGCTCCTTTGATAGCCATAGCTATAATACCTTTCAGACCAAAAGATCCTAACTCAGCTATTCCTTTCCCCATAGCGGGGAAAAAATTACTACCTTCTGCAAATGCATCTCTTGCAGCTTCTGCAGCTTTTTTAAATTCAGGGAATAGTTTATTTATTACAGGTATATCACTAACCAAATCTGACATGGCATCAAAAAACTTAACTGATTTATCTATATTTCGATAAGTGGAGGAAAGCTTACGAGCTTCTTTGACTAAGTCTTTAGAAGTATCTAATTGATCTTTAAATAGTTTAGCTCGTGCAACGGCTGAATCAGTTCCTTTTTCTAATAATTCAGCTATTTCGACTTCTAAATTATTTTGCCTCTGTTTAATAGCTAATATTTTCTTTTCAAGTTTTTCTCTATTTCCTTTGGTTTTTAAATCATTTACTGATAATGCGGCTAACTGTTGGGCGACATTAAGGTTATCTTTTGCTGATTGAGTAAATGTTTCATTACTTCCTAATCGATTTTGATCAGCCTTAGACATCTCTTTGAGAGCTTTCTCTTGCTGTTTTAGAATATCAACATACATAGCACCTTGCTTGTTGATTTCAGTAATCTGATCTAATCGTTTTTTGCTAATATCGTCTGCCATGAATAAAAAGTATACTTATAAATAGGAAAAACTTCTATTTTTTTGAGGCTTTTGAAGTATAGGATGGAGAAATATCAGGTCCTGTGGCAGGCGTAGTTTTATTACCGCTAGTTTTATTAGCTTTTTCATAATGCTCTTGAATATTTCGAAAGGTAAATTTTCGTAACCAAATAGGCATATTATAGACTGTATTCCAGTCGTAACCGCCATTTCCATGAAAAACAATCTGATGTATCTGTTCGAAAACGAATACTCTATAATTAGAGGTCAGGCCAAAAAAAGTTAAGCCCGATGGGCAAATCAACTTCCTCCTCTCTTCCATCTTCATTTTCGTAATTGAAAACTAGATTTACATCTGGATTGACTTTTGTATATTCTTTTCTAAGAGCTCTAGCATCTTGAGCTAGAAGGTAATTGTCAACGAATTCTCTAATATCTTTTTGTTCTGAAGCTCCATTTACAGAGGTAATCATATGTTTTAGCCTTGTAGTTACATCTGGTTGAGCTGATTTATTGATTTTCTGTAAGCCTTTGATCTCTCTTTCGATTAAGTCCTCGTCTTTTTGAGTCAATAGTTTAAACGTTACTGAATTCCCGCTTTTAGGTAGGTTAAATTGAAATTCGTTCTGCTTATCTTTAAGTTTTGATAAGTCTATTTCTTTTTCTTTAAGCTCTGCAAGATCTATAGTAACATCTTCACTATTATACTTTATTACGTAATCTTTACCGTAAGATAGTATTCTTGCTGCTACCATAATAGCATTCTTATCTCCTATCAATAATTCACTAAAGTCTACATTTTTATTTACTATGAGTGACTTTAAAAGCTTATTAATAGCAGTTCCTTGCTTTATGTAATTTGTATTAGTTAAGATATCCTCTTCTTTAGCAGTCATATACTTCATTTCGATAGTACCTGATGATAAAGGTGAAGATTCAGGATATAATAATCCTTTTGATGGTAACTCTACTGTTTCAGTAGGTAAGTTGAATTGTGACATAAATTTTATTTTAAAACTTCTTTTATTATAAATATACGAATAAAAAATTATTAAACAAACGGTGTAAATATATTCTTTATTATTACATTTTGTTGTAAACAATTTAATAGCCAAGCAGTTTCACTGGTAAATAAATGAATAAATGGTTTTTTAGAAGAATCAAGCCATTGCGTTTCAACACATTTCAATCTATCTTTCATATCACTACTATCAAAAACCTCTTGTTTATATGTAAATTTTTCTTCTTTTTCTACAATATACTTATCTATATTAGGAAATAAGTTTGCCTTTAAAAAATTACTGTATGATGCAAAGTATACAAAATCTTTAAATGTATACAAGTGTTCTCTGTTAAAATTTTCTTGTTTTATATACTCATATAAACTTCCGTAATTATTTACTATCATAGAATAGATAGACTTAAAATTATAAAAAGTACATGCATTCATCTGATGGGTTCCGAATTTCATAAGGTCTAACCTCCATTTAACAATATAGTCATATTCAGAAAGATCTACTTGGTTAAGAACTTCGTTTAGTCTCCTCCATTGTGCTATTCTACCGAAATTAGCATTAAAGTGTACTCCTTCAGGAATAGAGTTTTCAGTTTCTTTTATTAGATTTGAATACTTTTTTAAGTAGATATTTTTGGTATCTTGCCAGTAAGATGATTCAGTAGTTATTACTTTAACAGGGTTAAATTGTTCAGCAATTTGTTTATAGTTATCATCTGTATGAAAGTATAAGTCACAGTCTTTAACTAATTTAAAATTAATTTCTTTCCAATAGCTATAGTCGATATCTTTATTTAATGAATTTTTTATCTGTTCTACTGGGCCTAAGATTATTACTGCTACTTTCATTCTATATTATCAGTTAAAACTTTTAAAAATCTTACTG
>Ga0222719_10001345_pt1 | contig 23953 bp, 28 predicted proteins | sample C33_34DmetaG_FD_165039 | JGI IMG/M metagenome (GOLD analysis project Ga0222719, IMG submission 165039) | Estuarine water microbial communities from San Francisco Bay, California, United States - C33_34D | ecosystem: Environmental > Aquatic > Marine > Unclassified | place: USA: California...
CTACAAAGAACAGAAGATCATAGACAAACTGGTAACGGCGCGGATCGCACTGCTACTGAAACATCCGTTCTTTGGCAACCTGGCCACAAGGTTGAAACTTGTGAACGCGGATGACTGGTGTCCAACTGCCGGAACAGATGGCAGACACTTCTTCTACAACACCAAGTTCATAGATTCACTGACTCCCAAGGAGGCCGAGTTCCTGTTCGGACACGAGGTGCTACACAACGTATTCGAACACATGCTGGTGAGGATAGGTGACAGAGATCCACAACTGTGGAACATAGCGGCGGACTACGCCGTGAACCAGATACTGAAGGACAGCAACATCGGTGAAATGCCGAAAGGTGAGAAGGGCGAGAACAAGGGCTTCCAGGACGACAAATACAAGGACTGGGCTTCAGAAAGAATATACGACGACCTGTACAAGACTGCCAAGAAGAACGGCAAGAAGTTCCTCGAGAAACTGGGCGAGTTAATGGATGACCACCAGGAGTGGGGCAAGGGTGACGGTGACTCAAAAGACAAAGGCGAAGGGAGAGGCAATAAAGGTGGCAAGGGCAGACCCGTGTACACCAAGGAAGAATTGAAGAAGATCAGAGACGAAGTCAAAGAAGCGATGGTGTCAGCGGCACAGTCAACAGGTGCCAGCAACCTACCAGGCGCACTACAGAGATTGGTATCACAGCTCACGGAGCCCAAGATGGACTGGAGGGAGATACTGCAACAACAGATAATGAGCACGATCAAGAGTGACTACACTTGGATGAGACCCAGCAGGAAATCATGGCACACATCAGCGATACTGCCAGGACAGAACAATGACGAGATGATCGATATATGCTTGGCTCTTGACGCGTCAGGATCAATCAGCAATGAACAGTGTACCGAGTTCTTGACAGAAGTTAAAAACATAATGGACCAATACAAGGACTTCAGGATACATCTTTGGAGTTTTGACACAGAGGTGTTCAACCCTGTGGTGTTCACGCCAGACAACGCAGACGAGTTGTTGGACTACAAACTGGGTTCAGGAGGTGGTACAGAATTCGAATGTAACTGGAAATACATGAAGGACCAGGGCATAGAGCCCAAGAAGTTCGTAATGTTCACGGACGGTTGGCCTTTTGACAGTTGGGGTGACGCTGACTACTGTGACACCATATTCCTGATCAACAATCCATACGAGAGGGACATAGAGGCCCCGTTTGGCTTAACGGTGCAGTACGATGATTAGGATACTTTGGGAAACATTCAAGGATTGGTTCCTCAACGAGGTGTCCATATCCATAATGTGCTTTGGCCTGTTGGCGATAGCACTGTGGAGTTATATCACATGAGGAATTTTTTCGAGAACCCGATAGTGTTGGCTGTCATAATCGTCGGCATATCACTGTTGATAATGCAGATAGGGATAGGATAATGAGTGACCTTTGGATAGAGGACGTTGAGTACCACAGAGTCAACCTCACCAAGAGATACACCCTAGACGAGGAAGACGTCATAAAGGAATTTGGTTCAGTCGAGAAGTTCAAGGAACTATTCGACGCGGAGGATGAACGTGCTAGGGAGTACGTGTACGAGGGCGACTACGAGACCGATGAGGACTGGTGGACCGCAAACAAGGGTGGCTACGAGATAGACACCACCACAAGTTGGGAGGTGTTATAATGAGAGACATCTCCAAAATGGACTACTTCCAGAACCTGATGTCGGTGTTGATAGACAACACCAGGAGACTGTTCAGGCTACACAGCAAGGAGTATGAACTGATGCCCGAGGCCTACACCATAAACGCGGAGATGACCAAGGCGGGCAACTGGATAGACCACATACCGGGCGGATTCAAGACCATAGTCCACACCGAACCACAGCAGTTCGTGAGAGAGGCGATGGAGGGTGTGCTACCAGGATATAGGCAACAGGCGATCAAATTGATCGAGCATTTCAGGAAAACCAGCAAGGCACAGGGCCTAGATACAACTATAGTGGACGAGCACTTTGACAAGGAGTACATGTATGAGGATCAATCCCAATAACTTCTTTGGCAGAGAGCTGGACATATTACCACCACACTTCGTGAACACGGTCGTGAAGGCACACGAGGCCGACGTGGAGATGATGCGTAGGTGGATCTACGAGAACTGCTCAGGACGATATTCAATTACCAAGGATGTCGTTTTCGAGGGCGACACTTCAAGATCTGTCACCGTTCTGGGTTTCGAGGAGCCCGGGGACCTCACACTGTTCGCACTCAGCGGAGTGGCCCAGAAGTACTCAAAATAGTCGTTGCTCACCATAATTAATTTTAGTATAATATACGTATATTATATTAATCGATTAATAGGAGAAAAAACAAAATGGCAACAAAGAAGAAAAACTTGAAGAAGCCAAGCAAGGCAACTGCCCAACCTACCGCGGCCGCGCAACCGCAACAGGCACCGGCAGGCACACAGGCCCCACAACCGGACCCAACTGCACTGTCTATAGGCGATCTTAAGAATCTCTCAACCATACTTGACGTGGCATCCACTAGGGGTGCGTTCAAGGCCAATGAGATGGCGGGTGTAGGATTCCTCTACAACAAACTGCAGGCGTTCCTAGCCAAGGTGGCTCCGGAACAGAAACCTGAAGAGAACAAAGCGGCGGCCCCGGCCACTGCGGAAGGAAAATAACATGGCAACACTAATGAACGTGAACAATCAGGCCATGCCAATGGGTGACAACACCGGGCAGGCAGGTGACGGACAGACTGGTCCAAAGAGACACTACAAACACATCGGAGAGCTCGCGGATGGATCAAAGGCAAAAGTGGTTATCCTGTACAGGACTGTGCCGGGCGAGGCGGACAACTGCCTAGTTGTGGGAACCAAGTTCCTGCCGGACCTATACCACAATGGCCTGATGAAGGCCGTGGAATCAGAGGGCGGACAGGCCGCTGATGAACTTGCGGACTACATCGGTAGGCAGACCTTCGCGGATGGCACCAACATGTTGGCCATGCTACACAACGACAATTACATCAAGAAGTTCAAGACCAAGGAGATCATGGTCACATACGGTAATACCGCAGACGGTAGGATCCTGTTGAACAAGTTGAACGAAATGATAGCCAAGGAGAAGGGCGTGTCTGTGAAGGACCTAGCCAAGGATCCAGAGGCTGTGGAGCAGAAGACACCGGCCAAGAAAGCAACCAAGAAAGCGGATGCCAAAGAGACAGCCGCCAAAGAATAGCACTTGGGTACAGTTGACGAAGGACTTCGTCAAAGAATGGCCGGAAGTGCTGGATGGTCTACACTTCCAGAACATGCCGGTCAAGTACCTGATGTACGTGAACATAATACTCAAGAACAACATCACCATACACTACGACATAGCCAAGGAACTGCGCAAGAAGAAGCAGGCCACTATAGCCAAGTTCCTCAAGGAGACCATAGAGACACACTACATGAAGATAAAGACTGTGGATCTCAAGTTTGACATACCGGCGTTGAAAAAGGATATGGAATCTAGGACTTCATTATTAATGGCTAAAACTTTTAAGAAGTAGATTTGAACTTTTCTTCCAACCAGGACAACTCATAGGACAACATCAAAGCATTTTTATTGTCTTTGTTTTGTTGGAAATATTCAACGGCGTCCTGCGCACCTCTCAGTACCCAATCCGCGTGTTTTCCCTGTCCAAGCTCACACCATTTCTTCAGCCTGAATCTAGATTCAACGGTGGGTTTCATCTCGCACAATTTGATTACCTCACGGAAAGCCACACGCCAACTTATCTCGGGCGTGGTGTTGAAGTGGCTGGTGCCACACAACTTAGGAACCACCGTATGGGTCTGAGACAATGTAAAATCCAATCTTGGGTGTATTGTTGAAAGGCAAAGATGTTTGTTGTACAGTATTACTGCCCTGTGACCGTACTCCAATCCGTTGACCGGATTCTTACAGTGGAAAATGTAGTGGCAGGGTTCACGCAATCTGTCAGGTTGGAATTCAAAATCAAATTCATCGTGTATCTCTATGGTAGGGAACACAGCGAAGAAGTAGTCAGTCTCACTCATGGATGCCGCGGTGTGGTACGCCTGGGTGCGTCCTTTGACGCCATGGCTACGCTTGGCCCTCGGAAACTTCTGCTTCAATTTCTTCCAGTTTTCCTCAGCATTAGGCTCGTCGAATGAAAGGAATATGATGTCCATGGGGCGCACATCGTAATCAAGTTCAAAATGAACACTTCTATCTATGTCATAGAACTGTTTGATTTTCATCAGTCCTGGCACCAACATTATATCTTTGGTATTGCCCCATGAATACATTTTCATGTCTTCCCAGAAACTTGGATAGAAATCAGGTTTTGCCGTGTCTTTTAGATCATTGTTGATCATCCAAGTATAGAACTCACTAGATCTGTTGTAGATTTCCATCGGATCCTTAAGTTTGAAGAAAGTTTTTGTTATGGGCCTTTGGTACAAGGTGCTGTGTGGATGGTAGTTGATGTCTTGAAAATCCCTCAAGAATTTGAGGTCACCCATCTGTTCTTTGAATTTGTGTTTTGGAATCAACATGACGTTTCCTTCTTTATTAAGTCCCCCTTTAGGGTGTGTCGTGTACCAGACATGTATCTGGTCACGTTCATGTTGTTCGGGGATATAGTCTAAATCTATAGTGGACAGGTCAACAAAATTCGAGAACAACCAGAAATGTTCAGTCTTCACATCATCTACCACAGACTTCAAAACATCAAAATAACTGTTGACGAAGGGCACTACCCGTGTGTTGGCCAAAGGTGATTTGATGTGAGGTGTGTGTTTGAATCTAACCTGTATGCTGTCAAACATCTTTGAACTCTTTTATTTTTTCACAAATGTAATCTACTTCCTCTGTGCTGAGATGTGGATATATTGGCAAACTTATTGCCCGTGCACAGATGTATTCTGCGTTGATGTACCTGTTTGCTTTGTCCAGTGTGTCCTTGTAGTGTATTTTGGTTTCTATTCCGTTTTGTTTGAGGTGCTGGATCAATTCGTCTCTCCTGTCACACAACATCACTAACTTGTGATGACTTGATCTGGTGTTTGGTCGTGACTCTATGAAACTGATATCGGGTAGATTCTTTTTGTACCTTTGAAATACCTTTGCTCTCATTCTCTGTAATCTATCAAACTTATCCAACAACAACAGTAATTGATGTGCGTGATCTTCTGGTATCAAACTGTTGTATCCATAATCATTGCCACCTGACAGGCCATGCCTGCGTAGTGATTTGACCGTATCATGGACCTCTTTGCGATCAGTAAGCACCATCCCTCCGGAACCGAAACTGGGCATGTTCTTCATTGGGTCGAAACTGAACACACTGACGTCTCCGAGTTTTCCCGAGGCAATTTTGCCATGGTAGGCTCCCTGTGATTGTGCGGCATCCTCTATGAGGGGGATGCCATGTGCGTCACAGTAGTTCCTAAGTCGATCATAGTCGTCTAGGTTTCCAAATAGATTAACGTACATCACTGCCTTGGGCAGTCCTATTATTCCCCAATCACCGATGTTCCCCTGTCTATCTACGTCCACGAAACGAACATTGGCTCCGGTTCTTCTAATTGCTCCTGCCGTTGCGACATAACTGAGCACTGGGCAAATCACCGTGTCATTCTTACCAATCCCCAGTGCCTTGAGTGCGAAGTACAAACCGTCCGTGGCACTACCAACGCCCACCGCGTATTGTCTTTTGTATTTCTTTGCTATCTTGTTTTCTAACTCTTGTAGGTATTTGCCTTGGAGCACATATCCCGATCGCCACACTTCCTTGGCGCGCCTGGTCAATCTCCAACTGTAGTCAGCGTACAGTCTGTCAATGCCATTAAATTTTATTCTGTAGCCACTCATAATATTTCTCCAGCCCTTTGTCAAATGATGTAGTAGGCTGATATCCCAGCAGATCTTTGGCCCCGGTGATGTCCAGTGTTCCCCTCTGCGGGTAAAGTTTGTGGGCGCCTGTGTCCACTATGTCACTTCGGCTACCTGTAAGTGCGATGATCTTCTCTGCCGCCGTTCGCAGTGACGTGGCGTTGCCAGCGGTGATGTTGAAACTCCTGTTGCTGACCTCTGACAGCGTGGCCTTGATTATGCCCTCCACCGTGTCGTCTATGTAAGTGAAATCCACTTTGTTGTCACCGTCATGCACTGTCAGTGGTTCGTTGCGCATGGCCTTCTGGAAGAACTTGCTGAGCACACGGTCCTCCATGTCACCTGGTCCGTACACGCCGCTGGGCCTAACGACAGCGTAGTTGATGCCGTGCTGTTGGTGGTAGTGCTTGACGAAACGCTCCGCGGTCAGTTTGGCCTCACCGTAAAGGTTGTTGGGTTTAGTGATTGCGTCCTCCCGGGTACCATCCGAAAAGTGGCCGTATATCATTGATGAACTCACGAACACGAATTTCTTCACCGGCATGTGTTGGCAGTGCCACAGCAAGTTCACCGTTCCGCCTATCACATTCTGTACCCCGATCCATGGATCATTGTTGACAATCTTGGCGCGTGGGTATGATGCGAGATGTATCACGTAATCGGGTCTAGGTTTGAATGCTGACAACACGTCATTACGGTCTGTGACATCACCTTCTGCCCTGGCCACTTCCTTGGTCCAGTTCCGCTGTCTCCAGTGGTAAAGTTCGTTCAGTTCACCGGGCGTGATCACGCCATATGTTTCCTTGTTGTCCATGGCGGTCACATCATGGCCCATCTCCAACAGTCTTTCAACTGTTCTGGACCCTATGAATCCGTATGCTCCTGTGACTAAAATCCTCATCAGTTTGTATAGTATCCTATTCCGTATTTCTTGTCAACAACTTCACGTGAACATTTTTGGGAACATTCCACCCAATTGTTGTGTTTGAAACTGTCAAAAAGTTTTTGCCAGACGTCGTCATTTAAAATTTGCTCGAGCGATCTGTTGCCTTTCGCATTCATTAACTTTTTATTTTGTACGAAAAAACTGTCGTTCCAATTTATTATCTTCCCGTTGTGTTCTAGACTCTTGTAAGGGAAACTGGTCCAACTACATGGAAACACAGTGCCTTCGGCGTTCAAGTATAGTCCCCGATTGCCTATCAGGCACATGGGAATTATGTTGCCTGTGAATTGTTGTTTGATCTCTTGGAATTTTTTATAGTTTGTTTTCATGTAGTCTAGTCTCGTGGCAATTCTACCTGATAGATTCCTTACATGTCTCTCATATCTGTGTGTTTTAGAAATGTACTTTCCACTGGGCTCCAGTGCATCATTTTCGCCACCGTAGGCTTGTCCGTACTTGGAACCAAACTTGGTGCTATACGTGAGTTGTAGATTGTCACACCCCTGTTTGCGGGCCAGAGTTTCGATATGATCTATGTGATTCTCGTTGAACGCAAACACAATCATGGCCCAGTTGACAAATATCTCGCTCTCAGTGGACATGATTTTCATGCCTGACATTATGCTGTCCCAATGACTGTTCTTCCTGTAAATGTCATTGGACGATTGGTCATAACCGTCAACGCTGAAATTGATCATGTCATGCTTGTTTGACACTGAAGCAAACTGCCTCCACCATTTGTCTGTCTTGTAACTGCCATTGGTGATTGTGAAAACCTGTATTTCCTCGTTGAAAGACTTGATGTAATCTATTATGCCCAAATAGTCCCTGGTGTAGATAGGATCACCAACGTCGCCACACATGGTAAATCTCTTGACGTTGGACAGCATCTCATGGCTGAAGATTTTTTTGAATTCAACTAGACTGATCTCCTTTCCCATCCAATCAATGTCCGGATGCTCCTGCCTAGGACACCTAGGACATTTCAAACTGCACTTCGAGCTGGGCTCAATGTGCCAATGATAAAACTGCCAACCATATCTATTCTGCATAAAAGAAGATCTCCGGTATGTAAGTTTCTGCGCCAAGGACATATCGTATAATTTTGTAAATTTGATCTGTTGTCAACTTAGCACAGTGCCTGTGCGAAATCATCTTTGTGTCCGTGGGTCCGGGGTTGACTAAGAATGATCTACAGGGATTTTTCTGTTTTACTATGTCTAAGTGTACCTGCCTCAGTTTCTTTTTATGATCTATGTAGTGTTCATGGCCTTCACCGCTTGGAGCATATGAACAAACAACACTGCCAATACTGACAATCTTTTTGTTTGTGTCACGCCACTGCTTGTAGAAATAATCTAAAAGTTTGGGTTGAGCATCGCTGTCATAGGCGTTGTTGATGAACACGTCACAGGTTGAAAATTTTGAAAAAACCAATGCGCAATCGTCAAGTGGTCCATCTGTCCTGTTGAAAGTCAAAACATCTTTGAACCTTTCACTTAGGGTTCTACCAATACCATCTGTTGTGCCTGTGATTCCAATTTTCATCCCAGCACCTTTACACCGTACTTTCGGGTGAATGCCTGACCATCCTCCCTGTCGTTCACTATTGGCTGTCCCTTGATGTTGAGACTGGTGTTCAAAAGTATGGGGCAACCGGTCTGCCTTTTCCATTCTGAGAGCAGTGCGTGGAACCCGGGATTGTCCGTCTTACGCACGGTTTGAACCCTGGAAGTGTGATCATGGTGTATTATGGCAGGAAACTCTTTACCATGCGTACACGCCGCTGTAAATTGCATATAAGGGGTGTTTTTGACGGCTCTAGGTAGCTCAAAATAGTCGTTCACATCCTCTTCTAATATGGCCGGAGCGAACGGTCTGAACCGCTGTCTCTTCTTGATCGAGTTTACCAGATCCTTGATCTCTGGTCCCCTAGGATCCGCCAGCAGTGATCTGTTACCAAGTGCCCTAGGACCAAACTCCGCCCTGCCACTGGCCACACCCACCATCCGGTTTTCCTTCAGTTCTTTTATCAGACTGTCAACGGGATACTCTCCGTCTATGTTGTGTCCCAGGAATGGGTGTTCCCAATTCAAGTGTGACTTCTGGTGTGCGGCTATGCACCCCAGGCTCGATCCCGCGTCTCCGGGATTGGGTATGATCCAGATGTTGTCGAACAGTCCCATGTCCGCCAGTTTACGATTGGCCGCACAGTTGAGTGCCACCCCTCCAGCATACACCAGATTCCTTGATCCGTACTTACTAGCCCTGGTCCAGAGGTCTGCGAGACATTCTTCTGTGACCTCCTGTATCGATGCCGCGATGTCCATCACGTCGGCCTCTGGGTGCCAGTCTGTCAGTCCCCGGTGTAGGTTCTGTTTCAAACTGAACGGTGATTGATAGACGAAGTCATTATAGATGTCCTGTTTGTATTTCGGTGTTCCATACGCGGCCATGCCCATCAGGATATATTCCTCTTCAGCGGGTTTGAGTCCACAACGATGTGTGAAAGCACTGTAGAGTATTCCTATGCTGTGTGGATACTTTATAGTTTCTTTCCTTTTGATCCATACCTTGTCTGCTGTTGATATCGACACCGTGTCCCACTCTCCTATGGCGTCCACGGTCAGTATCGTGGCCCCTTCGTCCTTGAAGGGAGATGTGAAATAGCCCGCCGCCGCATGTGAATCGTGATGCTTGACGTACTCGTCAATCTTTATTCCAAAGTGATCCAGGTGCCACTGTGGCATCTCTGTGTAACTCATGGCAAGTCCATACTGTCCTGCGTAGAACTGCCTGGTCTTTTTTAACAATGGTTTCTCGTAGTACACTACCTTGTCGAAAGGGCCAAAGGTACGTGCCTCGTCCACTATCTTTTGGTTGAGGTAGTGATCGTTCTTGACCTTGCTGTATCTCTCCGCGTGTGCGGCCCACAGGATCTCTCCTATGCCGGAACTGTAGTCAACTACCGCCATGGCGGCGTCATGATTCATGCAGTTTATTCCCAGTATCTTCATGTTATAGTCCAACGCATTGATTTGAATTTCTCCTTTACCTTCTCCATCCGTTGTTCCCATTCCTCCAGCGTGATGTCATACTCGAAGTTCTGTGTGTCCTGGTTCCGCCTCAGCAGATGGGCACCGTTCTTGTAATGAAACTGCTCGGCCATTTCAGTGAGTGGGGATAAGGTTACAAGCCTATCTATGTGATGTTCTCTCTTGAATTTCTTGTACACCTCATTGAGTATGTGTTTGCCTCCACCTTTCTTCCGGGCCCACACCGTGTAGGCTATTGCTATCCTGCCCACCAGACCGCCACGCAGTATGCTTTGGTTGTAGGCATCCTGTGACATCAAGGACATCTCCTCCACTGATGCTGGCACGTCGTTGGCGAAGGCCAGACAGATAATCGCGGCGGTATCCCCCTGCTGATCCCGGAGGCCCAGGATACGCCTTCCGTATTCTGTCCTGAACTCCACGCTCAGCTCGGGCCTGACCGGATCCTCCGTGATATCTATGTGGGTCATATCCACTAATTCAAATCGTGGATTGCGCGTGAACAGATCCTTCAGTTTCTGCTTTATAATTTCCATATCCTATTTGTATATGAAAGGATCTTTCTTCTTTAATTCTTTCAGTCTCTTCCTATACCGGATCTCTTCTCTGACCTTGTTCCACATTCTCTTAAACCATTTGATCATCTTTTTCCTCCTGTAATTTTTTCAAAGGTTGGTAACATTAATTTTACAGCATCAGCATGTGCCTCGTCAAGTGGATGTGTTGTGCCGCGCTCGTAATCATTGAGTAACGCCCATTGATTGAATCCCATCATGCGCTCTCCAAAAGAGAACCATTTGGTAAAATCTATTTCCGAATAGAGTGCCTTCATGAAAGCGTCCTGATCCTTGTGTGGTACCAACTCGTTATAGAAAAGACTGTTATCCGCCAGTGTGAACATGAACGGTATTTTCTTCTTTTCCAATATGTTCTGCAACCATATGATCGATTTCCAACTGAGGTATGTCTCGTGGTATTGGTTTGCCGCATATTTGTAGATGCTCTCAGCAAACCCCTTTACACCAGTCTCAGCGAACTTGTCTTGCCTTGCCCTCCAGGCCTCCTGTTGTGTTTCCGATCCTGCTAAATTCCTGAACGCTTCCTCGTTGCCTGCGTTCGTGTCCCATGGAGATATGGATGCCCATCTGGTATTTTCTAAAAATTTATGCCTAGGCATCGCCCAGTCGTACCTGGACAGGAAACTCCACATCACCACCACACAACCGATCTGGTCGTTGTGTGATAATGCTTGAAAGACCCTCCTTGCTATCCCGGAATTTCCCGATCCCGGATATGCCGCACAAAAATATTCCGTGTTATCGTCATCACCAGCGTCTTTGAACAACCTATGTGCCCAAGACTTTTTGCTAGGCTTTTTCCCCTGTCGGTCATCGCTCAGCTCATGTCCGAAAGTGAAACTGCATCCGCCCGCTATGAATCGTTTAGTCATATATCTTCAACACTTTATTTAAAAGTGGAAACACCTCTGCAAAGTTTTCCTTCCTGTACTGGTCCGTCTGTAGTATACGTTGTTTCCTCTGCTCACGTATTTCCAAAGTGTCTCTGTCCGCGGCGTTCATAAAACGTATGCTGGGCTGGTAGTCTGTGAGCATGTGGTAACGGTCCGTCACTATGTCCTTTATCTGCTGGGGCAGTGTCTGTATGTTGAACACATCTGGATCAAAGCAGGTGTTCACGTAGAAGAACTTGGGTTGGTACTGTGCCACCCACAAGGCTATTTTGGCCCAGTTGAACACGTTGAATATCGACACAGTTGAGCAGATCTGGAAGTCCATGTTCGCGGTCTTCATCTCCTTGAACTTCACTAGGTTGGCGCTGACTTCCCTCCATTTCGCGGGATGGCGCTGGTACTCAAATGCTTCTCCTATGTCGTCAATACTGAACGCTATCTCCACGTGCTTGAAGTAACTCCATAGGTCGAATATGTCCTGTGGTGGCAACTGCGTGCCGTTAGTGTTGTAGTGTATATCTATGTTCTTAGCATATCCCTTCTCCACGCAGTGCATCAATATCTTGAAGTGATCCCGGATCATAAACGGTTCACCACCTGTAAATTCAAAGTACTCCACGTGTTTTAGATCTTCCTTTAGGTCTTCAAAAAACTGTGGGTTACGTTTTGGCCATCCTCCCTCCTTGAGTTGCTTCCTGGCCACTGGATTGTCTCCGCCTTTGGCCGTCTCATAATCTATTTCTTCCTGTGCCCATTTAGAACTGCTCCATGATCCACATATCCTGCACTTTAAATTACACACGTTGCCCAACTTGAAGTCTATGAACTTCAGCGTTGGCTCGCTATCAGGTGTCCAATTCTCTAAACTACTACGCATTTTATAAATTGAATTTTGCCTCTTTGAAGTTTTGCCGGCGTCTTCCTCCTGCCAACAACTCTGACAACCCGCGGGACGTTCACCGTTACGAAACTGCTCACGCAGGTTTGCCATATAATCTGAATCCTGTATGCTTTTAAGGCTTTGTTTATAAACCTTTACTGACGGTACATTTCCTTTGTAAAGACAGCAAGGTGAGGCTCCACCGTTCACGTCAACTTCCAGATGCGTCCATGGCAAAGGACACAAATTGGATTTTATATACTTGTCCACCACTCCAACGCTTTCTTGTTCTTTGCTAGAATCTTTTTAATGTCTGTGCCACGTATACGGTCTAGTCTCTCTATTTCGGCCTTGCCATTTTTTTGTCCTTTTGTGTATTCCTCTTCATTATACACCAGTTCGTTGTTCCTTTTCTGATCGAGCATTTCATCCAATTGTCTAAAAAAGTTTCTAAGATTTTTATTCTTGTACTGTATTGTTTTGTGTTTTGCGTCATTGATGATTTCACTCATTATATCATAGGGCATGAATAAAGGTGCCATCGCGTTGTCATTTGAAAAATTAAACACCTGTTTCGTCAGTAATTCGATGTTGAATTCATTGCTCAGGTGTACCATGTTCTCTAGATCAAAAAGCCCAGGTAAAGTTATTGTGAGATCCAACTGCATTCTTTTGTAATGATGTCCTGAATCGCAAAACTTCAAGCCGTACTTCATATTCTCTTTCCATTGATCAAACTTGAGTCCTGTCCTCACATACTCACCGACTTCTCCTGTGCCGTCGATTGACGCGCATATCTGGAACTTGGGAAAGTGACTGAGGATGTCATCAAACAGATTTTTACCATAGAAGTTAATCCTGCTCATGTTTGAATTGTACCTTGCCAACACTTGATCCTGGTATCCCAATTCAACTATCCTGCTCATTGCTTCCCAATGAATCTTCCACATCAGCGGTTCTCCACCACACCAGTAAAGTTCGGTTATCCGTCTATCCTCCACTGCTTCTGTGAATTCCTTGACTATCTGTTGATCGTGGAACTTTTCCAACTGCTCCTTGATGTCCTTCCTCCCCCAGATGCGATACCGCTCGTAATCGCCCTTGCCGTGTTTTTTGTTTTCTGTTTCCCATGTGCTTGACAGCATGTCTCCACACATCCTGCAACTGAAATTGCACAGGTTGGAGAAACGGTAATCAAAACTTTCTACCTTCATAGTGGTCACTCCGGTCTCATCGGTGCTTTCATATGCTTGATCCATTTTATCCTTGTAGAGCCAGTTAAAGTGTTGCCTGTACACTTGCTCGTTCAACAGTTTGTGATTGCACACAGCACACTGTGGAATCTCTTCTCCGGCCAGCAGTCTTAATCTCACACTCCTCATGTACTCCGAGTTCCAGTGTTCGGCCAATGTCGTCAAGTTTATGCGGTCATTGTCGCCTTTGGGATCATAGGTGTCGATGTATTGCTTGAAGTTCTCCGCAGATTCCCTAGAACTACAACACAGACGCCTCTCCATTTGTGGTGAAAGGTAGGTGTGTGTCCAAGGGGCCATGCAGAATGTTTTGTTACCTTCACTAGGTTTAATTCTTTTCATATTTGTCGAATAGCTCTTTCCATTCGGGAAATATTTTTAAAGTATCCTCTCCCCTGATCTTGTCGTATTTCCTAGTGTTTGAAAAGAAAAGATCCAGGTGCTTTTGATTATCTGTCTTGAACATCCAGTCTAGAGCAGATTCAAATCCCTTTGTTGCCCTTGTGAGATTATCCTGGTCCTTCAACCATTTTATGTGATCGTTGTATTTTTCCTTGACGCGCTGTTTGTGTTCAGGTGGTAGTATGTCTATCCTCTGCCATGTTGGATGCTGTAATAAATTGAAATTGAAATCCTGTGGTTTGATCAAGCCTTGCTCCACCCAATTCCTATGGAAATCACACACGTGTAGCGAATTCATCAAACTTACTGTTGAGCTTATGTAGAAGTCCACCTTTGGACACACCTGCATCATTCGTTTCCTATTGTTTACTGCATCTTCCCACACCGTTCCTTTACGCATGAGTTCAGCTCTCGCTCCTTCGGCGTCGAGACTGGCTCCTATTGATACTGAATCAAACTTGTTCCACAATTCAAACACATCTATGTCCTTGAATTTTGTTTTACTGAAATTTGTATTGTATATCAATCTCACATGATACATCTTGCGCTTGTCCAGTTCTTTTAGTATCCTGTAGTGCTCTTCCATTATGATCGGTTCGCCGCCTGCGAAATAAAACTGCTCGGTGTGGTCAAAAGATTCTAACATCTGCTCCCAAAGATCATTAGTGTGTCTGCCAACCCTCATAATTTTGGCATGTGGAGGCGGACTGCCAGTGATTTTTTTATAGTCTTCGTACCAATTAGAACTGAACCATGTGCCACAACTCCTGCAGGCCATGTTACAAAGATTAGAGAATCGTATATCCCAATACTTCATTACGAAATCTGCTGTGCCGTCTGGTTGTGTGCTGTCCACGAGCCCTATGTTGTGACCAAAATGCTTGTTGGAACTCAATCGCAAAGAGAAGAATCCCGATTTTTCCTGATCATAGCACTTTAAACATTCTCTAGATTTATTGTTGTTCAACATCCTCACACGCATCTGTTTCATTTTGTCTCCATTGAAGACTTCCTTCAGGCTCTGCTTGTTGAGATCTCCTACAGGATAAGGGTCGAAAGCGAAACAGCAAGGATAGGCTCTTCCGTCCGGATAGGCATGCAGATGCATCCATGGAAGCATACAGAAAGACTCACTGTCTATCAACAACTCCTTCTGTTTTGGAGTCATGTCTTTGATCTTTAATTTCTCGGGCTCCTTGGCGCCGTACTCATATGCCACGATACCATTCTCCTATTATCGGGAAGGTCTTCTCGAAGTCCTTTCCTGTGCGTTTGTCGTATTGGCTGTAAAACGCTTTGAAATCTCGCTGTAATCGATCCTGTGTGGCCGCGCCCGCATGCGGTGTTTTGACCACGTCCAAGTAATCTATTAATCTCTGCGTTTGATCGATTTCCATGTGTTCTAGGTATTTTCCATTACTACTTAAGAACTTTACCAAGGCCAATTTAAATTTATTTCGGAGGTCATCGGGCAGGACGAGGGGAGACTGGAAACTGGGGAATCTCAAGATGTTCAATGTGAAGTTTATTGTGGGACCATACACCTTGCTGGCATTCTTGAACCAGATCATTTTCTCTAGGAATTCCGGCAGTGACTCAAGACACAGTGCGTTTATTGTGGCCATGTTGTGAATTTCTGCTGGCACCTTGTCCGCCATCATGTTGAGAACTTGTCCAAACCAGTCACTGTAACTAAGTCCGTCCCTGATATACTCCGCTTGATGGGACGTGGCCTCACAACTGGTGTAAAGATGGAAGTTCTTGAAGCCTTTAAGTTTGGTCTTGAACCTGTCAATTATGCTCTGCTTGGCTCCGAGATTAGAGTTGATCGCTATTCGCATGTCGGGATTCATCTTATCTCCCTGTGTCTCTATCCAGTCCAGAAGTCTCCACAAATTTGGTGACATCATGGGTTCTCCACCTGTTATCCTAAGTTCGTCCAGGCTCCTGTGTAGGTCAGTCTCCCACCATCGGTAGAACGCCTCTACGTAGGGATTGGTTTCATCCTTCTTGTATGGTTCCGCGGAGTCGTGTGCGTGTGTGAAATGGTTCCTACCGTCTGATTGCAGTCCCGTGTATGGTCCTTGTCGTTTGATATTATTGGCCCATGTGGAACTGAACTGAGGATTACAGTAAGTGCAGGCAAAGTTACAGGTCCTGTCAAATGCTATCTCCAGAGTTTTAAGATTCACATTATCACCATGATCGGCGTTGTATGCTTTGTCTAAATCCTCATTGGAGAATATTCTTGACTTGTATACCCTATCGCTGATTGCGTCTCTTCCGATGTCTTCGATCTTCCAACAATACTCACAACCCTTGGGCCTCTCGCCAGATTGCATCTGCCTGCGTTGCTCCTTCTTCTCCCTTGTGTTGTGTATAGCACTGGGATTGTTCCTTATCTCTTCAAGGTCGATCTTGTGCGGAAGTGGATGATGGCAACTCGTTGTCATGCCGCTCCCCAACCATATGGTCGCGTTGTACCATTTGGCTCCACAGAAACTGGACGACTTGCTATCAAGTATTTTTTTCTTGTATTCTAAATCGTTCATGCGTTCCTACACTCCTCCCAGAACTCCTGCATCTCAGGGAACGTGTTTAGGAACCTCGTCAGGCGCCTGCGATCATGTTCCGAGAAGAACGCGTAAAAGTTTCGTTTGTGCTGTGGGCTCGCGTCAGCGTTCTCGCGCCAGTAGGCGAGATTGCGTCGCATCTTCTGGATCTCGAAGTCCTTGAATATGTGTAGCCCATTCTCCTCGCCGGAGTTCCGTTCCATATATTCTATGTTAGCCTCGTGTATCGCTTGGTATGACCCTGGTAGCAGTGTGATCTGTTGCCATGCGGGCTGTCGTAATAAGGGCACATCAAACCACACACGCTGGTAAGTCTTGGAATACCTCTTACGCAAGTCAAATATCTTCTCTAACAGTCGGTCCATACTAGTAATGCTGAGGTTGTTGTAGGTGCAGATGAAAGTTATCGAGTTACGCACAGGAATGCGGTCCAAGAACTCCTCCACGTTGTCCATCATGCGGTTGAAGTCCAGTCCGTGCCTTATGTACTCCGCACGTTGGCCGAATGCGTCAACGCTGACGAACTGCATCATGTGTTCCACCTTCTCCTCCATGCATATGTTTGAGGCCATGTTGAAGTACCTGGTCTTGAGTTTGTTGTTAGCGGGACACATGTTACTGGTCACGTTGAGATGTAGGTCCTGCTTGGGATGGTCCATGATGTACTGCAGGACACGGTAGGTGTTGGGATCCATCATGGGCTCCCCACCGGTCATCCGGAAGTGCTTGAGGTTCTTGTACAGCGTGGGCCACCATCGCCAGAAAGCTGTCACGTAGGGATTCTCCTCCCTGTTGGGTATGGGCTTCCTGCGACCTTGGAAGTGTTCTGGGGCGTTGTGTGGTGGTGTGGTAGGATATTCACCGTACCTGTCTATCTCCTGACCCCACGTGGTGGAGAACTGCGGTGAACAGTAACTGCATTTGAGGTTACAGGCGTGGTTGAAGTTGACCTCCACGTATCTCGGCGTCCACTTGTCGTCTATTGGCTTCTTCCTGATGTCTTCGAAATCCTGCATGGCCCATGGTTCTCCGGATCGGTAGTGCCTGTCCGACATCTCGCCAGTGGCTTCTATGTTCCAGCAGTATGAACATCCTGTGGGCTTCTCACCTGCCAACATCTGTTTTCTCTGATGCAGTTTCTCCTCAGTGTTGTGCAGTGCGGCGGGATTGTCTTTCAACTTCTCCGCATCCATCTCGTGCAGTGGTGGATGGTAGCAACTGTTGGTCAGTCCCGTGGGCAGATGCAGTGAAGTCTGGTTCCACTTGGCCAAGCACATGGTGGGAGACACAGTTTTCAGTTTCACTTTTGCCTTTAGGGCATCATTCTTGTAATCACTTGTACTCACGATCTTGAACTCCTTTGTTCCTGTGTTGTGGCATCACAAACTTGAAGAACCTACTGTCATCTTCTGTGTAGTTGGCCACTGGTATGTCCAGTCGCTGTTTCAGGCTCTCACCATATGTTTGAAGATCGGCATCTATGTTGTCCTCGTCAAGGTAGTTGAGCAAGACCTCACGCATGCCATCTAGGTCACTTATACTGGTTTCTTGTTCCTGTGCCTCCAGCACTGTTTGGTAGCACCCCATCCTGGCTCCAAACATGGCGAACTTTCCGTTCTCAACATCTGCACCGACGTTCATCCATGTCAGCAATACCTTGAGGTTTTGCGGCCATACGAGCTTGGTGAAATTCTGCGCATCAATGGCTTTTCCCTTGTTCAGACTCATCTTTACCCCTTCTCGATAACCGGCCGTAAATGCTTGATATCTGTCTGCGTGTATTACCGTATTGCTGTAACAGTTGTGTAGGTTTTCGTGTGGAACCCCCCAACAAAAATCTAGTTTGTTCTCTTCATTATCAGCGTTCTCGTGTGTCTTCATGGCTAGGCAGGTTTCTTTTGGCCATCCCACTAGCCCCCCATTCCCATACACCAATCCGTTCACACTGTTCCTTGCTCTCCATCTATGCACCGCTTTGGGATTAGTCTTTTCAAAATCCAAGGTCTCCAACAAGAATGCTTCGTCTATTATGTTGTCACCATCCACGCTGATGAAGAACTCCGTGTCCGCCAGTTCCGCCGCGGCCTTGTGCGCGGAATCGAAGCCAACAACACCATCAACACGCTTGGCCCACGGCACCTTGTTGCGGAGGTCCGCCCAGTTCTCCTCCTTGTTTGGTTCCTTGTAACTGATGTACACGAAGTCCAGGTCGCTTACTCTGACTCTATCGTCCAATTGTAACCCCCTTCTACTATCTCTTTTGGCCAGAACGGATCATCATCATAGAAACTGTAACCCTTGTCTGCTGGCGTGAGTTTCGGATACGCTAGAAGCGATCGACGTTTAATTTGCCTCATGACTATTTTCCCGTCTTTCCAAATAAACATGTGTTCGCCATGTTGGATAATTTTCTTCTTTGTATCTAGGTCCACTTCAACCGTTTTGCCCTCAATAGTGGCAGTCAATTTTTTCCTAGGGCTGGGCCGGAAGTTCTCAAGTGCTTCAAAAAATCCTGGCATGTAATCTTTCCATCATGTTCTTGTCATGGTAATGCCATAATCTGTCGATTCTCTGTGTGCCCAAGTAGACACTGTCTTTGATCAAGGCGGGCATCAGGTAATTGTTGTGATCCTTAACATGCCTCAGTCCGTGAATGGCAGGTTTGTGGTGAATGAATTTGAACCAAGGATAATCAACCAAATGTTTTTGGGTGGGATCCACGATCCTGTACGCCAACGCGTATACTACGTCAGTGCTGGGGTACTCGTCATGGCAGTTGATCAAAATCGTTTCCCTGACCGCTTTCCAGTTCTCCGTGATCGATCGGCAAAGATCAAAGAATTTTTTGGACATGACACTCCTCCTGAAATATGTGAGTCCGTTGTAAATGTTGGGTAGGAAATTCTTCACAAAGAGATTCCTGTAGGTTTTGTCCTTAACGGTTTCATCCTTGTAGTTTTTACAGTCTACGCTGAATACCATGTCATGTTGCCACAAATGATACCACCACCAATCTGTGTTTTGGGTGAAAATCATGTCCGCCTCGAGTTTAATCGTGTGCTTGAAAGGAGAAAGCGAAAACACTTTGTGCTCGTTGGCCCATTTTACCTTGTGTTCACTGCTGTGATCCTGCTCCATCACCCGAACGGCGTCCACGTATTCAGATTGGAACTTGCTGTGCCTGTCCACGATCACACACACATTATTGTGCTTGTTGTGTCTCTTGATGGACTTCGCTAACTCTATGGAACACTTCACATAGTCGGTGTCACTGTTGTTCTGGCAGAACCACACGAAACCCTTAGACACGGTACATCTCCTTGTCTATGACATGCACGTCCTGGTTGTGTGTCGCGGAGATCATTGTTCGATCATAAACGAACACCACACCGTGCTCGTTGATCTCTTTGATCTTGGCCGCTTCTGGCAATGTTTGTAGTTTCCCTGGCAGGAAACACTGCTTGGTGTTGCCATTGATCTGATTCAGGGCTATGGTGAAAGCGTAATCATTCCTGAAGTTGCGCATATATATCCTGTACATGTTACAGAAGTGCCTGTAATGCTTTTTCACGTACTTGACCATTTCAAAGATACTCTGTGATCTCTTGGTTTTCCTAAATATGATCACAGTTGCCCACAGCATAGGGATGACGGACCTCCTTTGGAAGTCATACAGGTTCTTGCCGGTGAGGTCATGTATTTTGTCATGTATCAAGAAATCATCACACAGATCCATGTACTCCAATAGGTTGTCCGTGAATGGCAGGTAGTCTACGTCCATCAGCAACGTGGTATCATAAGGAGATAGCCTGTAGGCCTCGCACCTGTCAAGATTGTGCCACTGGCGACCCCCTCGTGTGTTTCCCGTCTCGTTGTTGTGTGTGATGAACTGAACGTCGATGCTGGGTCGGAATCTCATACGCGTCTGTGGGTTGGTCACTATGGTGATCGGCAACGCCAGGTTCTTCTGTATCAACCCCACACAGCGCTCAGCCATCCTGTGATAGGCGCAACTGTCCGTGTCAAAACAAAAAAGTAATACCCCCTTGCTAGACATGTTTCATCCCTTCTGCGAAATAGTAGTATAGGTCTGATGGTAGGTGTTGATGCTCTCTTGGTTCCTGGCGATCAGACGATCAAGAAGATCCTGGGGCCGTTTGATCTCACAGGGATTGCCGTTGCTGTCCAGCATGAAGAAACTGCTGTTTTTTTCCATCATGGTCCTCACCACACAGATGGTGGCGGCGTCCGCACGGAACAGGTGTCCCTCGTAGCCCATCAGCATACGTGATTGTGCCTTTTCCAGTGCGTTGCGCTTGGCCAACGCGGCGTCATAAGACAGTTTGGCTATTTTTTTTAGTTCAGATATGTCCATACCAACATTATACAGTAATTATGTTGGTAAATCAACCTATGATCGTTATTATGGATGTTAACCTGCGGGTGCCGGTGTGGCCGAGCCTGTGGTTGTGGTGTTGCCGACCACCGCCGTTGAGCTCTCAGTGATGTTGGCCGAAAGTCCTTGCGTGTTGTTGGGTGATATCACGAAAGTTCGAACCCTGGTTATACCCACCCTGTCCACCTCTGAGTCGATGCCCGATGTGTTGTCGGTCTCGAAACTGGTGTCGGCTGAAGCGTCCTGCATGTCGTACTTGACTGTCATGGTCACCGCCGTTCCCACCGCCGCGTCCAGTTTGGCCGATACCTCGATGTAGTTGGTCGTGTATGGCGATGTGTCATCTAGAAGTTTTAAAAGCACCGTGTATCCTGTGCCCAGATCATGGAATCCATTGGCCAGTCCGTTGGTGTCTATGTTTTCTCCAGATCCTGATCTCGTGGTACTCTGTGCTCCTATGTCTATGTTGCCCACTCCGGCCAAGAGATTGTCCCACTCCGCGTCCTTGTCTGTGGTCTGGTTTTGAGCCACTGGTAGTCCCGAAGTCCCATCTCCGGTCCTGTCGCCCGTGATCCTGATCTTGCCTCCCGCGTTGAAGAAGTGCCTCATGGTGTCAGCGTCAGCGAAAGTGACACTGTGTTCAACCACGTGCGAACTGTACCAGGCGTTATCAGCGCTGGAGGTCTGTTTTGCCGCCGATGTGGTCAGTGCTGTAGCGTTGGGACATCCTGCCGCAACCGAAGCCGCTAGTGTGGCCAGGTCAGCCTCCACCGCCGCCTTGATGGCTATGGTGTCTCCAGCAGATACCGCTGATCTTGTTGTGAGTGTGTCATTGGTGTGGTTGGCTATGGTGTCCATGCTCGTGAATAATGTGTTCCATTGAGATGCGGTGATGGTATCTCCCGCCGTCACTGTTGCGATTGGGGTTTGGCCAAGTCCGTATTCTCCTGATCCTGTGCCCGCGAAATGGTTGTATCCGAATGGTGAACTTGAGCTGTTCACGAACGTGTTGTATTGATCATCTAAAATTGTGTCACCTGCTTGGTATGCCATAAAATTATTTCACTCCTATCACGCACTCTGTCAGTGCTGTTTCTTCGTTATATTTATGTTTTATCAGCCTGCCCAGGGTGTTGAAAGCGGTGCATTCGTCCAGGTTGGCCACACGCGCCTCACCGTTGCCCGCGGACACTATGCGATCCCCCGCCTGTCCCGTGCCCTTGATCTTGACAAAAACACGACCTTTTAAGGCTATCATAGGGTGTGTGTCATTGTTGCCCGCTTGTGCGTTCATTAGGAACGCCGGTGATTCTGAAACCACACCAAAAACAGCGTCGTCTAGTTCCTTGTCACACTTGGTAATTTCGGCGTGACCGCCCAATTTTACGACATCTCCCACTGATAACTCACAGTCCGCTTCATATCTCTCTGCCAGGTCAGCGTACTGTGCCGCTGTAGATGTGGCATGCACTATGTTTGCCCTTACGTCAACTAGGGTGGCGGCCGAAAGCTCGTCATCGCCACCTCCCGACTTGAACGCCGTCCATGCACCTCCGGCGTTACCGTATATGGTGGTTCCGTCGTCCGCGAATGTCTCGTCCCAGACCCAGAAGGTATCCTGCTCGGTGGCCACCGACGTGCTCTCCCTCTTGACTTTGATGCCTGAGTAGTTTGGCATTGACGCTATGTTCGATAGATTTCTGTTGAGCTCTATTATGTTGTCTTCCACAGATAGAGTGGTGGTGTTGACTATGGTCTGCGTGCCTTCCACAAACAGGTTGCCCACTGTGAGGTTCTCTATTCTGCCATCGGCCCCACTGATGCGCAGTGCCTCCTTGGTCGTGCCTCCGTCGTTGACTGTGAAAATTATATCTTTGTCCTGTGTGGTTTGCGCTATAATAAAATCGTCACTCGATAGGGTCATTGTCACGTCATTACTGCCACCTATCCTTAAACCATTGTCACTTTGTATTGACAGCCTCTCAGACGTGGTGTCCTCCACGTCTGACCTCAGGTAGTTGGCCGCGGCCACTCCACCCAGTGCATCTGAGTCTGTGGCTGTTCCCCTGAATTTCACAGATGAGACCGCAGATGAAAGTTGTATGCCCTGTGCCACTGTTGCGAATCCCGCCGTGATCAACGCCGCGGAAGTTGTGTCGGCAGAACTTGGTGTGAATGCCCTGTCGGACACCACTCCAACCACGGAATCATTGGCCACCAGTTTGAGATATGATTGGTTTACCCCCGTGTTATCTGGTGAAACTTCTGACACCACCTGTGTGACACCCGATCCTGCCACAGTCGTTGGTCCTATCAGTGTCCATGCCGAACCCGTGTAAACATAAAGTTGTGTGTTTGTTGTGTCGAACCACATGTCGCCCTGCACAGCGTTCGTCGGTTGCGTGGCTGAATTAGTGGGTGATCCTACTGGTTTCCACTTGGAACCTGTGTAGACTTTTATCTGGTTGTTGGTCTTGTCATACCACATCTGTCCCTGTTGCTTGTTGGTGGGTGCTGATGTGTTGTTGAAGTTTTCTAGGAGTTTGATTAGGTTCTCGTTCAGCTTCTCACCGAAACCAGCGTAACCTTTTCCGATCAGCGTTAGGTCTGTGGTGGCGACGTCTATGGTGCCATCCGCCAGGGTGACCAACAAGGTCCCGAATGTGTTGTTCAGTTTGTATGCCATTACTAGTTGTTAGACGCGTTGTCTCTGACTTCTGTCAAGAAACTCACATCTCCCACCAATTTGATAAGAATCTCCGCCAGTTCCGGGTTAAGCATTTGGTCGATCTTGGCTTCTTCTTCCGCCGTCCACACTGATGCGTAGTTCTCATTGATGTAATCTGCCACTTGTTGTTTTGTTGGTGTTGCCATTTAAATGTACTCCTTGTGCTTATTTATTATGTTTTTTGATCTGTTCATCATCGGATATCCAGGTCAAATCCTTGGCATATCTTCCATCTAAATCGCGCAGAAAAGTCTTCACATCTGACTCTGTGAGCATCATTTGGTGGTATTTCTGGTATCTTTTATGGAGTGCCTGCTCCTTGGTTGCTGTGTACACCAACTTTATGC
>Ga0222719_10001347_pt1 | contig 23947 bp, 23 predicted proteins | sample C33_34DmetaG_FD_165039 | JGI IMG/M metagenome (GOLD analysis project Ga0222719, IMG submission 165039) | Estuarine water microbial communities from San Francisco Bay, California, United States - C33_34D | ecosystem: Environmental > Aquatic > Marine > Unclassified | place: USA: California...
AGTCGAATTAAAAAATATTAAATTTAAATATTACAATGCCGAAGAATTTATTTTTGAAAATTTAAATCTTGAAATTAAAAGAAATAAACACACAATAATAACTGGTCCAAATGGCTCCGGTAAAAGCACCTTACTTGGTATTGTTTCTAAAATATTTTATCCAGAAGAAGGTGAAGTAACAATTAACTCAAATCGAATAGGGTATGTTGGTGTGACTCCTTTAATAATTAGTGGTACACTTAAGCAAAATTTTCTATATGGAAATGAAAATATTAAATCTGATGAAGAGATCCAGGACTTAGTCGATGAATTTAAATTATTTAAAAATAATGAAAAGAATTTGGACTCTGTAGTTGATAGTAAATCACTTTCCTCTGGACAGATGCAGAAAATATCTTTTATTAGATCTCTTTTAGCCGACGTTAAGTTACTTCTTCTAGATGAATCAACTTCTAATCTAGATATAGAGACAAAAAATCTTATTTTCAAAATTTTAAAAAATAAAGATATAACAATTATTAATTCAACACATAACAAAGATGATTTTGAGTACGATCACCATTTAACAATAAGATATTCTGAAGAAAAAAGATTAGTTGAGTATGTTTAAACAGTTTTTAGAAATTACTTAAGCATATGGTTTTTGATGATTAATTTTGTTCTTTGCTTCGACAAAAACTATAACGACATAGCGCATTTGTTTTTACACACTTTGTTAAATAAAGTTAATGAAAAAATTAATGTTTACATAATTCATAACGACCCAAGTTCATTTATTGGGATTAAAAAAAAATTAATTGAGAGTAACTTCTTAAATGAAATTAATATTTATAAATTTGACAAAGATCTTACAGTTTTTCCAGGCATAACACATGGACACATAAGCGAAGCGACTTATTATCGCTTTTTTTTCGATTCTTATTTACCAAAAAAATTAGATTACATTTTATATGTTGATGCGGATATTATTTGTTTTAAAAATCCTATTAATTTAATCAAATCTGACATGAAAAGGTTAGAAAAGTCCGGACAAGTTATAGCTGCTAGGACAGAGGTTTTTAAAGAAAAAGAAGTTGAACCTCACTGGGATAGATTAAAACTAAGAGGAGAAAGGTACTTTAATGCTGGTGTTCTGTTAATAGATTATCAAAAATGGTTAGATGAATCTATTTCTGATAAATTGTATCAAAAGTTAGTAGATTTTAAAGACATCTTACTTTACTGGGATCAAGATGTAATGAATATGGTAATTGATGATAAATTTCTAGAAATAAATCCAAATCTAAATTTCGACTTGTATATCAGCACTAATAAAAATAATTTGTCTCCTCTGGAACACTTCGGTCAAGATGCTTTAGACGAAATGTCATTACTTCACTATACAGGCAGTATAAAGCCATGGACTGTAAGAGGATCTTTTAACAAGAAGGCTAGATATTTTCATGATGCCTATTATGAGTTATTTGGTATCAAGTATTTAATTAAAAATTCATGGAGAGTTGCATCATTAACAGAGCTTTTTAAAGGAATAATAAAACTACATATCAAAAATTTAAGATACCCATTTTCTTTTATTTTTTATGTATTAAAAAGTTTTATAAAACCTGTCAGTAGAAACTAACTATATATTTCTTTCTCTTTACGAACTATGCTATCTATTAAATTGTTATTCTTAACTTTTTTGTATCCATTTAAAACTATTCTTTCCCACTCAGCCTTATTATCGAGAAAGGACTCGACCAGGCTAAGTATTTCACTACTATTGTCAAATATTATTCCATCATGATTATTTTCTATTATTTCTTCAATGTTTTTATTTCTTCTGGCTATGACAAGAACACCTCTTGACATTGCTTCTAAGACAACTTTTGGATTTCCCTCGAAATTAGAAGATAAAACAAATATTCTGTAATTTAAATAAAGTTCATTCAATTCACTATGGCTCAACCTTCCAAGAAAGCTCAAATTAGTTTTTGAATTTATTGACAATGTTTCAAGAGAGCTTTTTTCAGTTCCCTCTCCAACAATATCTATTTGAATATTGGTTCCTGAGAGGCTTTTTATAAGGCTTTCGTAGTTTTTTTGGGCCTCTAATCTACCTACCGAGATTATTTTATTCTTATACCTGTTTTCAAATGAATTTTCTTTGGTATCTACTACCCAATTTGGTATAACTTCAATTTTTTTTGTTATAAAGTATTTTTCCAAAAACTTTTTATCAGATAAAGAGGTAACGGAATAATTATTTGAATATATAAGAGCTATCTGAGTGAGCATGTAGTAAAAAATTTTTTTCATAAAACTTTTTTTCTCACGAATTGCGAACTCAAAAAGATTGTACCCAGTTCGAACATAGAGAGGAAGCTTTGAATATAACTTTATCATCATCGCAACCCAGGCACCATTTAGTTGATTAGTTTTTATATATGTAGGTTCTTTTATAGTTTTAACTATATTTTTTGTAATTGATATAGTTCTTATTAAGTCTATTATTTTGTATTTCGATTTTTTTTGACTTTTGTAAATTGGAATAATTGTTAAACCATCAATCAAATCAGAATACTCTTCATCTTCTTTATCTCCGAATGTAACAAATGTGTAGTTAATACCATTCTGTTCATTCATAGTTTTGTATAATTTGATTTCCCTATGAAGGATTCCAGATTCATCCCAATTTTTCAGAGAAATCCCGTAAGTAAAAACAAGAATTATATGCATTGAGTTAATATTAACTTAATAGTATAGGAATCTTATGAAAAAAATATTAGTTGTACACAATAGATACAAGCTCCAAGGAGGGGAAGATATTGCGGTCAGCAATGAAGTAACAGCTCTTCAGAGTTTTTACGAAGTAGACACTTTAATATTTGAAAACAAAAAAATAAATGTAATATCTGATTTAATAAACTTCATATTTAACAAAAACTTTAAAAGCGCCAGTAAGTTAATCAAAAAATTAGACTCTTTCAATCCAGATTTTGTTTACGTCCATAATACATGGTTTAAAGCATCGGTAATAATCTTCGATGTTTTAGAAAAAAGAAATATAAAAACTGTAATAAAACTTCATAATTTTAGATATGATTGTACAAGACACTTTTTCTACAAAAAACACATTAAACAACAAAATATGTGCTCCAAGTGCGGTGCATTAAAAAAAGAGAATAAACTTTTTAATAAATATTTTCAAGAATCATTTTTAAAGTCAGTATTAGTAATAAGGTATGGAAAAAAATTTTATAAAAAGATTCAGAATAAAAATTTTCAGCTTCTAGTGTTAACAAAATTTCATAAAAATTATTTACAAAATTTAGGTTTTGATTCAAGAAATATAAAAATTTTACCCAATCCTAGTTTAAACACTGTTATTGAGGATAAGCCAAAGTCTAATTCATTAGTTTATGCTGGAAGAATTTCTAAAGAAAAAGGAGTCAAGGAGCTCATTGATGCATTTATTAATGCTAAAACCCTAAATATTAATTTATTACTCATAGGAAGTGGTCCAGAATTAAGCTACTTAAAAAAATTGTATAAAAATGAAAATAATATAAAATTCATGGACCAACTTGATAATGAAAAAGTGAAGGAAATAATTTCGAAGGCCAGAGCAGTTGTTACTGCTACTAAACTATTTGAAGGCCAACCAACTTTACTTTGTGAGGCATCATCAATGAAAACACCTTCCATTTTTCCAAGATTTGGTGGTATTCATGAATTTTTTCCTCCAGAATCTAAACTATCGTTTCAACAGTACGACTATCAAGACCTTACTCAGAAAATCAGACTTATTGACACGAGTGACTTTGCAGATGAAGGTATTGAGAATGAAAAATATTACTTAAAACATTTCGATAAAAATAACTTTTCCAAAAAAATATTAGAGATTTTTTATGACTAATCAAGACCTTGTCTCAGTAATTATGAGCACATACAATGACAAAAATACCATCACAGCTTCGATTGAAAGTATTTTATCTCAGACATATAAAAATATTGAAATTCATATTATTGATGATGGATCTACAGACAGCACAACAGAAATAATAGAAACATATGCTAAACACAATGAAAATATATTTACATATCGAAATAATAAAAATATAGGTTTAACAAAATCTCTCAATTTATTAATTGATAAAACCAAAGGAGTATATATCGCTAGGCAGGATGCTGATGATATCAGCCATCCAGATAGAATTAATCGGCAGTTAATTGCAATGAAAAAAAACAATCTAGATTTTTGTGGAACCAGGGCAATTATTAAGCAGACTGGGAAAATCATCCCTAATTATTCTTATTACATACCAAAAAATATTCTTATCAAATATAAAAATCCATTCATTCATGGCACACTAGTTTTCAAAAAAGAAGTACTAGTTGCTCTTGGTGGATATGATGAAAAGTTTTATTACTCACAAGACTATAAGTTGATAGTGAATCTTTTTAAAGAAGATTATACTTTTAATATGCTTAGGAAGCCATACTATACATTAAATTACTCTGATAATATTTCTATAAACTTTAAGGAAGAACAGAAATACTTTGCCGATTGTGCAAGAAAAGGAATTAGTCCCGATTATTAAGTTTGTATTTTATACATTTTTCAACCAACTCTTCAAATGAAGTTTCTGGTACCCATCCAATATCATTTCTAATTTTTTGGGGGTTAGAGATGATTGATTCAGGTGTTTGTTTCCTCAACAATCCAGGGTCTATGTCGACATATTCTTCATATCTTAAATCGAATGTTGTAAAAACTATGTCAACTAGATCTTTAATTGAATGACCTAATCCTGATCCAATGACGTAATCACTCTTTTGTCCCTCATTCAAAATTTCATACATTGCCATTGTTACATCTTTGGCATAGGACCAGTCTCTAACCAAATCTAGACTTCCAATTGTCAGTTTTTTTTGTTCTCCATTTTTAATTTTTATGACGCTATTAATTATTTTCATAAAGAGGTAATCATTATCTCTAAATTCTGACTCGTGATTAAACAAGATACCCGAACTTATTTTCCAATTATAAGTTTCCCTAAGTTGTTTTATTGATAAATGTACTTTAAGTTTTGCTTCAGCATAAGGAGAAAGGGGTAAAAATTGAGAATCCTCAGTAAGAGATTCTGTACCACTATCTTTAAACATTTCTGAACTTGAGGGCTGAAAAAAATTACAAAAACTGTTTAATTCTATACACGCATTAGAGAGGTTATTAAAAATACTAGTAATAGATATATGAGTTTTTTCTGGAGTTAAGTATGAACCGTATACTGAGCTTGGCCCAGATAAATTAAATATAAAATCAGGCTGGTACCCGAGTATAAGTTTTTTAACTGCCTTATAGTTCTCAAGGTTTGTAGAAGTAAAAGTAATATTATTGTTATCAAAGTTTTTATTTAGGTAATTTAATTTATTAAAAAATGAATCATAATCTGAATACCTAGTAGTTCCTAAAATAGTAGGATTTTGTTGTCTTTTTAAAATTAGATCGGTTAGGTGGATACCGTCTTGTCCTGTAATTCCTGTTATTAAATATTTCATAAATGTTTAAGTTCTCAGTATAAATCCTCTATAACTTTTTAGATTATCTTCCAACAACATTTAAAAAGTAATTAATATTTAATTACGTGGTCAAACAATGAAAATTTACATTAACTCAGCTAAAGAAAATTGGATTGTTGACAGGATTAAAAAAGAATGGAAGAAATCCAACCCTAATAGCTATACTCACTTCTCTTCCAAAGCGGACATAGTATGGCTCTTAGCTCCATGGACTTGGAAAAAAGTCAACACTAAGACTTTACAAAGTAAAAAAGTGGTATGTTCTATTTACCATATTGACGAGGACAAATTTACAACGGATGATTTAAAAGAATTCAAAGATAGAGATGTCTACATAGACTTCTATCATACAATTTCAACTAAATCTAAAATACAATTACAAAAACTGACAACAAAACCAATATTTGTCTCACCTTTCTGGGTAAATCAAAATATATTCTTTGATATACCTAATACAGAGAATTTATCTAAGAAGCTTGGATTTTCTCCAGATGATTATTTAATAGGGTCTTTTCAGAGAGACACAGAGGGTTCAGATCTTAAAAGTCCAAAGCTATCTAAAGGACCTGACAGATTTATTGAAATTGTTGAGCACTACTATAAATTGAACCCTGATATCGCAGTTGTTTTGACAGGAAAACGAAGGAATTATGTTATTTCTCAGCTAAAAGCAAAGAAAATTAAATTTTATTACTTTGAGATGGTTGATTTCACAAAATTAAATGAGTTATATAATTGTCTAGATTTATATATTGTTTCTTCAAGATTCGAAGGGGGCCCACAGGCAATTTTAGAGTGTGCAATTACTAATACGCCAGTTATTTCTACTGATGTTGGAATAGCCTCTGAAATATTATCAAAAGAGTCAATCTACAACATGGAGAATTTCTATGAAGCAAAGCCCAATACGACTAAAGCATACCAAAATGTAACTAAGTTAACTCTTCCTGAAGGTATGGATAATTTTTTAAAATATTTTGAGGAAGTGTATGAAAGTTAGTATAGGTACAAACATAAAAGAGGGGCCGTGGGGAGGGGGAAACCTTTTTGCGATTAATCTTAAAAATTATCTAGAAAAAAATGGTCACACTGTGATTCATGACTTAAAAGATAATGACATTGACTTAATCTTAATCACAGAACCACGAAAAACGTCTGAGTCATCTGCTTTTACACATGTTGAAGTTTTAAAATATCTTTCATACGTTAAAGAAGACGCAATGGTTGTTCATAGATTTAACGAATGCGATGAAAGAAAGAACACAAACTATGTGAATAAATATCTAATAAATGCAAATAAGATTGCTGACCACACAGTATTTGTGAGTGAATGGCTACGAAGTTTGTATAAAATGCAGGGTTTCGGTCGAATAGACTCTGATGTAATTTATGCTGGGGCTAATAAAGAGATTTTTAACACATCCAATTTCAAACCATGGGATAAAGCTAATCCAATAAAAATAGTTACACACCACTGGGGAGCAAACTGGAACAAAGGCTTTGAATATTATTTATTACTAGATAGCTTTATGGATGATGAAAAGTGGAAAAAAGTCATTGAATTTACTTATATTGGAAATATCCCAAAAAAAGTAAATTTTAAAAATACAAAAGTATTACAACCACTTTCAGGCCTTAATCTAGCAAAAGAAATAAAAAAAAATGACATGTATTTAACAGGTTCAATTAATGAACCCTCAGGAAATCATCACATAGAAGCTGCTCAATGTGGATTACCTTTACTTTATATAAATAGTGGCGGGATTCCTGAATACTGTGATGGTTTCGGCACAATGTTCAATGATAAAAGAGATTTTGAAGATAAATTATCTGAAGCCATAAAAAGTTATGAAACAATTTCGCAAAACATTCAAGATTATCCATATAGTGCAGAAATTATGTCTGAAGACTTTTTAAATCTTTTTAACAAGATGGTAGAAAATAAAAAAGATTATTTAGACAAAAGAATCATTACTTTAAATAATTCTTTTATTTCAAGAAAGTTATATTCTTTTAAAAGAATATGAACTCACTTTTTAAAAATAATCTCTTCCAACCTATGGTTAAAATTATCTAAGTTAAATTTTTCTAATATTAACGCCGCACCTTCTATTTTTACTTTTTCCATTTCTCTTTTTTCTTCAAAATAGCGAGTAATATTTTGTTTCCAAACTCCTACTTCATTTTTTTCAATTAAGTGAATGTTTTTATTATTTATAAAATTAATCGGATCCCAAAATCCATCAGTTTTTGTAATCATTACCGGTGTGCCTACAGACATGGATTGTAGAGTAACACTTTGACCTGAGGGTTGATAAGTATTTTTAATAGGAAGTATTGTTAAAGAGCTTTTTTTATAAATCTCTCTTATAAAACTATCGCTATATGTATATTTACCCCAGTCTCCTTTAAATAGCTCTATGTTTTGAATGTTGGCTGTACTGTTAAATTTATTGGAAACCACACTAAAATTATATTCTGGAAGACTAACAATTAACTCTTCTAAGAATTCATAGTCTCTCATTCCATCGTTTCCAATAAATGCGATATTATTATTTTCTACTTTTGGTTCAGAGCTACTCCAAAATTTAGTGTCTATTGAAAAAGGAAGAAATACAAACTTATTCTTGTGTTTAGGATATTTTCTTACTGCAAACTGATACTCTCCTAGACCTAAAAAAATTAAATTTTTACTACTTCTGATGAGAATTTTTATAAATATTTCCCTGAAGAGATGTTTAATTCTGTACTTCATAGTTTTTCCAAATAATCCCATTATGAAAACATGTGATTGTATATTCTTGGTTAGTTTTATGAATATTAACATTGGAAGCATTGAGAAGGCGGTCTTTTGATTTGTAAAGATTACTTCATCAGTTTTTTTCAACTTTTGATAGTTTTCTTTATTTATTAAATATTGCCCATACAGAGGAAGATCGGATAATTTGTTCAGTATGAAATATATCAAATCGAATGACGACTTCTGTTCATTAAATTCAATAATATCAACATTGTGGTCAGTTTTATCAAAATACTGATAGCCATAGAAGAATTCTTTTGCATACTCGTCAGGGGGTAAGCTTAATTTTTCTTTACGTCCAGAAATGAAAACATAGATTATATTTTTATTATTCATGTATCCTCATTACTTAATAGAATAAATGATATATTATTTTTAGCACCTATGAATATTTTAAATAAAATTGAAAAACCATACATTCTCTTCTTATTTGCTACCTTTTTTACAGCATCATTATTTGATAGAAGTTTTATTGGTCTGATATTCTTTGGATATAGATTAGGAGAATTAATAGTTGGACTACTCTTACTTCAAGCAATAGTCATTTTTACACTAAATAAAAACTTAATCAAAACATTCAGTTTTCAAGAATTTATTTTTTCCATAAGGACTTATAAATTAATCATTTTAACATTTTTTATTAGTGTTATATACTTTCAGACAAGTTTAATTTCTACCTATACCTACAAAGTTAGTTCGTACATTTGGGTATGTTCATTGTTTTTTTTCACGTACTATTTATGTAAAAAACCTATTTTTCAAAATAATTATTTTTCTAGATTTGTTTATTTGTATGCGTGCATACCTGTAATTCACTATGTATTTTCATCTGGTTATTATCCAAATTTTATTATGGATTTTTTCATAAAATATTCGGACAAATTCACATTCACAAAAGCATCAGACATTATGGTGGTTATGGTTGTCGCAAATATAATGCTTTTCAATATTGATAAATACAAAAATTATTCATTAATTTACTTTTCAATCATTGTGCCTCTTCTACTACCTCTTCTACTCGAAATGAGTAGAGGGTCTTTCATAGGGGCCGCATCTTTTTTTATTATGGTCATTATTTTTAATTTTAAATATTTAATAAAATCTCCAAAGTTTGCTTTTATTTTATTCCTTATCTCAGGAACAGTATTTATATTTTCTACATACAGGATTAGTGGTATTGACTTTAGCTTATCCCAATCCGAAGAAATTATAGTAGACAGATCTGTTTCAGGAAATATTGCTAAAATTGCGAAAAAGAATGATACAAGAAAAGCTTTCTTTTCTTTTTATGTCGAAGATGGAAGAATTGTTTCAAATGATAACACAACCGATTGGAGGCTAGACATTTGGCAAGATGTTATTGATGATTTAAAGATTAAAGATTCAATTATTTCTGGATATGGCTACAACGAAATTATTCCTGTCATGACAGACCCAAGTGCACCAGGAAGGTTAGGCAGAGATGGTCTGAATGAAAACGTACATAGCTATATTTTTAACATATTAGCCAGGGGAGGGGTTGTCCAGCTAATTTTATTCTCTGCTTTTCATCTTAGTTTTATCTATTCTTGGGTAAGAAAAAATAATGATTACAGGATATTACTTCTAATGGTTCCAGTTTTTTTAAACTCTGCAACAGATATGAACATGGAAGGTGTTCAGTTTCCATTTATTTACTATTTCTTTTTGGGAGTATATTTTAAGTTAAATAAAAATCAGCTAAATAAGTCCTCCATTTGAACATTTTACTAATATAATAACTTATTATGTCAATAGCGTTTATTACTGGAATCACAGGACAAGATGGTTATTACCTTTCAAAGCTATTGTTAGAAAAAGGTTACCAAGTTCACGGCACTGTTAGAAGATCATCAACATTTAATACTTCAAGAATTGAAAATCTGATTGCTGAATATTCACCATCAGGACAATTGAGTCTTCACTACTCAGATTTATTAGATTCAACATCCCTTAACACACTGGTTTCAACAATAAAGCCAGATGAGATATATAACCTGGCTGCACAATCTCATGTAGCTGTTTCATTTGAAAATCCCGTATTTACAACCCAAACAGGTACATTAGGCTCGATTGCTCTTCTTGAATCAATTAGAACATCAGATAAAGAGATTAAGTTTTATCAGGCATCATCTTCCGAGATGTATGGAGGTGCTTCAGAAATCTCGTTAAATGAAGATTCACTACTAGATCCAAAGTCTCCATATGCTGCTTCTAAGGTATTCGCCCACAATATAACTAAAATTTACAGAGAATCCTATGACTTATTTTGTGTAAATGGTATTTTATTTAATCACGAATCTCCACAAAGAGGAGAAACCTTTGTAACAAGAAAAATTTCAAGAGCCGTTGCAAGAATAAGTGTGGGTATTCAAAACAAACTCACCCTAGGAAACTTAGATGCTTCAAGAGACTGGGGATTTGCTGGCGATTACGTAAGAGGCATGTGGATGATGCTTCAACACCATACACCAGATGATTGGGTATTAGCAACAGGAGAAACTTATACGGTTAAGGAGTTTCTAAAAGAAGCTTTTTCTGTTGTTAATTTAGATTGGGATAAATATGTCGAATCTTCAGAAAAATACTACAGACCTAATGAAGTAAACTATCTGTTAGGAGATTCGTCTAAAGCTCAAAATGAACTGGGGTGGAAACCAGAAACCTCTTTCAAGGATTTAGTAAAAATGATGGTTGAAAGTGATATTGAACTTGCTGTGAAGGAAAACGTATTAATTAATGAGGGTTTATTAAAACCTACCTGGAATAACTCAAAATAATTTAAGCAATATTCTCTAAATACCAAGAGTATGTTTTTTTTAATCCATCAACTAGATTTATCTCAGATTTCCATCCTAGGTTATTTATTTTTGATGAATCTAGTAACTTTCTCGGATTTCCATCCGGCTTATCAAAATCTAATTCGATAGAACCTTCATATTCGATGACATCTTTGAGTGTTTCAGCTAGATCTAATATAGAAATCTCTTCACCACTGCCGATATTCAATAGATCAGTTTCAATATTGTTTAAAAGTATATATTCAATTGCTGATGAAAGGTCATCTACATGTAGAAACTCTCTCAAGGGTTTTCCTGATCCCCATATTCTAAGTACCGAATCGTTGTTTTTCTTAGCGGTATGCATTTTATGCATTAGTCCAGGAATTACATGACTTTCATTTTCAGAAAAATTATCGTTAGGCCCATAGAGATTTGTTGGCATGAGATTTATGATTTTATGATTATATTGTTTATTCATAGATCTACCTATTTCAATTGCTGAAATCTTTGCCATTGCATATGGTGAATTTGTTGGTTCCAGTTCACCCTTCATAAAACTATTTTCACTTATTGGGTTTTCTGCATCAAGTGGATAAATGCAGCTACTCCCAAGATTTACAATTTTAATATTATTATTTTCTATACAAGACTCTAAAATATTCAAATTAATTTTTAAGTTTTCAATTATGAATTCAGTTCGGTAGGTATTATTAGCCAATATACCACCAACTTTTGCAGCTGCATTAACGATAATGTCTGGATTAACATCATTTATAGTTTTATTTGTATCTGAAAAAGAAAATAAGTTGGTATCTTTTCTACTCGACTGAACAACTTCGGTTATTATTTCAGAGTTTTGAAATTTTCTAACGACGGATGACCCGACTAATCCTTTACTACCAAAAATTAAAGCTTTAATATTCCACCTCAGTAAATTCTATTCTAAAAAAAATATAAGTTAATACTAATCTAAATTACTTATTTTAAATATACTCTTTAACATGAAACAAGAATGGGATATTAACCTTATTAATGAAATCGACTTTTTCCTCGCCTCTCTGAAAGAAGATAGTAATAACTATAAATTTAGGCCTGCACTAGAGGGATTAACAGATTACGGGGTTTCTTTAGATCTCGGCTTTAGTTGTTATGCGCTTAAATGTTATTATATGCTTGGACTGTGGGAAAAATTAGACGACAAAGTTCAAAATGAATGGAAAGAATATATTAATAATTTCCAACTAAATGTTAAAGATTTGCCTGAAAGTTCATATATTGATCCACAAATTGTAAAACATTATATCTCTAGAGCTCAAAAATATTCTGTTAAGAATCTAATTAAAAATTTACTTTATTTTTTTAATATTAGGTCAATAAGAACTTCCTCACAATACTTCAAGGACTCAATTAGGGCAGAAACTAAACAGGCCATTTCTACCTTATTTCAAGTAGGTTTTCAGAATAAAAAAAAATATACTGATTTTCCCAAAACCCAGCAAAGTATCGAAGAATATCTAAACTCACTTGACTGGAAGAAGCCCTGGAATGCTGGGGCACAATTCTCAGCCATATGTGTATTTACTTCAACCCAGCTAGATGTGGAGTTAAAAAAGGAAAATGAATCATTTTTATATGATTACTTGCAAGAGGTTCTGGATAAAGAATCTGGCTTTTATCACCAGGGTAATGATATTGATGAAAATGAAAAGATTAATGGTGCAATGAAAGTCATTTCAGGATTAGATTGGATTAACAGACCAATACATTATCCTGAAAAAATTATTGACTATTGTTTAAATGTTGAACCCGGAAGTGAGGGGTGCGACTTAGTTGACTTAGTATATGTACTTTACAAAACATGCTCCCAATCTAATTATAAAAAAGAAGAAGTAAAAAATTTTGTGAACGAGATAAAATTAATAATCCGAAAGAATTATCATCCGGAAAAGGGTGGTTTCTCATATTTTCAAGGCAAGAGTCAAACACATTATTATGGCTTAAACATATCTTTAGGCAAAAATACCCCAGACCTACATGGGACAACTCTTCTTTTGTGGGCATTAACAATGATTGATCACATTAATGGAAATACACGATTTAAAATAATTAAGCCTTAGTAATTAGTAACAATCAATTAATCTAGTAGTAATTATGTTTAAAAGTCAAGACATCCTTAATAGTTATAACTTTGCAAGACAATCTGATGTTGTATTCAGTGAAATTGTAACAAAAACACAATTCCAAACTTTAAATCTTAAGAATGTAGAAATAATAGATGAAAATGAAAGATTAATTTTTTATAAGTTAACAGAATTAACCTTAAAAGAAAACGATATAATTTTTTGTAATACAGATGTAGTCAAAAACTTATTTAAATTGCTAAGCAAAATTAAAAATTTAAAAAATATAAAAATAATAACTAATCAAACAGATACTCTTATTGATAAGGCTCTTTATGATCTAAAACCAGCCTGTGTTAATTCTTGGTACTCTATCAATGTAGGCTATGTTGCTGAAGATTTAATCCCAATACCACTTGGCTTATCAAACGACTATTCACCAAAAAATATATTAGTTAACGATATAAAGTTTAATGGATTGAATAAAAACTCTAAAAATTTTTTATATTTGAATTTTTCAAGAAATACCAATTTTAGTGAAAGAAGTGGTTTGTATAATAATTATGAAAAAAAAGAATGGACTGTTGTAAACAATCCAGGACTTCAAATGGATGATTATCAAAGTTCACTTGAAAAATACAGATACATTTTGTGTCCGTGGGGTAATGGAGTAGATACTCATCGTGTGTGGGAAACTCTTTATAGTGGTAATATACCTGTTACTAAAAAACACCGTACATTCTCAACATCAAAAGGTCTACCTATACTCTTCGTACCTGAGTATGAAGACATAACACTGGAAAATCTTACAACTTTTTATGACAATATTAAAGGTGATAAAAATATTTATGAAAAACTTGATATCAACTTTTGGATTGAAGATATTAAAAAGTTCAGAATTGAATCTGAAAAATCAGAAAAAATTCGAGAATCATTGATAGAAACTAAAAAATTTATTTATTTGCATAAAACTAAATCTAAGTTTTTGAGCAGATTGAAAAAGGTTAAATATTATTTAAGGAAAATAAGGAAAATTAAAAAACTAATTAATTCATGAAAAATACTATATATAACTTGAAAAGATTTAATGATAACAAAATTATCATACACCATCATCTAGGACTTGGAGACACGATTATTTGTAATGGGTTGGTAAATTACCTCACTTCAGAGAAAAATTTGACTTGCTACCTTCCTGTAAAAGAACATTACCTCAAAATGATAGAATTTCTATATAGGGATAATAAAAATATAGTGTTATTTCCTGTAAAAAATGAATCAAGAGATCAAGATGTCGAAGATTTCTCTTCTTCTAATAAATTAAAAATTCTAAAAATAGGCTTCAAAAAAGTAAAGAAAGATAAATTTAATGCTTATTTTTACAAACAACTAAACATCCCTTATGAGTATTCATTTAATTATTTCTATATCCCAACTGATAAAGTAAGAGAGCAGCAGTTAAAGAAACATTTATTTGAGTTTTATAATATAAAATCTAAAAAATATATATTAGTCCACAGTGAATCCTCGTATCAACAATATGACTTAAACATTGAAAGCAACTTAGATAAAATTTTGATCGATAAGGAGTCAGATTTACACAATAATTTATTTTTATATAAAGATCTTATAGCTAATGCAACAGAAATTCATTGTATTAATGGTAGTTTTTTGCATCTAGTAGAAAGAATAGATACTGATGCAGAGCTTTATTATCACCATCTCCGTAAAAACAATATTCAACTCAAAGAAAACTGGAATTGGATTACTTATGATAGGTAAACTTAAAAATTCAGATAAGGTTAAAAGGCTATCAAAAATATTTAGAAATATTTCAAAATACACCTACGATTATCTGTTAATCTTTTTTGGAATATTTATTAATATTGCAAAGTATCGTAAACCCTATATAGAACAGCTCAACATTGTAACAGGGACTGATAGTTTATTTTATTCCAGTCTTTTGCAATTAATAGAGAATATTAAGAAATATGAAAAAGATTCCAATTTAATTGTTTATGACCTTGGTTTAAACAACGATCAATTAGATGAACTAAGAAGTAAACATAAAAAATTACAGATTAAAAAATTCAATTTTGAAGATTACCCAAAATTTATAAGCATGAGAGACGAACACAATAAACTTGGACATTATGCATGGAAGAGCATAATTCTTAAAAAAGAAATTATTGAAAATAAATATCCAGTAATCTGGTTTGATACAGGCAACATAATTACAAAAAAACTTACTTTCGTGCGGATAGTTATTTCGGCATATGGTTTTTATTCACCATTAAGTGATGGAACAATTAAAAAATGGACACACCAAGGCTTAATTGATTTATTGGAATTAAATTCTTCAATAACTAATAAAAGGAATTTAACAGGGGGAATAGTGGGAGTTAACAAATCTTTTCCTAAAGTGATTTCTTTGGTAAGTAAATGGGAAGATTATTGCAAAAAAGAAAACTTCATTGCTCCAAAAGGAAGCAGTAGAGATAATCATCGACAAGATCAATCATTATTATCAATTCTTAAATATCAGAGTAAGGTAATAACACCTAAAATGAAAAAAAACTTCGGCCTATTGGTGAACCAGAACCCTGGTACTAAAATATATCTAAGCGATTCCAAGCTTTCTGAAAAAAGATTAATTAAATCAGAGTGGTTAAGAAATAATTTTACAATAACCACAAATACAATAAAACAAAGTCACATAGTTTGGGTGCTTGATCTAAATGACATCTCTAGAATACCAAAAAAAATATTAAAAAATAAAAGGTTAATTTTTGCAATGTTTGAATTAGATCATTTAGAAGATAAAGATTTAAATAACATTGTCAGTATTTTTAAAAAAAATGACATCATTTATTTACACAAAAATAATGACAGAAAGGAATATTACAAAAATTTTAACAAAAAATTTGTTTGTAAACCATTTAGTAACGAAAAAGATCTTGAGTCAATGATTAAAAAAGAAATTCAGCAATTTTAACTATATTTTTTTCCATCGCCATGTGTTCCATCATAATAAAAAAGCGGTTCATCAATATATAGCAAATCTGTCAGTTGCAGCAAACTAAGCCAAAAGTCATAATCTGCATTTTTTGGGAGACCTCTAAAACCACCTGCAATATTAAATATTTTTTTATCAATAACAACACTCGACTTAATAACGCAATTGTGGATCTTTAAAAAATCATAATTCCAATATTTTGGAAATTTTCCAGATTTTAGATATTGTGTTTTTCTATACTTTTTCTTTAAGACGCTAAAGAAATGTTCCTGATTATAAAGTTTGTATTTAGATGTATTATCAAAGACTCCTTCTCCAAAATATCCTTCAGTCGACGAGAATTTAAAGTCCATCTCAAGCATTTGATTTATTTGGATTTCCAATTTTGTGGGTAGCCAGTAGTCATCATCATCTAGCAATGCAATAAATTGACCGTTTGAATTCTCAACTCCAATATTTATTAAAGCTTGTCTTGATCCAGTCCAAGCAGGAAAATCCTTTTTTTTAATATCTATTTTCTTTACAAATTCAGGAAAATTGTACTCGTAATACTCTTTTTCATTAGAGTCATCATTGATTAATATAAGTTCATAGTTCTTATAGGTCTGATTTTCAATACTTCTAATAGCGTTTAGCAAATATTGGAACCTATCAAAAGAATGTATTATTACACTTACAAGTGGTTCATTATTATTTTTCATATATTAATAATTAACTCTTTCCCAATTTTTATCTACTAGTTTTTCATTATAGTTTCTTGACTGAAACCAAGGATCTGGATAAGTAACTATCGACTCACTATTTTTTCCAAAGTAAGCGGCAATTACTGAAAATGTACTGTTTGCAATAATAAAATGTTTGTTCTGTAACATTAAGCAAAATGTATCAATTGTATCTTGGGGACTATCCGAAGATGACAGGATTTCCTCAGCGCTGTTAAAAATTGATTGTTTTTTACACCAAGTTATATCATCTGTATAGATTGTAAATCTGCAGCTTCCGGTTTTTCTTTTTACAAAATTTATGGCTTTTTCATAATATAAGATTGGTAATTCTTCATTAAATTTTAAATAATCACTTCTTCTAACATGAATTAGAGTATTGCTGCTTTTATGGCCATTAAGTGCTTCTTTGATATTTGCATTCTTGCTCAATGACCTAATTAAATGATCACGAGCATTATCGAGAATATTTAAGTCCTGCCAGTGACCTATTAAATAGTTCTTTTCTTTTAATGAATCAAGGTTAAATGTTTTATCACTCATAAGAGAAAAAGTCTTGGTGTTCAATAGTCTATTTAGGAAAGGAGATTTTCGTGCCTCCCTACGTATGCGATAATTGAAATAGTGTAAATTTTGAATTTCATCTAAGTCAAAATTTTCTACAGGAAGTACTAGTTTTCGTGCAGTTAAGTGTTCAGAATTTTCTTTAGAGACTCTTGCGAAGTCACGAGTATTAACTTCTACTTCAATCCCAAGACTTTTTAAATATTGTGCAAAAGCTAATTGAAATACTTGATTCCCAAATCCACCATAAATTTCAACCAAGCATTGTGTATTTTGATAACTGATAAACTAATTATATATTAAAAAGTTATATATTTTAAAAATTAATAATCAAAAGCACATTAGAGTCTTTAAAGAGGTTTTATATTAAATGATTAAACAAGTTTTTTACTGGTATCGAAAATATGTTCCACAAAGTATTCAAAAATTCTTAAAATCAATCAAACCTAAATGGTTTGATTATTTAAAATTAGATTTGATTTCCAGAAAAAATATTGATTTTTCAGGTCACGGAGAAACTCAAGCCGTTAAAAATTTTTTAGACAATAGTTCGAGTCAAGTTAATTATTATGTTGATATTGGGGCTAGCGATGGAGTAAGTTCATCCTCAACTTTAGAATTTGCTAAAAATGATAACTGGAGTGGGTTATCAATTGAATTTGATAATAAAAAGTTTTCAAAACTTAAATTTGTTTATAGAAAGTACAGAAATATAACACTTGCTAACACAAAAGTTACTCCTAGTTCTATTGTTAGCCTATTTGAACAGCACAGCGTGCCTGATAATCTAACCTTCATAAATATCGACATAGACTCTTACGATTTAGATGTTATTTCCACCATACTTCAGGAAGGGTATAAGCCAGATATAGTTTCGATAGAAATAAATGAAAAGATACCGCCTCCAATTTATTTTAAGGTGATATTTGATGAAAACCACTATTGGAAAGGAGACCATTTTTATGGATGCTCGATTAATGCTGCAAAAATTGAATTTTCTAAATTTGACTATAAACTGGCTGATTTTAAGATGAACAATGCTGTTTTTGTAAACTCTAGAGTTTTTCCAATGACTAAAGATTTAGACGCTACCAGTGCCTACGATTCTGGTTATAGAAATGTACCAAATAGGAAGAGTTTATTTAAATATAATCACGATGTAGAAGATTTACTTACTCTAGAAAATAATGAGAAAATTAAATTTATAAACAACTTATATAGTGACTATAAAAATATGTATGTACTTAAAATAGGAGAATTTGATGAGTGAATTTTGGTCACAAAAATTTGAAACAGGATACTACGATAAGATACTCCAAAATGGATTGATAAAGAATAGAGGGCTACAGCCTGGTTGGCACAATATTACTTTCTTAAAATTGAAAAAATATGTTTTACTAGAAAGCGTTCACCTAGATTATGCATGTGGGCCAGGTACTTTTATAGGTGCGTATATTAAAAATGATTCTATAGGAATTGACTTATCCAAAAATCAAATAAGTTATGCTAAAGATAAATACGGAAAATATGGAAAATTTTTTTCTATTTCAGATTCAGATATTTCAAATTATAAAAATCATTTTGATGTAATTACTATTGCTGGCTTGTTGGAATTCCTAACAATCAAAGATGCAATTCAATTAATTTCAAATTTACAAAAAAGCCTAAAAAAGGATGGAAGAATTATTCTGACTACACCAAACTACGGTGGTTTTTTTGCTGTTCTTCAAAAAATTGTTTATCTTTTTTCAGACGTAAACTATGACAATGATCTTGTAACAAAATATAGTTCAATTAAAATAAAAGCATTACTTTCGGAAGGTTCTTTTAAGAATGTTGCAGTTAAAAAGTTTATGACAATTGGGTGGCTGTTTTCCATGATAAATCTTAATTTAGGTAGTCAGGTTAACCAAATCTTCGAAAGATTAACAAATAATAAACTTGGGTTTTTATTTTTACTAGAAATAAAACGAGATAATTAACCAAATCTCGATGTAATATTGTTAGTGATGATGAATATTTCTATTATTTTACCAACTATAAATGAAGCTGATAATCTCAAACTTCTTATTCCAGAGATTATAAATAATTTAGAATCTGTAGAAAACCTTAATTTTGAAATAATTGTCTCTGATGACGGATCTACAGATAGTACTAAAGAGTTAGTCACTGAAATCAATCTAAAACATAGCAATGTTCACCTTTTTGAAAGAACATCTTCACCTTCTTTACCAATGTCCATCTGGGATGGTATAGAAAGGTCAAAATCAGAGTATGTTCTTTGGATGGATGCAGATGGATCCATGCCTGCTGCAACAGTAAAAGAGTTAGTTCTCTTACTGATGAAAAACCCAGAGAGTGCAATTGTAGGTTCTAGATTTGTAGAGGGAGGAGCATATAAGGGTATAATCGAATTGGAAGAAAAATCAATGTTCAAAGCTATAGTGAATGTGTACAAATCAAACGATACTGTTCTAGGAATGATTCTTTCTAATCTTTTTAACAAACTATTACGATTTATTTTTAATTCAAAAGTTCACGACATCACAAGTGGATTTATTGTTGGAAAAAAAGAATATTTTTCTGTAGAGTCATTCAAAAAAGCTAATTATGGTGAGTATTTCATATTGGTTATATCTAATCTAATTTCATCTAATATCAATATAATAGAAAAGGGATATGTCTGTGAGACACGTAAGTATGGAAAGTCTAAAACCGCCACATCTCTTTTGCAACTTATGAATAGAGGGTATCCATACATAGTTACAGCTATTAAAGTGAGGAATAGTGGAAATTAAAGACAAAAATGGTAAGTTGCTTGCTATGGTTATTGATTATGAATCAGTTGAACAAAGTAAATATTTTGCAACCGAAAATAATCATGAGCTTCAAGTTGCAGCTTTTAACCTAGACAAAAATGAAGAAATTATCAAACACATTCACCCCCCACAACAAAGGAACATTAAGACTACTAGTGAAGTACTCATTGTATTAAAAGGCCAAATCGAATATGAAATTTATGATGAAGAGCTAGAATTTTGTGAGTCTGGCATAGTAGAAAGTGGAAACATGCTTGTGTTAATCAACGGAGGTCATGGTTTAAAGATGCTAGAGGATGCAAAATTTATAGAGGTTAAACAAGGCCCCTATGACGAAAGCATTGATAAAGTCAGGTTTTAATTGATTCGTGTTTTTGAACCTAGAGTTACTTTAAATGATACGTTTTCAGTATTAAAAACTTTATTAAAAAATAACATATCTGGTACAAGCCCAACGGTCGGTGAATTTGAAAATAAATTAGCAGATAAATTTGAAAGAAAATATGCAGTAGCTGTTTCGAATGGTAGTACTGCTTTGGATTTGGCTTTTCAAAGCCTTGATCTAAAAAAAGGTGATGAAGTTATAGTCCCTTCTTTTACTATTATTTCATGCCTATCAGCAATAATTAGATCTGGAGCAACTCCTGTTTTTTGTGAGGTTGATAACAAATCTTGGAATATGACATTGAAAAATGTAATAGATAAAAAAACAAATAGAACTAGAGCAGTATTAATGGTGCACCTTTATGGACTTGCAGCAGAAGCAGAAGAAATAGAAAATTTTTGCAAGGAGAACAATATTTATTTAATTGAAGATTCAGCAGAGGCACACGGTCAAATGGTAAATAATAGGCCCTGTGGTTCATTTGGAGATATTTCAACAATGAGTTTCTATGCAAATAAGCATATTACAACGGGTGAGGGTGGAGCTGTTCTAATGAATAACACCCTTTTTTCTAATAAGATTAAGTCTATGAGGAATCTGGGATTTAACAATTCAAAAAGATTTGTTCATGATAATTTATTTTGGAATTACAGGCTAGGAGGGCTACAAGCTGCATTAGGAATCTCTCAGATAAAAAATTTAGATAAAACCATCAAGTTGAAAATTAAACAGGGAAATTTTTACAATAATTTATTAGAATCTGAAAATCAATATTTAGATACCCAACTTAGTAGTTGGAATAATGTGAAAAATCATTATTGGGTGTATGGAGTTTTATTAAAAAAAGCTGATATTAGAGATGAAGTTATGGAGAACTTGTCCAAAAAAGGAATCGAAACAAGACCTTTTTTCTGGCCACTTCACTTACAGCCAGTTCTTTCATCCGGGTTCCCGTCAAGCAAGTCCAAGTTACCTATATCTGAGAAATTAGGAAAAGATGGTTTGTATATCCCAGTGGGTTCTCATATTAGTGAAAAAGATCAAAGATTAATTGTTAAGGAACTCATTACTTCCATAAAGCAATATGACTAAAAAAACAATACTTCTGAATTTTTCATGGCTATTATTTTTTCTTACAGCTATTTATACATTTCTAGTTGGCCAGCTTTATTATCTCACAACGAAAGGACCTGATTATTCGTTTTACGAGCCTTACTTTAATTATTTTTTTGGAAAACTTTCTTCGACAGGTGTTGAGCAAGGCTTGTTATATTATTTTTTAAATGCATCAATAATCTCTGTTAACTCACAAAGCTTTATACCAGATTTGTGGAATCAACATTTTAGTAATAGCATACAGGCTGGTAACTTCTTTTTATATTTAATTGGAATTTATGGTATTTATACTTTTTTAAAAAACAAGAACATAAATAAAGTTCATATAATCATTACTCTTTCCCTAATCAATATATTTCCGCCAGCAGTAGAAATGAGACTTTTATTTAAACCTGAAATACTAATATTCAGTTGTCTTATTTGGACGATTATATTCTTAGATAGATATCTAGAGTCAGAAAGTTTTTTAAATTTATTATTTTCAATACCTCCGCTAAGTATTATCTTGACAACAAAAGCAAATTTAGCAGTTATGGTAGCTTTATTTCTAACAACGTTTTATTTATATAAAATATACAAAGTTAATAAAACTAATTTTTTCATGGGATTTTTAATATTAACAACTTTTTTTCTAATGATTTCCTATGAAAACTACCAAGCTAATGGACTATTCATACATCAACACCAATCACCGGAAGAATTTACTAGCAGCGCAAAATTAAGTTTTTTGTATAACGTCAATATCGATACATTAGTAAATAATCCATTTAGACAGAGTCAAAAAGACTCATACTTGGGGATAATGTTTCTTGATACTTTTGATGATTATTTTGGTAATTTTTGGAATGACGACTCAAGTCCACTTTATCTTAATAGGTCAGTTTTTGTTAGTACAAAAGCAACAGTTTATTTAGGGCTCATGTTTACTGTTCTTTTTTATTATTATTTAGTAAAAAATATTTTTAATAATCGAAAGAATAGATATTTATATACAATGCCATTTTTTGGAATATTAGTTCAGATGATTCTTTCTCAATTTACCCAGTTCAACCCAGATACGGGAGATGTTGCAAAAACATACTATTACTCATTTTTTTTAGTAATCACCTTTGCGCTTCTATCAACTGAGTTTGCAAAGCAAAAAATTAAAGTATTTATAGTTTTCTGTTTAGTTTTTTCAATATCAATAGTTCATATTTATGGTTTTCCAAAAAATCAAAGTGTTGGTGAAACAGATTTTATTAATATGAATAATGAAATAAATTCTCTGTGTATTTTGGGAGACATGCTTCTAACAAATGTTGCATCTGGGTGTGCTAAAAAAGAATATATTGTTTGTGACTATACATTTAATAAAAGAGAATTAGTGAGTATTAGCAATAGCCAATACCAGTACAAAGATAACATACCAGCTGGTCAATTAAAATTGAACAAAAAAGATACTGAAATTTTGGTGAATTATTTTGATGAGTGTATTAACAAAATCGATAATGGATATAAGCCTGTCAAAAACTTTAATATTGAAAATATACCTTTCATGAATGTTTTTAGTTTATTCCTACTCCTATTTTCAATATTTTTTTATAGGCGTAAACATGTAAATTCTGAAAAATCGAATTATATTTACTGATAAAGATTGATATAAATATGCAAAAAATAAAAAAAGGTATGTTATTTACAACTATTACCTTTCTTTATTCTTCGATTCTTTATTTTTTAGTTTTTTATGTATTCGGAGAGTTCAATAATTATGTACTTTGCACCAGAATTGAACTTTTTGACTCATCAATTTTTGGAATTGATATTAAGTATTTATACACAAGAAGTTGTGATGAGGAGCCATACTTTATAGTGTTTGAAAATATAAAGAATTTATATACTATTGAGGATTTTCAGTATAGAAATAGGCCTGAATTTTTAATTTCTGCATATATTATCAATAAATTTATTACTTTATTTAATCTTTCAACTCAAAATATTACTATTTTTCAATTATCTTATTTCATTTTACAAAATTTAATACTCACTGTTACAGCTAT
>Ga0222719_10001348_pt1 | contig 23945 bp, 35 predicted proteins | sample C33_34DmetaG_FD_165039 | JGI IMG/M metagenome (GOLD analysis project Ga0222719, IMG submission 165039) | Estuarine water microbial communities from San Francisco Bay, California, United States - C33_34D | ecosystem: Environmental > Aquatic > Marine > Unclassified | place: USA: California...
ATCAGCTCACGTAGCGGATCGCGGCCATGCGGCCGTTCTCTGCGATGGCGACGGCGTTGTAGGCCACCGTCTCCAGCGTGCTCAGGCCACCACCGGGGCGGCGGGCCTCGACGGTGAAGAACCCAGCGTTGATGATCGCGTCGGCTTCGTTGGGCAGGATGACCGGCTGGTGCTTCGAGACCACGGCGCCGTCGGTGATCAGCATCCCGAGGGTGTCGCCGCTGTCGGTGTCCAGCTCGCTGTTCAGGTAGGCATCGACGCCGCCGAAGCTGCCGACGTAGGCACCGGAGCCGGCGTTCGCCATGAGCTGTTGGATCTGCGGCGAGAGGGCCACCGCGCCGCCGAGGCTCAGGGCGTCGTCGGCGAGATCCTTGGCGCCCTTGGCGGTCACCAGGGCGAGGGCGCGGCCCTGCGCGGCGCCGCGGTCCTTCAGGTCCATGATGCCTTCGTTCAGCGCGGACCAGGTGAGGGGCACGCCGGTCGAGCCGATCTCGTTGGTGGCCGAGCTGGCGAGGGCGGCGATCTGGTCCACCAGGGACGAAAGCCAGGCCATGGTCGAGTCGTAGGCGATGGCGCCGATCACGCCCTCGTCGATGAGGCCACCCTGCAGGCTGCGCGCGTAGTCGCTCACCTTGCGAGCCCAGGCACGCCGGGCGGGGGTCACGACGACGTTGGTGGTCGAGAAGTTGGTAGCGGTGGCTTCGGTGCCTTCGGCGGTGGCTGCAAGCTTGCCCTGGCCGAGATCGGCGAAGCTCATGCCGAGGCCGAGCGCGCCCATCAGCGGGCCGAGTCCCGAGTCGCGGGCGAGCATCGCCTGCATGACGGGATGCGCGGCGGCCTCGCGATTCTTCTCGGCGGCGTTGAGCGCGACCTTGATGCCACGGGCGGAAACGGCGATGTTCGCATCGCCGATCCCTGCGGAAGAGAGCCAGTTACCAGCAGCCATGATGTGTACCTCAGATGAGCGTTGTTAGTCGCTGCTCAGTGGGTACACGTTTAGCGGCCGGCGCCGGTTGAGCTTGCTTGAATGCTATCAGCCTGTGCCGGTGGTGTCAACCGCCGCGGAGGTTCGTGAGCATGGCCTCAAGGCTGTCCTCGACCGGGGTGGACGCGAGGCGCTGCTCAATGCTCTGGTTCCGGGCAGGCTGGGCGCCGGCATCGACGCGGGGCGCGCCACCGCGGGCGGGCGCGGGCGCCGGGGCGGGCGCGGCGGGCAGGTAGCCCGTCAGCACGCGGGGCACCTCGACGGCCGGTGCGGCTTCGGGGTCGGCGCGGTGCGCCTCGAGGGCGGCGACCTGCTGGCCCCACCAATCCGCCGGGCTCTTGCCTCGGGCGTCTTTCGGCTGCGACTCCCACGCCTGACGCAGTGCGGAGCGGCCGAGGTCGTCTTTGATGCCGTGCTCGACCAGCTTGATATCTTCGGCGTGGCGCTGCGCCACCGTCTTGAGCTGGTCGGCGGTCGCCGCCTTGATCTCGTCAAGCTGGGACCGGTAGCCCGTCTGCACCTGCTCGAGCTGGGCAGCCATGCCGGCGAGTTCGTCGCGGAGGGCCTTGACCTCGCGCGCCTTCGCGGCGAACCGGTCGTAAGGCACGCGCCCGGAGCGCGGGGCGTCGTAGTCGTCGGCGTAGTCGTCGTCGCTGGCGCGGCTGGTCACAGAGGACAGCGCACGCGCGAGGCGGGCGGCGAGGGCGTCGGGATCGGTGTCACTCATTGTTGTCCTCCTCGGACGGGTCAGCGGGGGGCGGGGGTGGTGGCGCGTCGGGCGTGGCGGCTTCGAGCGCCTGCGCAATCTCGTCACGGTACAGACAGCCGTAGGCCGTCTCGGGCAGCGCCACCGGCGCCAGGTTGAACTGGTTGGACATGGCCGCAGCGCGACGCAGGATCTCGGAGTCAAGCCGGCGGGCGTCGGGGTAGGTGCGGGCGATCAGGGCTTCGAGGGCGCGCCGTTCGTGCTCGAGCGGTTCGCCGCCGCTGGACTCGAAGCCGACGGGCAGGCCGAGCGATGCCATGGCGGTCATTTCCCAATCGCGGATCGCGCGGCCGATCGCCTCGGGGTCGAAGCCGGGGCCGTCTTGCCAGTGCGTGCCGGGGCGGTCGGCGTCCATGTCTACCCACTGCAGCACCGTCTCGGGGCCGGTCTGGACGCCTGCGCCGCCGGTGTCGGTGTCGAGCCCGGCGAGCGCCAGCCCGCGGACGTTGCGTTGCGGGTGGCCGGAGTCGCGGACGCCCGCGTGCCAGTGGGTCCAGAGCACGCAGGTCGCAAGCGTGGCCTCGACCAGCTGCGCCGTCGCGTAGGGATGCCACGGGTCGCCGACCGTCACCAGGCGATGGAACGGCCGGCCGTCTTCGTAGCGCCACCGGTAGCCGTCGCCGGTGTGCGTCTCGCCGAGTACTTCGGCCGTCACGTCGGCGTCGTTGTACTCGACCCGGTAGGCCGGCGCGTCGAGGTCGGTGAGGTCGTAGACATCGACCATCGGCACAAGCCCCTTGTCGCGCCACTCCCGCAGCCGGGTATGACGCACGACCGTCGGCTCAAGGGGATCGTGACTGGCGTAGGTGAGATCGAGGCTGTCGGGCTTCACCACCTCGAGGTAGACCTGCTGCGCTCGCTCGGAGTAGCCGAGCAGCACGCCAGCGTAGCCGGCGCCGAGGCGGTAGGTCATCGCCTCGCGGGAGGCCGACACCTGGGGCGAGGGCATCGGGCGGCCGTCGGCGGTGGCGTAGCGGGCCACCGTGGTCGATGCGCTCTGGTCGCCCATCAGCACGGCGAGCGCTTCGGGCAGGTCATCGACCAGCGGCACCGGCGCTTCGTGCGCCCGGTTGACGCGCTGCACGTAGCTTCTGAGGGTGTTCCGCGTCATGTCGAGCGGGCCAAGCTGCAGGGCGCGCTCACCCAGCTCGGCGACGGCGCGGGCGCGCACGTCTTCCCAGTGGGCGCCGTCGAGGATTCGGACGGCGAGCGCCACCTGCTCGGCGGGTTCGCGGGCTCGCCACCGGTTCCGGGTGAACATCATTCCGAAGCTCCTAATGCCGCACGCCCTCGACCATGGGGATCGCGATGTATCGTAACGCATCGATCCCGTGCTTGTGGGGATCCGTGGGGCTGGTACTACCCTGCCACTCGTTGAGGTCTTCGATCAAGTCGTGGCAGGAGGGCGCGACGGTGAATCGCGCGGGCTCCTGCACCATCAGGCGGTGCAGAATCTCGCAGCCCTCCCACACGCTCTGATCGTACTTGCGGGGCGTCTTCATAAACCGCAGCGGTGCGGGCAGCGATTCCGACCAGCCGCGCCGGTTCGTGTCGTGGCCGAGCGCTTCGGCGATGGCCTGTTTCAGCCGGGTGTTGCTCTTCTTGCCGCCCCGGTGGTCGCCGTGGTGGGCGCGGTCGCCGATCCATTGATCGACGTCTTCGAGCGCGAGGCCAAGGCCGGCGAGCATGTCGATAATCGCGCGGGCGTCCTGCTGCGTGTCGGTGCGCCCCGTGCCCGACCACTCGGCCATGACGTGCACCTCGGAGTAGATGCCACGCCCGCCGCACGCCACGACGAGCGCGCGCTGGGAGCCGGGCTTGGAGCCGTGGTCGATGCCGACGCCGACGCGCCAGCCGGCCAGGTCGGAGGTCGGGCGGTCTACCACCAGGTCGCCGCGCCATGCGGAGAAGTAGGCTGCATCCCGGCGCGGGGTGCGGCTGCGCCCGCAGCGCATGTCGGCCTCGACCCGGCTGAGGCCCTTCTCGAACTGCTCGATCTCGGTGGGCGACATCCAGGGCATCTCAAGGATGCCACCGCGGGGCGTCACAGCGTCGATCGTCAGTGGGACGTGAATCTCCCCCGCCCAAGGCCGATCGTCGTCGTCTACCATCTCCCACAGGTAGTCCAGCCGGTGAGCCGTTCCCAGCGTCGGCGTGAATCCCATATACATCCGGCCGTCTCGCCCGAGCAGGCGCGGCCAAAGCTCGTTATACACGTCCTCGGGTAGCGGCTCGTCGCTGATGACGACGTTGGCGCGCGGCCCTGCCAGGTTCTGCGCTCTGAATGTGCCGAGCCGCAGCTCACCACCGGCGCCGGGTCCGTCTACGATGTCGAAGACCTGGAGGCGTTGCCCCTTCATGCCGCCGGCTTCGTAGCGCACGCCCTCGCGCAGCCACCCGCGCAGGCGGCCCTCCATCATGTAGCGGATCGTAGACCCAAGCTGGCTCCAGGTGTTGCCGGCCAGGATGACGACCTGCGGGCCGGGGCGCTGCCAGGGTAGCGAGCCCTCGATCCCGCGCGTCGCCAGCTCGCCGAGGGCTACCGATTTCCCGATCCCGTTCGCGCCCCACAGCACGGTGAGCTTGTGCGGCGACGCAAAGAGGGCGCGCTGCGGGTTCGTCCACCGTTGCGCCGACGCGCCGCGCACCTGCGCGCGCTCCCGCTTGGCATTCGTCAGGAGGGCGCGGGTGGTCACGCTTCGCCCACCGGGCCGAGGTAGGTGGTCCGCTGCTCGTCGTCCTCCGCGATGATGTGGTAGAGCGCCACCTGGTCGGCCATGGAAAGCTCGCCGATCTCCTCGAGCAGCCCGGCGCGCATCGACACGAAGCGGGGATCGTGCGGCCCCATCTCGGCGAGCACTTCCATCAGCACCAGCACGGCGGTAAGGGCCGGGCTCACGATACCCTCCGCAGGCGCGGCTCGCCCTGGTCCACCAGCAGGCGCAGGCCGGAGCGCTCGAGCCATTCGTGCACGTACAGCTCGAGGTCTTGATCCGACGTGGCGGCGGCGTCGGCCATGATGTGCGCGCGCCACTCCTCGGGCGTCACGTCCTGCGGGCGGATCTGGCCGGCGGCCTTCTCGGCTTCGGCGCGGCGCAGGATCTCCCCGTCAAGTTCGTTCCGAATGTGGCGCTGCTCGCGGCGCAGGCTGACGACGGCGGTGTGGGAGCTTCCCTTGACGGCGCGTTCCACGTCCTCGAGCAGTACATCGGCTTGATCGCGGAGCCACTGCAGGCGCTCATCGCTCACGGCGGCGGGGGTGTCTTCTCTCTGGCGGGCCATGTTTCGCTCCGAATCGTTGGCGGGGCCTGGGGGGGTCAAAAGGCGAGATACAGACGACCTCGGGGCTACCCCCCTGGGGGGGCGGGGGCTATGATCGCGTGGTGGTGGGCCTTCTCGCGTAGGGTGTACGCTTTGATACGGTCGGCCGCCTTGGTATCGGCCACCGTTCCATCCTGACACGTCGAGGTGGTGCACGTCTCAAGGTAGCACCCCAGGTCGGCACGCCCACCCATCACCACTGCCCCATCTTCGACACCTTCGCCCGGTCTGGCGCCAGTGTGGCCGCCTCAGCCTCAGCCCGCTTCAGGTAGCCCTCCAGCGCCTGTCGGACATGCCACGCCATCGGCGCCCCTGTCCGCTCCGACAACGCCCGCAACCGGTCGAGCTGTTCCGCGGTCACCCGGATCGCTGTCTGAACCATGCGCCCTCCTGCTCTCGGATGGTATCGCCTCACCCCGCCCGATGCCACCCAATCCCGCCCTTTGCGTCTCCTGCCAGCGTGCCCCACCTGCGGCTCGTTTCCTACATACCCCCTACATGCCCCCCTATAGCTATCTACAGAACTCCTATAATAGTAGGTTAGGCAGGTAGGGCACTTAGGGTTGTGATGCTGTCGTGGTGGGGGCTTAGAGGTCAGGCACCGGTAGGGCAGCTCTGCCAGCAGTGAGGCAGATATCGGCGGTATGGGTCCGTGCTGCCACTTGAGGTTGGGCACTTGGCTGGCACACGAAGAAGCCCCCACCGGTGAGGGTGAGGGCTTCAGCTTCGGCGAGCTGGCTCAGCTACTCCCGCGGATACCACCGCCACGCCCGCACGCCCGACACCATCTTCCGCTGCTTCGTGTAGCCCAGCCCCGTCAGGATGCCCCCAATCCTCATCTCGTCGGCCTTGCTCTGGCGGTCGGCCGGCTTCTCGATCGCATCATTGAGCACGTCCTCCGAGGTGAAGCCCGGCGCAGCCACCGGCGTCTCCACCCACCGCGCGACCTTCGGCGCCCAAGGGTCTTCGTGCTGGTACTGCTGCTGGCTGTCCTCCAGGCCCTCGGATTCGTTCAGCTCCAGCCACCACCGCTCGCCCGCCTTGAAAGCCACCACCGCCTCAGCCCAAAGCTGGGTACGGTCGCTGGCCGTCCTCGACACCGCAGGGAACCGCACCACCGTCGCCGGCCAGAAGCGCCGGGCGCCGGTCGGGTCACCCAGGAACGACGGCTCGTTGGTCGTGCCCACGAAGACGCATTGCCGGGGCTGCTCGACCTGGTTGCGGCCGTAGGGCGGGCGGTAATGGTCCACCTGCGCCGAGAGAAACGCCTTCACCGTCTCCGCATCCCGCGGGCGCATGGCGGCGAGCTCGGCCATCTCGTACAGCCACGCGCCCTTCAGCGCCATGTAGGCGTCTTTGTTGCGCAGGTCGATCGCGCTGTCGCGGAACCACTCGGGGCCGGCCAGCGCCCTGAAGAACGTGCTCTTCCCGTAGCCCTGCGGCCCGGCGAGGATGAGCACCGTGTCCACCTTCGCGCCCGGCTGCATGATGCGCGCCACACAGGAGACCATGAAGCGGCGCGACAGCACCCGGTTTAGCTCGGTGTCCTCGCAGCCGGCGTAGTGCCCGAGCAGGCTGTCGATGCGCGGCGTGCCGTCCCACCGGATCTCCTTGAGCCAGTCGCGGACGGGGTGGACCTTGAGCTGGCGCGCGACGTAGACGATCATCTCATGCATCAGCGCCACCGACGCCTTGAGCTTGTACGTGTCCGCCAGCGCCAGCCGCAGCTCGGTGATGTCGGCGTCTTCGAGCAGCCGGCCCTCCCACTCGATCGCGCCGCTGAACTCATTGAGGCGCAGGCGCGACCGGATGGCGGGATCGAGCCGCAGCGCGTCGCGCACGTTGCTCGCGGTCGGGTGCGGCGCCTTCGTCCAGACCCGCCGGCCCTTGTCGTCGGTGGTGTGAGCATCCCGCGGGTGCGTCAGCTCGGCGCGCACGGCGTCGATCTGCTGGGCACGCTCACGCGCGCCGGTGCTCTGCGTCATGTCTACAACATGGTCGAGTAGACCCATAGCTCGTCTCCTTGGCCTGCTACCAGACCTCTTGTGATTGCCGTCCGGGCTTCCTTCTCTGTTAGCCCGGCGGTGATTGCGGCAGACAGCAACATGCTGACTCCCTCTCCCTCATTGAATGCGCCCGCCCGCACGAAGCCGCACAGCCGGCGGCCTCCCACGAAGCAAGCATTGTTGCGCCCTCCCTCGCCCCCGGCCACCAGGTCGGAACACATGCCCTCGACCGCGGCCCGTGCGTAGCGCTTCGCCCCCTGCTCGAGCCGGTCCAGCTTGCGTCCGGTCGGCCCGTTCCATTCTGCGACCGCTGGTGGGGCCACAGGCGCCGCTACCGGCTTCGGCGGCTGGTGGGTCGCCTGCAGCCACCGCCACGGCAGGAGACGCCCACAGAAGCGATAGGCGCGGAAGTTGATTCTCGCGATCTCCCACTCCTCGCCACCGGGCAGCGCCGGCAGAAAGTACAAGCGGCTCGGGTTCTTGCACGCCGGATCGATGATGGCGCCCCACTCGGCCGCCCACCGTTCCGCGCACCGCCAGACCTCGAGCCATTGATCCCGCGGGCAGTCCTCGGACAAGGGGAACACCACCCGCGCCTTGTGGTGCTCCGGGGTGTGGCTCCATGTCGTGTGTAGCACCGCCTCGAGGCCCAGCGCCCGCACGGCCGCCGCGACGGTGTGCAACTGCGCGCCTTCGTCCAGGTCGAGCACGATGCACGACACGCCCGCGACGTGTACGTCTTTGCGCACCATCGGCGCGCCCTCGTCCATCCGCACGGGCAGCCACGCCGGCGCCCGCACCTTCTCACCCTCCCACTTCGTCGGCTCCATCAGCCGGGCGGCCAGCTTCGGCCAGTCCAGATCCCGCACCGCGGCGATCTCGGAGCCGATGGCGCCCCGCACGAAAGCCGCCGCGATGGTGCGCCCCTTGACAGCACGCCGAACCGGATCGCGGTCCTCGGCGGCCACCGCTTCGGCCCGCTCTGCCAGGTAGTGCTCGGCGAGCTCGCCGCACGCGCTCACCCACTCGGGCGTGTCGATGTGCTCGAGCACCACGGCGGCCCGCCCGTCATGCGCCATCATCCCCGCGGATTCGTGCGCCCGCGCCAGCACTGCGGCCACGTCCTCGCCCGCCTCGGCGGCGCGCACCGCCTCGAGGATGAACCCTGCGAGACAGTCCACCGGCTCCCGGCTCCGGTAGCGTGCGACAGCTCCCGCGCTCACTTCGCCCCCTTCGCGGCGCGTTCACGGATGAGGGTCTGAATGACCGCATCACGCTCGCGCCTCAACTGCATAGCGGCGGATCTTGCATCAATGAGGTCGGCCGACAGCTTCGCGATCTCACGGCGCAGGTCGCGCAGGACGTTTCCTCCTGCTGGGTCGTGGCTAAGCCCGAACCGCCCCATGACCCGAAACCTGGACACCAGCCACACCCGGAGCGGGGTCGCACCCTTCGCCTCGTTGCATGGCCCACAGGCAGGGGCCAGGTTCGCAAGCTCATTGCTGCCCCCTTTCGCAAGCGGGATCATGTGGTCCACATGCCACCCGTTTTCAAGTGGCTCGCCGCAATAGACGCACCGCCCGCCCGTTTTCTGGTGTAGCCCCAGCCGGTAGGCTGCTGTCGATCTCCGCCTCATGTCGCCCCCTTCGGCGCAGCTTTGCGCCCACCTCGACCCGCCGCCAGCGCGGTGTCATGTTCCGGGGCAGGCACCGACACGGCGCCGGCGTCCCACTGCACTTGATTCGGGTACTTCTTCGTCCGCTCCATGATCGGCCTCGCCCATCGCGCACCACCATAGAGCACGTCGAGCAGGTCGGCGGCTTGTCCCTTCGTCAGTGCGTAGGGCACCGAGGCCAACGTCTTCAGCGGCTCGCGGTGCGCCTCGGGTACGTGCCTGGTCAGCTTCTTCGCCCGCTTGATCGCCTGCACTTGCTTTTCGGAGGCATCAGCCAGCCGCCAGCCACCGCCCGACACGTCCGAGGCATCGACCACCCCAGCGTCGAGCAGGTCGGCACGCACGCGCTCCAGGTACTCGAGCAGCACATCCAGCGCGACGGCCTCGGCCTCGGTCGGCTCCCGGCGCCCGCGCTTGCGTGGCCCGTCCTCGGCTTCGGCTTCGGCCGCATCTTCGAGCGCTTGCCCGATCGCCTCGATCGTGACCAGCCCGTGCCGTCCGAGCAGGAGGTGAGGATCGAGCACCACGCCTTCAATCTTCGGCCCGTGCGTCGGGTCCGGCGTCGGGTCGATGCGCAGCACGCGCCCGACCTCCTGCAGAAACCGCACGCGCGCCGACACGTTGCGCCGCAGACAGAGCCACCGGAGCCAGGGCAGGTCCACCCCTTCGGCCAGCAGAGAGACATGCACCAGCGCCCGATACTGCCCCGCCCTCAGCCCCTCGAGGCGCGCCACGCGGTCGGCCTCGCTGTGCTTCGAGTGAATCGCCGCCGCCGGCCAGTCGCGCGCCGTCAGCCATTCGGCGTACTGCTCCGCATCAGCGATCGAGGTGGCCGACACGATCCCCGGCCCGCGGGCGTGTTCCTGCATCATGGCAAGGCACGTCTCGTCCACCGTCCCCGCCGGTTCGCCCTCGACCCGCTCATGGCGCATCGGCACCAGCACCCCGTCACGCTGCGCATCTGCCATCGTGTAGCGGTACGCCACCCGGTCGAAAAGTTCGATCGTCTCAGCCGGCGCGCTTCGGAACGGTGTAGCGGTGAAGCCCACCAGACAGACCGGCGCCACCTGCGGGATCACGGTGCGCAGCGTCTCGCCCTGGGTGCCGTGCGCTTCGTCGCAGACCATCAGAGACACCGATCGCCCCCACTCTTTCAACTGCTCATGCAGCCGGGGGAGGCTGGCATTGCACGCGACGATGACCGCGCGCTCCGCTTGCTTCTTGCGCCCGTAGAACACCCCGACCGCGTCAGCGCCGAGCCACGATCGCATCGTCTTCGCGAGCTGGCGCACCAGCGCTTGACGGGGCACCGTCACCACGATCGCCCGCGGCCCGCTCCCCTCGAGGGCGTTGGCGACGAGCGCCGTCTGAAGAATGCTCTTCCCCGCGCCCATGACGGCCGACACGATTACCCGCTCCCGGCGGCGCATGGCGGCGATAATCTGCGGCAGCGCGTCGGCCTGCCACCGTCTCGGGGGGTACGGGCTCCCGGCCCACAGATCACGCCCACCCATCAGCGACCGCCGAACATCGACATCTGGTCGATCCCTTCTTCTTCCTTCAGGTTCCGCACTGCGTGAGCGAAGTAGCTGTCTTTCAGCTCGACGCCGACGTAGCGCAGCCCTCGCTTGAGCGCGCCGACACCCTCGGACCCCACTCCCCCGAACGGCGACAGGCACACCTCGCCGGGGTTGGAGTACATCAGGCAGAGCCGGTCGATCACGTCGAGTTGGAGCGGGCACATGTGGCGCTCGTCGCGGCTGTCTCGCGCCTTTCTGGCGTTCAGCGTGTTGCTCTGGTCGATGTCGAACCACGCATGGTCGAGCGCCGCCAGCTTTCGGTCGTTGTCCGTCTCGTTCGTGTTCCAGATCGGCGACGCGATGCGCTGCCAGTCGTCCAGAGGGAACGTCTGCGGCGTGTGGGTGACAGGCACCACCATCGCGTCCTCGGCGGGCGTGGTGGGCGGACGCTTGAACAGCAGTATGTAGTCAGGGAAGCCCATCCGGTTGCGCGTCGAGTCCTCCTTGATGTTCTTGTAGAGCAGCCCGTGGCTCTTGGTCCGCTGCATCTCGCGAACGGGATCCTTCCAAATGGTGAATCGGCCGTGGTAGTGGAACCCCGCCGCGGTGTGCGCCCGGATGACCTCTCCCGAGAAGTCACGCATCCCGATGAATCCCTCCTTCGACTTGCGGGCGGGCAGGTCGGACACATGGACGGCGCAGATCCGACCGGGGCGGACTACCCGGAACATCTGCGCCAGCAGGTAGCCGTAGTGCTCGGCGAATGCGCCATCGCTCGGATTGTTGCCCATGTCGCGCTCGCTCTCACTGTAGATGAACAGGTCAGCGAACGGGGGAGAGTAGACAGAGAAGTCCACCGAGCAGTCGGGCATCTGGCCAACGACCTCGACGCAATCGCCGCGGTACATGGTCCAGTCGCGGCCGTGGGCGGAATCGAGGCACTTGATAGTCGGGTCGGTCATTTCGTCTCCAGGGTGTAAAGCCACGCGGGGATCCGCGCGGAGTGGTGGGGGCGGTAGGGGTCGGATGCGTTGTGGCTCACCGCGGCATCCTTGGAGATGCGGAACATCATCTCCTTCATTCGTTCGTGGTCGGCAGCCTTCCTTCGGATTGCGTACCAGAGAGCCGTTTCAGTCTTCGCCATGACGACGTGCGCGTGAACCTCTCGCGTCTGGCCGAATCGCCATTGGCGCCGGATCGCCTGGTAGTACCCCTCGTAGGAGTATGACCCTCCGACAAAGGCAGTCCGCGCGCTGTGTTGCCAGTTGAGTCCCATCCCGGCGATCTTGGGCTTCGTGACTACGATCCCGCCTTCATCCGAGAAGCGCAGCAGACCGGCGGCCTTCTGCTCTGGTGTCATGTTGCCGCGCACGTCGATGGCGCCAGGCAGGAGCGCCGTCACGGCGTCCTGGTCGTAGTTCGTGTCGCACCAGATCACCCACGGCTCGTCAGGCTCCGACGCCACCAGCGCCGCGACCTTGCGCGCCCGGTCCTCGCACGTCCGCCGCTTCTCGGCGTGGATGGCCGTTGCGGACATGTCGGGCACCCGGAACAGCATCCCATCCTCGCGCCCGCCGGTGAGGTCCACATCGACGTGATGCACGGTTTCAATGAGCTGGGGCAGGTTGTACCCATCATCAGAGTAGTCGCCCATGTCGGACGGCTTGCCGATGCAACGCGCCCACGACACAACCCACCGCCAAAACGCCTTCTCAGCGTGCTTCTTGAGCCGCCACGGTGCAAGGATATCCCCGAGATCGTTGATAAACCATCTCGCCTTCATGATGGCCTCATCCATGACGCCCAGGAACTCAGCGTGATTTCCCAGCTCGCCGTAGTCGTTTGGCGCGGGCGTCGCGGTGCACGCGAGGCGGTAGGGCGTCTGGCTGAACGCGGCGATGATCTTGTTACGGGTGCGCCCCTGCGCGTTCTTCAGGATGCTGCTCTCGTCCAGCACGACGCCGGAGAATGCGTCTGAGTCGAACCGGTGCAGCTTGTCATAGTTCGTGACGTTGACGCCGGGCATCACGTCGTCGGCGCACGCCACGACATGCACGCCGTCGATACCGAACTTGCCAGCCTCGCGGATTGTCTGCTCGGCGACCGCCAGCGGCGCGAGAAGCAGAACCGGGCGCCCGGTATGGCTGGCGACCTCACGCGCCCACGCAAGCTGCATGAACGTCTTACCGAGGCCGGTGTCGGCGAAGATGGCGGCGCGCCCGAGGGACAGCGCCCACCTCACGGTATCGGCCTGGAATGGGAACAGGTTGTATGCGTCGAGAGTGGCGTTGAACCCAGCCTCGACCGTGTGCCGGCGCTTCGACGCGATGAATGCGTCGTAGTGGCCTCGCCCTCTTGATGCGGCCATGTCGTCTCCGTTGCTTGTCTGGTTGTTGTTGTTGTGTGCACCCACCACGCGCACGGCGGCGGGCGGCGAGTGCGACCGGCGCAGGTTCCGCGCCATCGACTCGGCCGCCTGGACCGGCAGAGGCCCGGTCATCGGCCCGCGCTCGAGCTGGTCGGGGTTGCTGCTCCACTGGACGCGGGCGCGGGTCACGCTACGGCCCGCAACGCCCGCACCAGCCGATCGAAGGCGTCGGCCATCGTCTCGCCCGGCTGCATCTGCTCCTCGAGCCATTCACGCACCCACGGCTCAACCCGAAGCGAAAGCCGCGCCGATCGCGTCGTGCCCCCCTTCGGCGGCCGCCCCGGTGCGCGCTTCGTGTCGTTGTCGGTTGTCATGCTGTCCTCCTACCGGCGAAGCCCCGACCGCCGAGGCGGTACGGGGCGGGTGGCCGTTGGGCGCTACTGCGTCAGGCGGTTGTAGAACCGCTCCATCCGGGCCGCCTGAGTCGGCGACTCCCACCGGCCGCCTTCGTCCGCTTCGGCCCAAAGCTCATCGATCGCAGACGAGAGGGACATACCGATCTGGTCCTCGAAAGCGTCCACCTTCGCGCGGTTGAGGTTGTGAAAGGTGAACAGGGCGGCGACGCGGTTGTAATCGGACTTGGTGAGGGCGCGGGAGGTAAGGGTAGGCATTGTGTCTCCGAGGGTGATTCGCCGGCGGGGTTACTCCCCCGCCCGACACAATACATATAGGGCACCCGATACGTACTGGCAAGGAATCGCCGCACAAAAGTCGAAGATTCCCCGCCAGCCGATCACCCCAGCACCAGCGGCCACAGCACCCACCCGGCGAGGATGCCCACCAGCGCCGGTCCCACGAAGTCATACCACCGGGTCGGGGGGACCACCCACTCGGGCGCGGTCTGGTCGGCGGCCCGCTGGTAGCGCTCGGCGGCGCGGCGGCTATCCACCGGCCACCTCCGTCGCGCGCATGTCCTCGAGGGCGGTAGCGCCGGCATCCGACCACAGCCACGCGGCGACCTTCGCGGCCGCCTCACGCGACAGGCCAGACAGCGCGGGCTTCCCCTTTGCCTCGGCCCAAGCGTCGGCCTGTTCGATCGACACCTTCGCGCCGGCCAGCAGGTCGAGCAGCGGCGGCACCGGTGCGGCGGGCGGCTCGGCGGCGGCGAGCACACCCACGCGGTACGGCACGCGCTGGCCGCGCTTCACCGTCAAGGCGATCGTGGCCGGGCGGTCGAGGTGCGACAGCGCCCGGATCCGAATGCCCCCGACCTTCTTGCCGCCCCACTGCACATCGGGGTCGGTGTAGAGTTCGAGGCGGCGTCCCACCCACGCGCGGCCGTCGGCGCCCCACAGCGCCAGCAGCACGCGCCTCATGCTCTTGCACGGCTTGTATGCGCGGCCCTCGCCCTCGAGCGCGACGGCGATGGGCTGGTCGGCCTCACCCCGCGAGACGCCGGCGACAACGTAGGTACGCGAGCCCGCCAGCAGGTCGTCGGCGTTGAGCTGGTCGGAGCGGGGAACGATGGTATCGCTGAGATCTTCGATGGACATGGTTAGTCCTCCTCGGGGTAGGTGAATGCGGCGCCGTCGATGTCGGGCAGCGCCCAGACCGGCAGTTGGAGCGTAGCAGCGTGCGGCACCTGGCCCGGCCACTCCTGCGCGGCCTCGCACTCGGCCAGCTCGCTCAAGAGGCGATCCCGCATCTGGCAGCCCGCCTCCATGGCGAGATCGTCCAGGTGGTAGACCGCGGCATCATGCGGCGCGCTCGACTCAACGGCGATGATGCAGCACTCCACCGGCAGCTTGTAGACCTGTTCCAAGCCGTGGGCGTAGTGCGCAAGCTGGCCGTGGTAGCCGAAGCGAGCAGCAGCGGCGCCGAACGACCGCGGGTCCACGTCTCGCGCGCTCTTGAGGTCCACCAGGATCACGCGGTCGGCGTAGGTGATCACCAGGTCGGCCCGCGCCTTCATGCGGCGCGCGTCCTTGCCCTCGCCCTCAGTCCAGTAGAGCGACACCTCGGCCATCCCATCGGCCGACAGCAGCGACAGGACGCGCGGGTGGTTGCGGGCGCCCTCGACCATGGCGGCCACGGTGTCGGCCTCGCCTTGGGTGAGCCACACGACACCGGGCGGCAGATCCTTGACGATATCCAGGTACTCGGCCTGCTCCGCACCCACCAGGATCACCGCACCGTCGGGCGCTGCATCCTTCGCCTCGGCCCAAGCCTTTCCGCGCCGCGCAGCCACGTCGGCGAAGAACACCGCGCGGTCGCCGTCGAGATTCGCCTGCACGGCGTCCCACACATGGCCGACGCGCGAACCGGGCCACACGCGGTACTCAGCGGCGTAGCGGTCGGGCTCGAGCAGCGCGCAGTGGAACGCCCGCCCGAGCGACAGGGCCGGCGTATCGGCCCGCGGGTTTTCGAGCGCGTGCTTGTAGTGGAGCGGTGACTTGTCGAGCACCTTGAGGCGGCTCCAGTTCAGCCCGTGGGCCGCCCGGTATTCCGCGTCGGGTTCCTGGCGCCGGTACGCGCCGTGGATGGGGTGAGTAGCGAGCGGGTCAAGCATGTCTGTCTCCGTTGTCGTGCGCCCTTCGTTGGCCGCCCCACAGTCATAGCGGCCCACAAATCGCATGTCAACCGCTTGACACCGAAACAGCGTCCCGATACTGTCCGGGTGTCACCACACAAAGGACGACACCCCATGGCGCGACCTTCCCCGATCCCTGTCCGAATGCCCAAGACACTAACGGATGATCTCGACTGGCTTCTCACAGCCATGGAGTCCGAGGACCACCCCGCCGCAGTCGGGGCCGGCGGCCACTGGGGGCGGGGCGCGTTGATGCGACTCTTGATCACGCGCGGGATCGCCGCGGAGATGAAGGCGCGCGGCTACGCTCCCGGCCACGCAAGCAAGTGAGCACCGCCCGCCCCGATCCCCGCCCGATGCTCGCCGCCTTGCTCGAGGCCAGCGACCGCACGGCCGCCGACGTGGCCCGCGATCTGGGCGTCGATCTGCTCGGCGACCGCCCGGCATACGACCGGGTGCGGCGGGTACTGGCGGGCGTGCTTCACCCACGCGACGCGCTCGAAGTGCGCCGCATCCTTGACGCCCTGGCCCCCGAGCCAGAGGCACGCGCCGCCTATGTGCGGTGCTATCTGTCGTGGGCGCAGTTCCCCGAGCTGCACGCCCTCGCATCATCCCATGGCCGGGCAGCGGGTCTAACCTCGTCGTCGTCTCCATCGAGCACCCCCGCTGGCCCGGCCCTCTCTTCTTCTGGAGACTCCAATGCCTGACCCGATCCTGTGTCGAGCGCTTCAGCTCGAGTCGCGCCCCGATCTCCGTGACGCGCTGTCGGACGCGCTGCAGCGCGCGACCGGTGGACGGCGACGGGCGTTCAAGTCGATCGAGCTGGCCCGCTGGGAGGCTGGCTTGTGTATCTGGTGCGGCCAGACGGGGCGCGACACCTCGCGGTACTGCTCCGACCGGTGCAGGGTGGCGCGCAATCAGTCCCGCAGCGCGAAGGAGACAGCGGTACCGGAACGCGCCCGCCGCACGCGCGCTCTTTGCGTGATCACCCGCGACACGTACCGAGCCCGGCTGCTCTCTTGGTACACGTTGGGCGACGGCACCAGCAGCGACACGCTCGACAGCGTTGCACGGGGGCTGCTGTCGTCCATGGCGGCCGACCTTGAGGCCGTTCGGTCGGCCTCACGTCTCGGTGTCCTGTCGCCGTCCTCGACGTGGGACGATGTGAAGGCGGCGACAGAATGACCTACCCGTCCCTCACCTTCACGATCCTCGGCCAGCCCGTCGCGAAGGGCCGCCCCCGTGGCGCTCAACAGGGGCGCGGCGTCCGCATGTATACCCCGAAGCGGACCCGGCAGTACGAGGCGAGGGTGGCCGCTGCGGCGCGTGAGGCGGCGGCAGAGGCGGGCGGCTGGACCGTCGGCGCTCGCGTCCCGGTGCGCGTCGAGGTGCACGCCATCTTCGACCGCCCGCAGCGGCTCTACCGCGTGAAGGACGGCCACGCCCGGCGCCCGCACACCCGGCGCCCCGACCTCGACAACGTGGTGAAAGCGGTTCTCGACGGCATCGACCAGACCGACATCTGGACGGATGACGCTCAAGTCGTGGAGATCGCAGCCGTCAAAGAGTACGCGGCCATCCTCGACCGCGCCGCTCGGATCTGCGAGCTGCCCCGCGTCGAGGTCACGATCCGCGTGCTGCCACTGCTACCCGACCCGAACCCACCGACGGCACAGCCCGACGCCGCCGAGTGCTCGGCCGACTGAACCGCCAAAAACGTCAACCGCCCCCGGCCGCGCTGGTCAGGGGCACCCTCACCCATGGAGACACCATGACCCTCCCTGCCCTCGCCCTGTCCCTCCTCCTCCCCGCCCAAGCCGGCAAGCTGGCCGACGGCTTCCGCGGCCTGCCCTTCGGCGATGCCTCCGTGGCGGCCACTCAGCCGCTCGACGACTGCCTCGCCGGCGATGTTGAGGGCGTCCTCTGGCTCTGCACCAGCACGATCGGTTCAAGCCCGGTGGTTGTGGCATACATGGGCGGCGACGGGCTGTTTACGGGCGTCTACATCACGGCGCAGGGCTACGAGCACCGCGCGCCGCTCCTGGCCGCGATGCAGGGCGCCTGGGGCGCTGGCATCGAAGGCGGCGCCCGCATCGACCGGATCTGGCGTGACGGCACGGTCATCGGCAGCTTCAAACACAACCGCTACTCGGGCGAGACGGCCGTAGCTATTTACGACACCGCCGTCTCCAAGGAGCAGAAGGCGCGGGCTGCGGCGCGTGCGCGGAAGGCTGCGGCCGGCGACCTCTGAACCACCCTCAAACGCCCCCGGCCCGCGTGGTTGAGGGCTCACACCCTGGAGACACAATGGAATCCCCCGAAGAGCTCGCCGACGGCGTGCCGTCCTACCCCGTGACGCCGCCCGCCGCGGTGGCTTGTACCGTGCCCGGCTTGACCGTCAGGCGCTACCACCCCGCTTGTCCCGCGTGGGGCGAGATCCGGCACATTACCAGCGGGGAGCGGGTGATCTACCTGCGCACCGTCGAAGCCTTGCAGCCGGCCCTCGACGCGCTGGCCGTCGCCGACTGGACCGGCCCGGCCGATGTCGTCGCGCAGAACCGCGAAGCCTTTGACGCCGCGCTGCTGGTCGAGGGGGTGACCCATGGGTAGCATCAACCGACCGCCGATCTACCTCGACCAGCCCGAAGCCATCGGCCGCCGGCTGCGCATCCTTCGCGACCGCGCCGGACTGACCTCGGCCGACCTGGGCGCAGACGCCGGCATCGACTCGCGCACGGTGCGGCGATTCATGGCGGGGGAATCTATGGTCCTCGCCGGCCGGATCGCTGGCCTCTTCCTCGCGCTCGGCTACCGGGTGCGCCTCGAACTGGAGCCCATCAATGCCCCGTGATCAATGCCACTTCATACGCCACTATGGCCCGTGCGGACGGGTCGCGACGAGGACCGCGTGGGTCGGGGTGGACAGCTTCCCCGTCTGCGCCGGCTGCGACGTGAAAGTCCGGCACATCCAGAGCGCGCGCCGTGTCGCCGCCGAACGGGTGGCGGCGGGCCTCGAGGCCGAGCCCGTGCACCCGAACTCGGTGCTTCGGAAAGCCTCACCCACGCAGGTACTCCGGGCGCTCCGGGCGGCCGGGCACACCGACGACGACGGATGGTGCCGCATGGCCGAGGTGGAGGGCAAGCTCGCCGACGCCGGGATCAGCGTCTCGAAGAACACGGTTAGGCGCGTGCTGTCCGATCTGGTCGCCAGTGGCGCAGCCGAGCGACGGGGCCGCATCGCCTCGACCCGCTTCCGGGCCGCCTAATCCGCCAGCGGGAGGCCGAGCGCGTCGCCGATCTCCTCGGTGCGCGCTTGGCCGACCATCTGCCGGCCGTTGTAGAACGTCCGGCCGCCCTGGATGGTGTGGACTGACCAGTGGTCGTAGCCGTCGCCGTAGTGGACCACGCCGTATCCCTGTTGCCAGTCGAGCCGCGACCCGGCGGCGGGCGTGCGGCTGGTGTCGCAGAGACAGCCGGGGGTAGCTGCCGTGATGACCCGCGCGCCCCCGTGGTCGTAGACCGTGCGGTGGGCGATCGAGACGCGGTGGACGTGGCCGAAGCCGGTGCTAACCCTGGCCTCCCCCACGACAGCGCGGGTGGTCGCCCCGCCGCCCGAGCGCACCTTGTCGCCGTGGGTCAGCATCACCCGCGGCGACAGGTACGCCGCCTCACCGTAGGGCGCGACGTACTCAATCCCGAGCTGGTCGAGTGCGAGCAGCCGGGGCAGAGACAGCGCCGCCCGGTCATCGCCGACCGCGTGCAAGCCCTCGACGTGGGCCGCCTTCTCCACCAGAAGCCGAGCGATCCGCGCTTCGTGATTGCCTTCCAGGTACACGATCCTCGCCGCCGGGCACGCCGCCCGGAGCTCGGCGAGCCAGTAGTGCAGCGCATAGAGCGCCGCCTGCGACGTGTCGAGCAGGTTCATCGGGCGTGGGAACCGCGTAGACCACTCGGCCAGGTCGAGCATGTCCCCGAGGAGCACGATATCGTCGGGCTGCATCGCGGCGGCTACCTGCGTCACGGCGTCGCACGCCGCCATGTCGTGCATCGGGAGCAGCGTCCGCCGGTCCTCGCCCCACAAGAACCCATGCTGCGAATCCGGCACCAGCAGCGCCACCCGCTCGGCGGGCTCGATGTCAGGCACCACCCGCGGCGCCGGCGGGCCGTTGTACCGGACGCCGATCACCTCGGGGTCGATGAGCCGCCGCTCGAGCCGCGCCTTGACCTGCCAGTTTCTTACAATGCTCGGCCGCCCGTCCTCGCCCTTTAGCGGGGTGGTCCAGGTGTTTACGGAGTGGTCCGCCACCCGCCACTCGTCAAGGTCGATCTCGGCCACGCGGGCCAAGTCGTCCACATTCTTGACCAGCCCTTGCCCTTTGGCTGACACCTGTAGCGTCCCCTCGGGGCCGTTCTTCGTCTCCACCCGTGGCGCTCTGACCGGGGGCGGCTTCGGGACTACGCGCGCCTCAGTACCAGCCGGCGCCGATCGGCCGGGGTCGCAGTACCCCGCGGGCCAGCCTTCCGGCGGCGTGGGTAGGCCGTAGTCGTTGATCACGCAGCGCAGGAACCGCGCCACGGTCACCGGGCACGATTCGCGCTCACCCCACGGCGACAGGTACGCCAGCACCTCGGCCGTAGTCAAGCCGACCAGGTGCGGGCCGTGCTCATGCCATGCGGCCAAGGCGTCGGGGCGGTCGGGCGCGCAGTGGTCCGTCCGTAGCTTGCGCCACCTCACAGGGGTCGGCATCGTGGGCTCCTCTATCGGTCGGCGGCGTCTCGGCGCGAAATCGCCGGGCGCTCGCGGATCTCGGTTGCGTCATCCTCGGCCCACTGCTCGACCACCACAACCGACGGCGCAAAGGCCCGGCGTAGCTGCTCGGCGTGGCGCAGGAGACAGGCGGCGACGGCGGCGAGCTCGGCGCGCTGCTGGGGCGTCAGGCTCACCGGTCGCCAGCCCCACGGAGTAGGGCCTGCATGGATGCGATTCCATCCCGCAGCGGGCGCAGGTCGGCCTCGACGGCGTGGCCCTGGCGCTCGAGCCGGTCACGCACGGTCACGATCTCCCGGTCGAGCCGGTCGAGCCCTTCGCGCAGTCGCTCCCGGTCGGACTCAGCGCGCACGCCGGCCATGTTCAGGTCATCGACGCGCGCCGTGAGCTTCGCGATCTCTTGGCGCAGCGCTTCGGCGTCCCGGTGGCGCTCCGCACGTTTCGCGGCGCCGGCGAAGTGCTGCACCGCCTGTCCGACCGTGGCGGTGAGCGCGGCGATGGCGGCCGACAACCCGGCGGCCTCGGGCGCGAGATCAATCGGCATCCCCGCCCCCTACGGCCGTCGCGAGCATCATGTCGGCCAGTGCGGCGGCGTCGATGGCAATGCAGAGGACCGAATGGTCGCCCATCGGCAGCAGGCACCACGCCAGCGAATCGGGGGAGGTCTTGCCTGGCAGCACGACCGCCTCGACGGCGATGGTGGGCTCCCCCGCCTGCGCCGCCCGGTAGCTATCAAGCCACGGGCCAGCGAGCCCGAAGTAGTCGCGGTGGTCGATGTCGGCCCACGCGCGCGGCGGCCGGTAATCCCCCGGCGGGCTGTACGTGCGCGCCCAGCCCTGCGAGACGCAGCGGTACCTTCCGTCGACCCGGATGTGCGCAGCGACCACGGGCTCCGCGAGACTCACAGCGTCCCCCGCGACGGCGCGGCGTCCTCCTGCGGGGTGCACCCTGGCAGGGCTGCAATCATGGCCGCCTCGACTGCCCGGCATTCGGGCCGCTGGGCGGCGCTCTGACCGTACTGCAGGCACGTCGCCCACTGGCAGGCCACGCCCAAAGGGTCGCCACCCATGTCGCGCCGGCATTGTGCGGGCACCTCGGCCAGCGTGGCCCGCACCTCGGCGTCGATGACCACCGGGCGGCCAGCCGCTTCGGCCACCCGTTCGAGGGCGTCGCCCTGTGCGGCGAGCGTCGAAGCCTGCGCTTCGAGGGCGTCGGAGTAGTCCGGCCCGGTCGAGCGGCCCAGCGCAAAACCGCCAGCCCCCACGCCGATGACGGCCAGAGAGGCGAGGATTACCGCGGTGGCGACGGCGGGCATAGGCGACTCCTATCAGTCCCCTACATTGTACCCCGTCGGCGCCGATTGCGCGCCCCGTTCGCGGCTTGTGGGAAGCCTCCCAGGGAGCGGAAAGTGCCTCGCACCGTACACTCCCAGCCCCATTCCGACGGAGCCGATCACCACCACGGCGAGGTCGGCATAGGCGCGCACGGTCGCAGAATCGCCGCCCCCACGCGACAGCGCGACCAGCCCCAGCAGGAGGAGCAGGCCGTAGCCGGCGAGATGGTAGGCGGCGCGGAGGGTGGTCGAGGTCACAGGCGCAGCCTCCGGTAGCCGCCCGACTCGGACGCATAGAGCATCTGCCCCCGCATCCGAGGGCCGCCGCCGAGGTGAACGTGCCCCCCGCGGCTGGGATGGTAGACGATGAGCTGGTCGAAAAGGAGCCCGACGGTGTGGGCTTCTTGCGCGACACCCATGGCCGACAGCCGGTGCGCCTTGAGGTCCACCGCCCACCCGCGCATATGGTCGGAGGTCTTCGACCCGCCGATCGCGGCGTTGACCTCTGGCGCCCGGTATCCGCTGGTAATGCGGATCGGCCCCACGATCTCCCGCAGCGGGTCGAGCAGGTGGCCGCACAGCGCGGTCAGGTTCCATGCCTCAGCCTCGGGGATCGAGTTGTCGAGCCCGAGGCGCGCGGCGGCGCCCGACTGCGACAACTCGGCCCAGGTGAACCACCGGCCAGGGCGTGCGGGCAGGTCTGGCGGGGGCTGGCTCACGCGCCGTAGCCCGCAGCTACCAGGGCTTCGAGCACAGGATCGGCCACTTCGCGAGCCTCGGAGGCCAGCACGTCAGCACCGGCGGCGACGCGGGCGCGCTTGTGCGCGGCCAGTCGCTCAGCGTCGGCCACCGGAATGTGGATCACCACCTGATAGACCGCCTCGTCTGCGCCGTCGCGTGTGACCTGCTGGGGGGAGACGGAATCAACGGTGCGGAGGTTGCTCATGGGGTCACCCGGCGAAGTGCGGCACCCACCCGAAAGGTGCATGACGATTTGATCAGGAGGTGCAGGTATCGCCGGTCTTGTGGGCCAACAGAGCTCCCGCCGTCGTTGATGACAGACGATCCCGTGTTGGTCAGGTTCGCGGCGTCCGTGGGCAGCGCGGAGTCGCCTTGATCCCAGGAAAACGACCCACTGGCGCCGTGCCAGACCAGCCCCACGCGGGTTGGCGTAGTCGATACGTCCGTGACGGTGGGTGTCTCGATGTTGATGAAGGCCGTGGTACTGTTGGCCTCGCGGAACCGGATCTGCGTCTCGGTGCCGTTATAGCCGACCAATGCCTGCCACTGGTTCGCGGCGTTGCCGGTGCTGGTGCCGCTCGACAGTTTGAACAAGATCCCCGACGTGGTGTTGGCGACCACGCTGGCGATTGCGATGACGGCCATTACGACCTCATTCGAGACATCGACGCCGAGGTCAATGATGAGCGATGCCGAGTTGGCCCCGCTCATCGTGAGCGAGAGAAGCCCGCTCGATAGGCTGATCGCGTCGGGGCCGGAGGTGCCCACGTAGCTGAGGGTTGTGCTCAGCCCGCCGATCGTGTAGGTGTCTTCACCGGTCGAAAACGTCTCGGAGGACGCCGACCAGTCGAGCAGGGTGTCAGGGTAGGCCACGCCCGCGACCGTCGCCACGTTGACCACCGCCACGTCTGTGATGACCTGCCCGTCGCCGTCGTCGGTATGCGTACAGGTGACGGTCACCACGTCGCCGTCGGCCAGCCCGGTCGCAGTGTAGGGGCCGAGCCCCGAACCCGTCAGGCCAGCGCCGGAGCCGACGACGTGCGCGAGGGCGACCGATGGAGTGGACGCGCCCGAGCCGCCCGTGGGCGCCTGGAACGTGATCGCGTCGCTCGACGTAGTGCCCGCGGCTTTCGCCTGGGTGCCGTTGGTAGGGGCGCCGCCTGACACAAGGTCAGGATTGCCACCGCCGCCGCCCGCGCCCGTTGCTCCGTTGATGTTCATCAGTTCTCCAGGGCTTCGAGCACCACCGAGACGGCCGGCGTGCCCGAGCTGGCGGCCACGAAGATCGATTGCCCCGATGGGTTCGCCGACTGCGGCGCCATGCGGAACGTGACCAGCGAATCAGCCGGGAGCGCCTGGGTGTGCGTCCCGACCGCGCCACCGTCGGCGGGCTCCTCGGGGCTGGCCGGGTCGCCGTTCTTCGTGAAGGCCAGCACGCCAGCCACACCGGTTACCGTGACCGTCACGCGGCACCGTGGCGGTAGCTGGACCTCCTGCCACGTCGTCGCAGAAGTGAACGTGTAGACTGTCGGCAGTTGCGCGGCGCGGAGATTGATGGCGGCCATGGCGGCTCCTGGGCTTGTTTCAGTCTAACACCCGAGCGTCTCGCACGGGGTCCTCTGTGAAGACGATCACGAACTCCCACCCGTTGCGGGTGAGGCGCTTGCCGTCGATGACGCCGATCGCGCCGTCGAACTCCCGCAGCGGGTCGGTGACCGTCAGGGAATCGCCGACCTGCAGCCAGCCCCAGTGAAGCGGGGCGTCGTAGCTGGCCGAGAGGGTAGGCATGGCGGCCAGGCGCCCGCGCCAGCTTGCGACCTGGTTCGCTACGTCCGCATCCCACACGAAGTCAAGGTCCAGCTCGAGCGTAGC
>Ga0222719_10001350_pt1 | contig 23933 bp, 42 predicted proteins | sample C33_34DmetaG_FD_165039 | JGI IMG/M metagenome (GOLD analysis project Ga0222719, IMG submission 165039) | Estuarine water microbial communities from San Francisco Bay, California, United States - C33_34D | ecosystem: Environmental > Aquatic > Marine > Unclassified | place: USA: California...
TTTGGTTTCTAGATAGTCTTGTTAACGGGAACCTAAAAGAGTTAAAAGATTTTGCTCAAGGCATTATTGATAGAGGTATTAAAATAAAATGGATAGGCTATGCTCGATGTGATAAGAGAATGGACTATGAGTATTTAAAACTCCTAAGAGATTCTGGATGTTTCTCTCTTAAATTTGGTGCTGAATCAGCTTCCAACAAAGTATTAGAGGATATGAAAAAGAGAGTTACTAATGATGAGATGGAGCAAAATTTTAAGGATTGTGATGAATTAGGTATAGAAGCTATTACATCCTGGATTCAAGCATTCCCTACAGAAGAAATTGAAGACTTTATTCATACTTTAATATTTTTATCTAGAAATAGAACTAGGATACCTAACATAGCTGCCACACCTGGATATAACCTATCAGCACAAACAATTGTAGGTCAAAATTTAGAAAGGTTTAATCTTGCTAACTTTACTTATCTCAATAACTGGATAAAAGATGATTTTAGCTTTGCCAAACCACATACATTAACTAGAGCAAAACTATTCGACATCTTTGTCAGAGAAGTAACTACTGCTAATGTTAATCCTAGACCTCTACTCAGCAAAATGTATTCGATAAAGTATAACAATCCTGATAGGTTTAATACTATAGATTATTACGATTCTAATGTTGATGTTTTTAAGTTCGATGAAAATATGTTTAAAAACAGACTAGTATCAGAACCGTTTCACTTTTTTCACTTACTATGGAAAATTAAAGGAGGGTTTGAAATAAGTTTAAAATTTGATAAGGATTTAGATTATCAGGAGTACGGTTATACTATCGATTCTCCTTATTGGTCTGATATTTATTTTAAAGTAGACGATAAAGGTAAGTGGGAGACAAAAGTAAGTTCTAAGTTTATACAGCCTCCTAATCCTTTTAACGTGTTAGATTACTCTCATGAAAAGTCACAAGTAATAGAACGAGCTAGAAAATTTGCAAAACCTAAATGGGGTGATGGTTCTAGAACTAAAAAAGAAGTAGTGCTGTTGCATAAGCAGAACGAAATTTTAAATAGAACAAAAGATTTTTCTTTTGAGTTTAACTTTGAAACTAAAGGTAATTGGGATAAATCTTATAAGAGTTTATTTTGATTTTAGAGATTTTATTCTTATCTTTATTTAAATTAACCACTATGAAAACGTACTTAGTAGAATTTACTTTATCTGATGGAACAAAAGAAGAAGTAAAATTAATAACTGATAGGTTAGAATGGTCTATACAACAGTGGGGTAGAAACAGAAATGTTATAGATCATAAAATCATATCAGAAGGATCAAACAATTCCAAACAAATGCTATTTGGATAACTATTTATTAATATGAAACAATTAGAGACATATGCTAGACAGCTCATTAGAGAGGCTGCAAAAATTAACTTTGCTGGTCATTCTTTTGTACTAAAAGTTGATACGAATGAGGATCCTCAGAAAAAAGGAGTTAAAATTCAATTCCTTCCTACTGAATTTGGTTCTATCACTCCTACTGAGCAAAATGATATTGCGATTGAACTAGAAGGCAGATTAGAAAAAGGGTTAGGTGATTTTGATATGAGAGTGGAAAGAGATAGAAACCTAAAAGATAAAACTATTATAGGGTTCTTTATTTATATCGAATATTTCGATAGAATTGTTAGAAAAGCTCTCAAAGGTCAGAATCCTGATGTAGGAGATTCTGCAGACGAGCCATCTGAAGTTTAATTGTAAATACATACTATGACTCCTCCTATCAAAAAAATTAGAGAGGTACTATATCACCTCCATCCTATTTCTTACCGTATTCGAACTAAAGGAGTCGACAAAAATACAATGGATAAAATGTTGTTTATTGAGATTCTTGAGTCTTTAAGAAAGATTGAAGAGCGAAGAGATTTTATGGCAGAAGAGATAGGAATGGATATGACTACCTATGAGGACCAGTTCTTTGGTGTTATAGAGAACCTAATGAAAATGACCTTCAATAAGCATCAACTCGGATTAATCCAACTCTACCTATATCAATTACTCCCCGATAAGGAATGGGACGGTATGATCACAGTTGAGGTAGGTGCAAAACAAGAAAAGGTTGTAAACTTTAAAACTCCTACTGATGTTTGGAACGTTATAAGTCAATACAATGATAAATCCTGATCTATTAGAACATTACAAAAAGCACGGTTGGGTTCATATTCCTAATATTATTCCGGACGAATATTTAGCTATTGCTAAAGAAAAAGGATTACCACTTGTTAAATGGGCACAAGATAGAATAGGCACTCCTACTGAAGCAGGACCCCCTAAACATGATTTTCATGTTGGGTGTGCTGGTGCATATGAAAGTGAGTTGATGAGAATTTATACATCTAGATTTTCTTACGATTTAGCTAAAGGTATTTTAGGTACTTCTTCTATGTTCTTATTTAACGATCAGATGGTATATAAGATGCCTAATGATGATTTAGAGTTTGCTGCTCATTATGATAATCAATATGGAGCAGAAAATAAATCTGGTGATATGCATACGGTTAACATATCATGGATACTAGATGATTTTACAAAGGAGAACGGAGCATTGTCATTAAAGAGTTTAGATGATGATCAGTGGACAACTGTCTTTCCTAAAGCAGGTGATATCATAGCAATAAATGGTAACTGCCATCACCAGTCCGGTAAAAATAATAGTGACAAACCTAGAGGTCTGTACGCCTGTGTTTACTCAGAAGGTCAAATTAATTTAGCTAATTACTACACTTCTCCTTTTTTATTAGAGGAAACTACAAAGCAAAAAATTTATACTTTAGTTAACGATATAGTTACTCAACAGTATTCTAATTTCAGAGAATACTTTGATGCATTTTTTAAGATACATGATATAGATAGAATCTTAGAGTTAGGTACATCTAACGGTGGACTTACCTATCACTTAGCAACTAAATACTCTCTTCCAGTTCTTACTGTCGATATTAATACTAGTTCTATTGCTAGAAAAGTATTTAACGTTGCAAGAATATTGAAAGGTGATCATTCTAATCTTGCAGTAATAGATTATCTGACTAAAAACTTTATAAATAAACCAGGTAAGCTTCTTATACTTTGTGATGGAGGAGATAAGCCTCATAACTTTAGTACATTTGCTGGATTAGCTAGAGAAGGAGATATTATTGCTGTACATGATTACTTTGAAACTAGAGAAGAATGGGAAAAGCAAAATGTTTGGGGATGGGTAGAATGTACTAAAGAAGATATTTCTGACACAATTAAGGAGTGTAATTTAGAAGAAACAGACTCATATATGAGACAGATAGCTTGGTCTTTTTGGGAAAAAACTAGTGAAAAAGTTGCGAACCCGACCTTTTCTTCATATATTTAGATATAAAATTTTAAACGGTTATATATATGCAATTAAAAATGATTCCCTGCCCGAAATGTGGCAACGATTTCCCTGAAAAAAGAAAAGAATTAGGTTATCACGTTTGTGTTAACTGTTCTACTGTTAAACCTGTAGTAGGTATAACTACTGTAGAAGGGACTGGAGACCATACTTATAATGATATTATAATTATGGATCAGGATAGAGCTTTAGCGATCCAAGCACATGCTGATGAAATAGCAGGCAAAAAGTCTTTTCTAGATGTTATTGATTTTCATACTGAAACAGAAGAGAAAGACATTTACGAAGTTACTCAGTCAATAAAAGATAAAACTAAAGCTATAGTAGAAGGTGATGAAGAAGAAGAGTACGACTCCTTAGATCCTAATAAAGAACCAGAAGGTATAGAAGGAATTGATTATTAATGGCTAGACCGTCTAAAATATTAACTAAAGAGGATATAATAAGAGCACAAAAGGTAACACGCTCTAATATGGCAGCAGCCAGGTATCTTCATGTCTCTTATAACCATTATAAGAAGTACGCTAAAATGTACAAGACTGAAGATGGTGTTACTCTTTTAGAGGCCCATATGAATCAATCCGGCGAAGGCATTCCTAAGTTTGCTGTAGCCGGAATTGATAATATTCCTTTGATGGATGTTTTAGAAGGTAGGGTACCTATAGAACACTTTGATCCTAAAAAGATCAAAGCTCGCTTACTTAGCGAAGGAAAGCTAGTAGAGGTATGCGATAGATGTAACTTCTCAGAACGTAGAGTTACTGATCAAAAAATACCTGTTATTTTAAATTTTAAAGATGGAAATAAAAAAAATTGGCATTTAGATAATCTTGAGTTTCTCTGCTATAATTGTTCCTTTCTGTATGCTACATCACCTATAGAAGAGAAACAAGCAGAGGCAATGGAAGACTACGTCAAAACACGTGATGATGAACCGGAATGGGAGATGGATCAACATCATATCGATCACTTGAAGGAATTAGGTTTGTTTGAAGATGAATCACCAGGTGACGAATATATTTCTAGGCAATAAAACTATTTATAACCATGGCACAAAAGAAAACTAATAAATTTTCTACTTGGAAAAAGAAGAAGCCACTAGAAAGAAAAGTTGCTGATGATCTAGTCAAGCAACACGAACGTAATGAAAAATTACGTGAGAAATCTATCAATACAGATTTCTTCAAATTGTTCAATTAAACACTATTTTATGAAAAACCTTAGCGTAAGTGTTATGGCATTTATTTGCCTGGGTGCCCTTATGGCATTCACCACTGTAGCAAATAGCTTTACAGCAGAAAAATCAGTACCGTTAGTTGTACCTACCAGTACTATAATACTACCAGAGTCTCCTATAGAGACTGTCAAGGTAGAGATTTATATAAAAGGACATGATCAATTTTTAAATGCTATTGGTCATAGAGAATCTACTAATAACTATAAAGCAGTAAATCAGTATGGGTACTTAGGAAGGTATCAATTTGGTAGACGTACTTTAAATGCATTAGGATATGATGACATTACTAATAGAGAGTTTCTATCATCACCAGATATACAAGAAGATGCTATGGCTGATTTACTTCACCATAACTATAAAATACTCAAAAAATTTATATCAAAGTACGAAGGACAACTAGTTAATGGTATACTGATTACTGAATCTGGAATACTCGCAGCAGCTCATTTAGCTGGGCCTGGTAATGTAAAAAAATTCTTTAGAAAAGGATATGAATTTAAAGACGGTAACGGTACTAAAATGACATCTTACATGAAAAGATTTTCAGGTTTTAATTTGGATTTACAAGATTAATTTCTTATATTAAGGTATAGAAATTATAAAAAGGTTATGGCAGAAAAGAGAGGTTTAGAACAGCAGAATCTTATTAATGAATATAATACTGCTGGTGTACTGGAAATATTCTATAATAACATATGGACTAGAGTCACTACTAAAGACTTCAGAGCATTTAATGGCCCCAGAAGGATTACAGAGCCAGACTATGCTGAACTTGGTAACGTAATGGTCCCTATGTCTACCTACGAATATCATGGACCAGTTTATACTTGGGGTACAAATAACGTAGTGGACTTTTCGGATACTGGTTCTTTTGAGAAGAATGAGATTTGGAAAAAAGCTAGAAAAATATCAGAAGCACGTGGTTAAGTTACATTTTAATACAACGGAAGAGTTTGTAGAACTTTTCAAGTCAAAAAAGAGAGCAACTACTGATGCTATTGTAAACGGGATAGAACAAGCATTGATAAAGAATAAAAAATCAGCTCCTCTATTTGAAATAAGCTTTCAAGAGAATCAAAGAAGTTTTGAAATATCACTTCATCAAGCTGAATGGGCTAACGCTCTAGAATCTTGTCTAGATCACTATCATCAATTGCAAGAAGCTGATGATGCTATTGATGCTTGGAAATTATTAGAAGCAGTAAAAACTTTAAAATAATTTACTAAGTTAGTTGCTTATATGATTTATTATTCTTATATTTAAGTAAGTTAAAAATTTAAAAAAAGGTTATATTATGTCAGATGTTATGTTATCATTCGGAAAAGGTTTAGATTCTTACCTAACAAAAGAAGAGATTAAAAACTCAGCACCTCTAATCTTTGCAGAGGCTCCTACTAACCCAGACGTTAGTGAGAAATATTTATTTGTCAATACTGAGACTATTGTTGATGATCTAGAGAAGCTAGGTTGGTTACCTGTTCAAGCTGCTCAAAGAAAAGGTAGAGGGAAGTCTACTATCTTCTCTAAACATATGGTTGCTTTTCAGAACCCGGACATTAAGATTACTTCTAAGGACGGTGATGATGCTTTTCCTAGAATTTTATTAACTAATTCTCATGACGGTATGCAAGCGTTTAAATTTAGCGTTGGTATTTTTAGATTAGTATGTTCAAATGGTTTAGTGGTTGCTGATGAGCAGTTTAGTGATTTTAAAATTAAACATAAAGGGTACTCTTTTGAGGAACTTAGAAATGTAGTTCGTCAAGCAGTGGAGGATTTACCTAATAGAGTCCAGGTAATGAACGATATGAGAGCTCGAACTCTTACTCAACAAGAAAAAGAAAAATTAGCAATAGATGCTATGCTTATTAGAGCCGGTATTAAACCTAACTCAGAAGAAGCTACTAGGTTTAATTATGACGACGAGACTATTGAAGATATTTTAGAACCTAAAAGAGATGCTGATAAAGGAGATGATCTTTGGAAGGTATTTAATGTTATTCAAGAGAAAATTACTCAAGGAGAATTTCATGCTGCTTTAAAAGGAGCTAAAGTTAGAAAGGTTAGAAAGATTAAATCCTTCGAAAAGGATATGAAAGTAAATAAAGAATTGTTTAAATTAGCAACTGCTCTAGTATGATATCTGATACAATAGAAAAATGTGTGAGCTGTGGGGAGGAAACTCCCTACAAGTTCTCTGATAGTATATTTATTAGAAGCAACTATGTAGAAGGAGCAGGTCAGTTATGTCAGTCTTGCTGGAATTCTACTTATAATTAATTTAGAAACACTCTAAATAAAAGTTGGTTATTAACTCTTAAAAGCCTATATTGTTTAAATGAATGTAGCAGTACTAGTAGAAATTATAAAAGAAACAAAAGTTAATTGGCGATTCGTTTTTGAGTCGCCTTTGTACGATAAACTAAATTATAAATCAGGCCAACTAGTACAGTTAGTTTGCAAACCAGGCGAAGAAGGCTCGGTTGTTAGAAACTATTCTGTAGCATCATGGCCGGACGGTACAAATAAATTTGAACTAATCATTACCTACTTAGAAGGAGGAGCGATGTCAGAGTATTTGTTTAAAGAAGCACAAGTAGGAGATGAATTTGTGTATAGAGGACCAATGGGTATATTCACTCTCCCAGATGATCTCATGGAGAGAGATATCTACTTTGTCAGTACAGGTTCAGGTATTAGCCCTTTTAGGTCTATGATTAATTACCTTTATGAAAATAAAGTACCATTTAAAAATATTAAATTATTTTTCGGTACTAGAACTGAACAAGATTTAGTTTACAGACAAGAATTAGAAAATATTCAAGAACAGTTGCCTAATTTTGAATATATACCTACATTATCTAGAGAGAACGTTCCTGGTATAGTATCAGGATATGTTCACGATCACTACTTACCTTTAGTTGATTCTTCAGATTCTAAACCTTTAGTATATTACTGTGGTTGGACCAGAATGATTGATGAGGGTAGAAAACATTTAGAAGAAAGAAATTTTGAAATGACTAAAGATATTAGAGTAGAGATTTTTGGATAATGGAAGCAGTAACAGCCCTAGCAGAAATAGAGAACGAAAAAGCAATCGAACATTTATTTAATAATGTTAAAGCCTGCCTAACTAATTCTAGTTACGGTATTACTTTTTCAGCTTTAACAGATATTTATAAAGGAGAAGAAGTATTCCTAAGTTGGGATGGTCTAACAAGGGAGTATTTTCTCAGCGTAGAAAGAGCCAAAGAACTCCATCAGAATGTATTCGGCACACTACTACGATATTTCGACAACCATTCTTATTTAGAAAAGGGTGTTGTTAGTTTTAAATTAGTGCATGGTGTTAACTTTGTAGTAGCACAACCTGAATGTATTTTGACCCCCGACGGAGAGGGAGGAAACCTAGAGACAGGTACTATGAAGGCAAGGTGGGATATTCTTCCAGGTACGAAGCTAACTTTAGCTACGAAAACTAGAAGTAACCTACTCTAATACTATGTCTTAATTAGAAACGAACGATATTTATATATAAACACTAAAACTAAAAAGAATGAAAGGAACCTTTTTTTCAGCCGACTTTATAAAAAACGTCGATGGAGACCATAAGCTTCTAGAAATCAATACTGATACAGCTTGTATTAGAACTATTGTAAATAATCTAGACTTCACCGACCTTTATACAGTACTGAGCGATAACACAATCACAGACCTTCAGGTAATCTATAAGCAGTTTCAAGCTCCTATTATTGAGAGACTAGAAGCTCAAAAACCTGCAGGTGTGACTATTACAAAACACTTAGAGCAGAAAAACTCTATCTTCCCTATTGGTATTGAAGATGCTGCTACTAAGTTTATACTTAGATTAGCATACGATGGTAACGCACTTCTTGATGTTCTCTATGCTAAATCAGATGCTAACCTACACTCGTTGTTTATTTCTGATGATGACTTTGCCAAAATTATACCAGCTGCTCACGATGCAGCAGGAGATGCGGAATATACAACACTAGAGTATGCACTTAATGGAGATAACGATCCAGACTTTGCAGTTAAGGCAGCTGTACCTACTAAATCAGGAATCAATTTCTATAAGGTAGGTGGTTCAACTGGTTCAATAGAAGATAGGGTAAATGAATTTACAGCTTCAATTGATAAATCTCAGTATGTGATTACTAACTATCTTACAGATGGAACTAATACAGCTAAGTCCACTAGATCATATCAAATTATTTATGGTAGTAATCTAGACCTTTGTTATGTTGGTGATTATGAGATTGAATCTTTGCTTACTCACACTGAAGCATTATCATACGATGATAGTAAAGTAGTGAACGTAATACCTAGAAAGCATTATTATGAATTTGCTACTAACGATATTACAGATTACGAAGGAGTCTACAGAGAAGAATCAATTAGAAAAGAAGATGGAGATTATGACGTAGCTGATTCTACTGTAATCGGTACTCTTTACGATTCGTATTTTATATCCGGTTCACCTAACACAGATAATAGCTTAATTTTAGATTCTTGGTCATTTGCTGGTGATGTACTTCCTTCTGGATCATATAGTACTTCATCATCGCTACAATCTAACGCTGTAGTTGATGTACCAAGTAATGCAATTAGAAAAATTACTTTAGATGATGGATCAGTTATCAGATTGGGTGGAGCAGGTAGACTACTAGCTTGGAACTCTTCTTCTAATGCTACATCCTACCTTAAAGCAGTCGATGTATATCCAGGACATAAAGTATTTGATCAAGACGGTAATACTAAAGTAGTATCTTCACATGACGTTTTAATTTTAGATCAAGATTCTGATGCTAAAGTAGTAGAATTAGGAGTAGAAGATGTGGATAACTATATTGTTAGTGGTTCTAATGCTATTGTTCACAACGCACCTTGCTTCATTGCCGGAACACAGGTAAGTATGAATGACGGTACTCAAAAGAATATTGAAGATATTGAAGAAGGAGATATGGTTGCTACCTACGACTTCTCAGTTAACCAAACTGCTGGTAATAAGGTACTTGTAACTACAGAAAAAATTGCTGAAATTTATAATCTTAAGGTAACAGGATTTGGAGAAGAAATTGGTATCTGGTGTACTTTAGATCACCCATTCTACGTTCATGGCAAAGGATGGGCAGCAAAAGATCCTGCTCTAGCTCTAGAACTATCAGGTATGGAAGTTGCACAACTAGAAGTTGGTGATCAGTTATTTACTGCAAAAGAGGATGAGTCGTTAACTGCAGAAGTAACAGGAATAGTACATGATGCTGACAATCCTATAGTGGTTGAGGTTTATAACCTAGATCACGTACAGGATCAAAACAACTTCTTTGTTTACGGTCTTCTTGTACACAACAGGTCAATCTTTGCTTGTCATACTTATGATAGTAAGGTAGAGATGGCAGATGGTTCATTTAAATCAATTGGTGATATTAAAGTTGGAGATAAAGTAAAATCTATCAAAAACGGTGTCGTCGTAGAAGGAACAGTAACTGATCATATTACTCATCCTACTAATGATGTAGTTAGAGTAATTGAAACAGAGAACGGATACACTGAAGTTAATCACCCAATTTATGTTGATAACAAATGGGTATCAGCAGGTACATTAGGTGACAAAACATTTACTTTTGTAGATAACTTCTACAACCTAGAGATAGACGGAGATATTTCAGAAAGCGAGCATAACTTTATCGTTGATGGAATGATTTCTTCTGGACTAGGTGACAATGCAGAACTTAATGCTAAGTATCAGAGACAACCAAAACAATTAACTAAACATTTATAATCATGCCTACAGTATATAAACAACTTACTCAAGCTGAGTACGAATCAAGAACTATCAATGCTTTAACAGCAGAGGAAAGAACTGAGGTTAGAAGTACAATCAGTAGATTTGTTGAGCTTTTTAAAGCTGCTCACTTATAAGAATAGACAATGATCTTAGAGCAAAAGGTTTTACTATCTCGACAAGAGTGTGATGATATAATTTCATCTACTGAAGGAATGTGGTTTCCTTCTTTACTTGGAAAGAATGAATATAAACCAAATCTAAGATTAAGTTCTGTACATAACAAGAGACCAAAGAAAGGAGAGGCCCTGTATGAATATATACAGCGAGGCCTCTCTCTTGTCTCCGAAGAACTTATTGCTGATGAACTTCTAGTATCAATACTAAAATACGATACTGGAGGATTTATTTACAAGCATAAAGATTCACATACAGGAGGAAGAGACGGCGATACATATGCTAAGTACTATTTAATTTGTCTTTTGAATGATGAGTTTGAGGGAGGAGACTTTTTCGGTTACGATAATAACGACGTTCCTTATAGGTTAAATAAAGTACCTGGTAATATACTAATAGGTGATCCTAATATGTATCACGAAGTCAAAGAAATTACCTCAGGTACGAGATATAATTTTATTTGTTTTGTAAAACAGGAACATTTAAAAGGAAGACCAACAGCTATATGAAAAATATTTTAATTATTGCCTTACCTAGGTCTGGTGGAACAGCTCTAATGGATATGTTAGCTGAGGAATATACTTTAAAAAGTAGATTTGAACCTGAACTCCAGTCATCGTCAATCGAACCTAAAAATGACGTTACTAAAATTATAGTTGATAGATTTAATCTAGGAGATATTTACAACTTATGTTTGTATTACGATAAAATTATCTTACATTCTAGAAGGGACTCTGTAGCTTGTGCAGAATCTCTAGCTTACATGCATTGGTATAGCGGTAAAGACGGACAAGCGTTAACTCCTTGGAGTGATGGCATGTTAGAAAGTATTCCTAAATGGTATATAGAGCAAACTAAACATAGAATTAATACTTGTAATAATCTTATAATTAATATAAGTAATAAATTAAACATACCTATTCAATACTATGAGGATATATTTAATACAGACTCTCCTGATAGGTTAAGAAAATCAATCAAAGCCTCAGTTATATGAAATTAGAAGAGACTTTTATACACTATGGTTCAATTGACACAACTCCTTTTCTTAAAGGTCTAGGTAAGTTAACCAAACTAGATTGGGATAGATATGAGTTTAGGCAAAAAGACCACCCTTATCATGCTGCTACTAAGACTATTCCTATTATTTATGATGAAAATTATGGAATGGAAAGAGGAAAAGAATCAATATTCTATGACTTATTTACTGAGAGTGTAGAGGCTATAGAAAAATTCTTCTCTTCTGTTTATAATAAACCAGCAGTTATAATAAGATATGTTATAGTTAATCTACCTGCAAATGCACAAGTCCAACCACATTATGATAGGTCTAAGGAAAGTTTTAATGCTCATAGTAGAGTCCATATTCCCATCATAACTCACCCTAAGGTAGAGTTTACTGTAGGTAATGATACAATTTTTATGCCTCCTGGAGAAGTTTATGAAATTAATAACGATGGACAAAAGCATGGAGTTAAAAATAGCAGTCATATTGATAGGGTACATGCTATAGTAGATTGGCATGTAGGAACTAATAATAGTTTATTATGATAAAATTAATATGGACATACAATAAGGACGTTCATGGTTTTGATAGTGAAGGAGAAGCTAAACGTAAAAATCTAGAAAACTACTATAAGAGATCTATATACGATGCTAAAGCATTCGGACACCCAACTGAAATGTATTCAAACGATACTCAGTTCGAAAACTTAGTCAATACTTTTTTCTTTACTGATTATCAAACATTATTTTGGGATGAATTTAAAATTTTACCTCTGTATCATACAGATGTTGACTTTGTGTTGACCGATGGGGATATTATCTGGCACAGACCTTTTATCGTAAATAAAAATGTAGATGTTCTAATAGATAGTTATGAAGAGTTTAATTGGAGTGTGCTATATGAAGCAGATGTAAATACTCTGTCTTATTTGAATATACAAGATGTGATTCCGGAATGGGACGGTAAAAGAAGAGCTGCTTTCTGTACAGGTATACTATCTTTCAACAATAAAAAGCTCCAATCGTTATATTTAGATAGGTATCTAAAATTTAAAGAGTTTGTTAACAAGCATAGTAATATGTTAAATGTTAGCAAATGTACTGCTATTGGAGCTCAGTACCTATTAGCTACTATTGTTGACACTGGAGGATATTCTCATTATGCTTATTCTCAAAGACCTTTGGTTAATAACGGAATTTATACTCACTATGCTGGTAAGAAAAAACTTACAGATCCTTTTATACCTTTAACTGAAAAACATTTGTTTTAATGAGTGATTTTTCTTATATTTATACTAAACAATAAAAGTTATGATCGAATCTTATTACATCTTAGAATCAAAAGTAAATTCAAAAATTTCTAACTCAGTCATGAACGGATACAACATCAGGTTCGAAGACTACGAATACGTTAGACTATCATCAAAACCACGAGGAAGATATCCTAAAAGAAAATTACAAAGTTCTAACGAAAGACTATTAATTTATTAAAATATGGCAGGAGGACCACACCCTGATAAGATATACTTAGAGTTATTAGATCATGTACTAAATTACGGTGCAACTAAACCAGACAGAACAGGTATAGGAACGCTATCAGTTTTTGGTAGAACGTTTCATTTAGATACCTTACATACTTTTCCTTTATTGACTACTAAGTTTGTATCACTAAAAAATGTTGCTACAGAACTTAAATGGTTTTTGAAAGGAGATACTAACATTAGGTATCTTTTAGATAATGATTGCAATATCTGGAATGATGATGCTTATAACCGTTACTGTAGAGTGTGGAATTACGATTTAGATAAACCTTTATCTAAGGAAGATTATATTAAAAAAGTCAAAACTGATGATGAGTTTGCCAAAATATGGGGCGACTTAGGTCCTATTTATGGTCACCAATGGAGAAATTGGAACGGTACTGATCAACTAGCTAAACTTATGGATACTTTAAAAGAGGATCCTAATAGCAGAAGAATGATAGTAAACTCGTGGAATGTAGACGATTTAGGAGTTATGGGTCTTCCTCCTTGTCACTTCTCGTTTCAAATATACCACGAAAGAGGAAGAGTAGACCTGATGTGGAACCAAAGATCAGCTGACTTATTTCTTGGTCTCCCTTATAATATTGCTTCTTACGCATTGCTTCTTAGATTGATTGCTCATGAAACTAACATGCTTCCAGGATATATTATCGGTGCACTAGGAGACGTTCATCTCTACCAAAACCACTTAGGAGCTGCTTACAAACAGTTACAACTTCATGCTTATGAAGCACCTAAATTAAAGATTATTAGTAGTGATATACTTAACGGTGAATTTGAATATGAGCTTTTAGGATACGAACATAATCCTTCTATAAAGGCTAAATTAAACACATAAAATAATACTTTTTAGTTGGCAGCCTGAGATATTCTTCTTATATTAAGGTATAGAAATTAAAATAAAGGTTATGAAATCAAAACTAGAAATTATTCAGCTAAAAGTTGATAAGTTTGACGATGAACATCAGGACTTAGATGTTCGTATTAGTAGACTTCGTTGGAGAAGTAAGCAACAAGTTGAAAAAGTATTTAGAAAATTCTTTACTCCTGATACTGAAGGTATTAGAATCTCTTCTTTATCAGAAAGGAGAATAGAATTAGCTCTATTAGACGATAAGTACGGATCTATTATTATAGAAAGAATCAATCTAGCTGACATTGAAAGAGGCTCTTGGTCAGATGAACTTGTAGACTTTAAAGCTTGGTCTAACGGAGTTACGTTAAAGAATGTAGAAGAGTTAGAGAAGAGAGCTGAGCTTCAAATCAAATTTGCACAACAATTTAGTGACTTTAAAGATGATGCTATTGCTGAAGTAAATCATGTTCAAGAGAAATACAGTAATTGGATTGAGGGTTTATATAAAGAGCAGTCTAAGTTAAGAGAATTATCTAGACCTTTTTCTAAAGAGGTTTCTGAACTTAAGGAGGAGCGTCTTATGAATCAACTTATGGAAGGTGTTGAACTTAAAATGAGTGAACCTACTAGATGGTCTAAGGGAAGATTTCCTGAGCTTCAGGTTAAGTACGACTGGACTCTTAGAGATGTTAAGAAAATAAAAGTTAACAGATTAACTGCTTCAGGTAAATCAGCTGACATTGAAGTTACTCAAGAGTGGAAAGACTGGGATGGTAATGTAAATACATCAACTCAGAATATCGAAAGAGTTAGACTAGATAATATCAAATCTATTGTTCGTATCTAATACTATGAAATTTATAGTACCAAGGTCTAATATAGGTAAAGGAGCATTCGTACAGTTCGGGGAGATTAGATATCATGTCCCTTCCTGGACTGTAGTGCTTCCTGAAACCACTATAGATGATATAATTATGGAAGCTAAGCCTTTCGAAGAATTATTTAAAGAAGAAGAGCAATGGGAGTTTACTTCTTCTAACGGAAAAGATAAATACATTGTGAGATATAATAAAGATGGTAATCTTAGTTGTAGTTGCTGGGGATATATCGCTCACAGAAAATGTAAACATATAAAAGAAGTAAATGATAGAACTAATTAAACATGTTTTAGGACTTTGCGGGGAACATTGGCATCCCAATTTCATAACCTTTACTGCCAGTTCCCCTTTCGTCCTTTACTTGTCGACATATTTATATAATATAAAGGAAGAAATATGGTCGAGAAAAAATCCCAGTGGGATAATTTCAAAGAAAAGAATGGATTCGGTTTAGCAGTTTTCGATAACTTTATTAATGAATCTGATGCTCATAAACTCTACGAAGAGTGTTTATCTGCCCCAGAAGGTGGATGGACACTTTTTTCTAGAGCAGGTTCTAGAATGGAAGAGTTTAATGATTTTATAAACTGCCCTACCGCACATAGAATTACTTATAGCTTATTTCACTCAGGAGAGTTTTTATACAATCTGGAACAACTTACCAGCATACCTGGTTTAATGCCTGATCCTCATTTAGTAGGGGCAGGATTTTCTATTATTAGAGAAGGTAATAATTTAGGATGTCATTATGACTTTAATTGGAATGATAGACTTAGAATTCACAGAAAGCTTACTTCTATTTTATATATTTCACCTAATTGGAAAGATAAATGGGGAGGTAATTTAGAGTACTATGATGATAATATAGATGTAAATAATGAAGCCACATTAATTCACAGTGCTACACCGTTATTTAATAGGTTTGTTGTAAGTGAGAATGTTAAAGAAGGTCCCTATCATAGAGTAAAGAAAATATCTTCTCCTGGTGATAGTCCAAGATGTGCTATTAGATTTTTTTATTATATATCTGATGCTGAATATAAAGCTGATGACCCTCCTCATAGGAGTATTTATAAATCAAATGAATATACTCACACAAGATTACACAAATGAACTTAGGGTATTTTATTGTTGAAAAACATAAGTCAAAAATTTTACTAGGTAACCTTCTAACTGTACCAAAAGACTACTCTACAGGCTTCCTTGCTCCATTAAGTCTATTCTCGCAAAGTGATCTAGTGACGAAGACGAAGAATTGGGAAAAGATACTTTCTAATATAATTCGTAATATAGAATCTAACTATAAAATTGACGATTATGTTATAGATAATTGTCATGAAATTTTTGATATAGTAAATGATAACTTTGACAATAGACCTATTATTAAAGAATTAAGAAAAATTTTTAAAAATACAGGTATATTAGATAGAGTTTACTTTTCTGATAATAATTTGGACTTAATGAATATAGAAGGAATGCCTAATAGACCTCACCCTTATTTCTTAGGCTGGAATGGCGATAAGTCCGTTAGAATTGGTAGCCACAGACATTTTCAAAAGAAATTCTTATTCATGAATAGAATTGATAAATTTCATAGAAGATGGCTACTTGGCAGATTTATATCAGATGATCTTCTTTCAGAAATGGACTGGTCCTATAATGTTAATAATCCAGACGCATACATTCATAAAGTTTTAGGTAAATCCGAGAGAGAAACAGGATCAGAAGTAGTTACTTATGTTACTCATGATTTTATGACTGAATGTTTTTGTCATATAGTATGTGAAACTAACTTTAATTTAAGTACTCGAGATATAAAAGCAGAAGGAGGATATACTAGGGGTAACAGATTTATTACAGAAAAAACTGAGAAAGCTTTTACTACAGCTAGCCCTTTTATTATAGCCTCTGGTCCTAGGTATCTAGAAAAACTTCATGAATTAGGATTTAAAACTTTTAATGACTGGTGGGATGAATCATATGATAAAATCTCCAATCCTAAAAAACGTTTAGAAGCAATACTTAATGTAGTAAAATATATTAATACAAAATCTCATGAAGAGTTAATAGACATGTGGCAAGAAATGAAGCCTGTTTTAAAACATAACCAAGATTTAAACAAATGGCACTACATTCAGAACTTAAACAGTATAAACACAAGATTCCCTGGTCATTTTATGGCAAATGTTGAAGGACTCTATTTTAATTCCAGCGGTAATTTAACAGGTCCTGCTGAAGTATTTAAAACTTATAAAACAGTATGAAAAGTTATGTAATTAATGATCCTTGGGATTGGGTTACTCATTTTGAAAGAGCCATAGCAAACTATACAGGTGCAAAGTATGCTATTGCCTGTGATTCAAACTCCAATGCTCTTAGGCTTTTGCTTCATTACAAGAGAGTAGTAGATAGAGACATTATCATCCCAGCTAATACTTATATTTCAGTTCCTAATCAAATTATATTAAGTGGTAACAGACCAAAATTTATGGATATCGAATGGGAAGGATTGTATGAAATTGATAATACCGGCATAGTTGATGCAGCAACAGCATTTTATCAAGGCATGTATTCTGATTACTTAGGTACTCATATGGTACTTTCTTTTCATCTTAAGAAAATTTTAAATATTGGCCAAGGAGGAATGATTCTTACTAATGATAGTAAGTTTGAAAAATGGGCTAGGCCTATGATTTACGATGGAAGACATAAGTATGAAATGTATAATGATGACGAATTCGAATGTATAGGTTGGCATATGTACATGAGTCCTGAATCAGCTAAAAGAGGATTAGAAATTTTTCATTCAGATAGAATAAAATTAGATAATGCCCATGTTGGTAGTTCTAACAGTTATAAAGATCTTAGAAATCAATCTATTTTTAGTTGTTATATTGACTAAATTTTCTTATATTATAGTAAATAACGGTTATGCGAAACATTAAGTACATATTATTTCTATGGCTAATAGCTAGTTGTAGTAAGGAAGAGATCCCAATACCCGAACCACCTGTTGAACCTCCGGTAGTATGTGAAATAGATTACTTTTCTCTTCAATCAGGAATCAACAGAACATCTACTCATTATCAACCTAAAAATGTTGTGTTTGTTGATTTTGCTTCTATGTTAAATGTAGGACTATCTAAATATGGATCTTATGGTATCTTTTCTGCTGGAGGGGACTTTAATCATAACTCTATAAATGATTATGTAATGGTAGTTACAGATGGAGATGACCCTTCTAACAATGAAGTAGTAATAGTAGTTGATAACGAAATATCTTTAGCATTTGCTTCTCCTCAAGTTGGTACTCGTAAAATTGGAGTGATTGATCTTAATCAAGATTCATATGATGATATAATATTATTTGGTACTGGTCCGGACATAGGAGATTCTCCAGGAGATAAAACTCATGTAATCTACCTCACTCCAAATAACTATCAAGTAGTAGAGGTTGGACGGATAAGTGGATACCATCACACAGGAGCAGTAGGAGCAATAGAAGGTACGCTCCCTGATATTTTAGATATTGATGCACAGGCAGCTTTTACTATTGGTGCTCTAGAAAAGGTTAAGTACTACTTAAATGACGGTATTAATAACGGATGGACACAGAAGGAAACAAATATTCCTTATTATTTAGTTTCTAGTACCTATCAATCTGAGCTTTACGATTTTAATAATGATGGCGTTTTAGATTTACTTCTAGGTGGACACGAATGGGAAGAAGACTGGCATTCATCTAGTCCTACTCCTCCTCAATGGAGAAATCATATTTTAATAGGACTAGGTAATGGAAACTTTGATATAGAGAATCCAATTATTCTTCCTTCTATTCCTAATTGGGGTGTTATTACTGATTTTGATATCTACGATATAGATAATGACTCATCTGTAGAGATAATAGTTTCAAGAACTACAGGTAGAAAGATGGAAGAATACCAACCCTGGCCAGAAACATTTTATGATGGAATGAAGTTTCAAATTCTTAAGTTTAATGGAAGCTCCTGGTATGAATGGCAGGTTGTTGATCAGCCGTCACAAATTTTCACGGACCCTAATATACATATTGAGTGGCCGTATGTTACTAAAATTTATGATGTAAATAAAGATTGTTTATTAGATATTGTTCCTGAAAGTGATAAGCTTAATGCTCTATCATTTACTCCTTTAAACTCAGTTAGAGGATTATACTTTGAACAACAGACTAATGGAACATTCGAGATAAAATATAAAAGATGATATATTATTTAGCAATGGGAGTTACCTGGACAGCATGGCTGGAATGGTATACTACAAGAAACCTAGAAGGTATGTTAGGACGAGATTGGGCAACTAGAGAAAGAATATTTCATTGCATACTCTGGCCTTATAGTTTAGGAATTTTTATATTAGAATTTATTAAACAGTTATTAAAATGAATAGAAAAATAATTACAGCATATAGAAAAGCTGAGAAGGTTATATCCTCCAGTAAAGGCCCAGAACATTTTATAGCTTCTAGAAGATACGTTAATAACTTCTTTAGGAGCTTCTGCATTGGGGAGAGTTTATTATTTGGGTTAAGAACTTATGATGTTGATCCTTATATTAGTGCCCTGTACGTAAACTTATTAGAACAAATTAAAGTAAAAGAATACGAATATGAAAGACGTTAATTGGACTTATATTTTATTAGGAGCATTATTTACAGTATTTGCTCAACTAGGTGCTTGGTTCCAACACAACCTCCAGTTTAAGTATCCAAGGCTGGATGAGACTTGGTGGGGATGGTATGCTTTAGCTATTCCTTTGACTTATGTTTTTGTAATGGCTACTAAATATAATGTTGCAGGATATGGAGGCAGTATCTGGGCAGGTAGGTTTGTAGGGTTTGCTATCGGTATTTTTATCTACGCTTGGATGATTCAAATATTCTTTAGAGAACCTTTTACTTGGAAGATAGCAGTACAATTAATGCTATGTTTTGCAATACTATGTGTACAAGCTTTTTGGAAAAATACTTAGTAAGTTAGTTGGAATTCTGATATATTCTTCTTATATTTAAGTATTAAATTTAAAGGTTATGAGATATATGACAGTAGAGAGTATTACAGAAGAGATTCAAGATACTATCTCCTTAATGCAATTAAACAATGAGAATGTTCCTATTCTCGACTATCTTCAGATTGATGATTTAGCTTCCAGATTTCTCTATGAATGGACTGAAGTTGGTGATTATGAAGCTGACTTAGAAAGAACTATTTTAGAGTTTTTGAGAGATGAATTCACTATTAACAAAATAAACTATCAATTCAATGGCTAACAAAAAAACTAGGTACGCAGTTGCTATGGAAATGTACGTGTATGCTAAGGATGATTACATGGCACGTATGGAAGCTCATAAGTTGGAAGATAAGATTAACAGAGCTAGTATGAATGCTGATGCTAAGATATCAGAGATCGGTGTACAGCCGTTTGCTACTATGCATTATAGGCAATTAGATAATATAAGCCGTCCTTCTAAATTAGATGGAGATGATGATGGTGAGTTACCATTTTAATAAGAAGGACTGGTAGCTCAGCTGGATAGAGCATCTGCCTTCTAAGCAGACGGTCGCAGGTTCGAGTCCTGCCCGGTTCACAAAAAAACTATGTAAGTAGTTGTCTATATGAGATAATATTCTTATATTTACAGTATAAAATTAAGGTTATGAATATTAAAAAAGCTAACAAGCACTTAGAACCTTGGACGGTTCAAGAATCAATTAAATTTTTGAATTTATACCTAGATGGTGTAAAACAACGTGATGTTAATGTAGTGTGTGATCAAATCGCTGCTATATTAGAACGCACCTTTGATGCTATTAAATTAAGAAAGCAAGAGGTCGTGAGTATCCTTTCTGATGGTGAGTATGGTCTTAAAAGAGAAAAATGGACTCCTCACATGCAGGAAGCGATAGAAGCTGTTTCTAAAAACAGAGAAATATCTAAAGCCAAGATGTTGTATTGGTTTGAATAAATTTTTATTAATTAAATTAAATTTCTTTTTATGTATTCAAATGCAAAAATGTTACCCGAGTATGATTTATTAAATGAGGTATTTATGATTGATTCCTCATCACCGACTGGTCTACGCTATAGAACAGATGTTGGTAAAAAGCTCAAAGCTGGCCAATTTGCCGGTACTTATTCTAATTCTTCTACTAAGCTTCCTCAGTACACAGTAGGATTCAGAGGTAAAAAGCTTCAGGTAGGTAGAGTAGTTTATAAGTTAGCTACTAAGCAAGATCCTAAAGGAGTCATTGATCATATTGACGGCAATGCTTTAAACAATAAAGTTGAGAATTTACAAGATATTACTCAAAGAGAGAATCTTGCTAAAGCCGCAGGTCAAGTAATTAATCCTATCTCTAAAGGAGGCTTCTTCAGCCGTATTAAGAAAGCTTTTACTTATGCCTAAATATGTTCCTAAAGAACAGACTCCAATAGCAGTTGTATATAAGAAGAAGTCTGGGTCTAAGTTTTGGTTAAAAGTATTTACTGATCTTAGATGCCCAGACCCTCTTATAACTAACAGGTCTACTAAACTTCCGGAAGGAAGTGAGATAATAGAGATAGGGGTGGGTAAAAACTTTGAAGACCTTTACCGAAAAAAGTACAGGATATAGTTGCTCGTCTGAGCTATTATTCATATATTAAGGTATAATTAAAAAATAAAGGTTATGTATTTATCAGTAAATCAAGTTTACGCTAAAAGCGATTCTCAACTTGCTAAAAATGAGAAAAATGATTGTGTTGTTCGTTCAATTGCTTCTGCTGCTAATGTAGCTTACGACGTTGCACATACCTTCTGTAAGGAAGTATTCAATAGAGAAGATAATAAAGGAGTGCAAGGCTTTACTATTAAGTCTCAGATGCTTAAAGCAGAGAACAATGGTCTTAAGATCGGTAACAAAGAGTTTAAAGTTACTTCATTAGGTAAAAAAGATCTTAAGAATAGATATAAAGTAAACGGTGAGGTTATTTGGAGAAAGAAAACGTTAAAGAGCTTTATCGAATCTCATCAGAAAGGTACTTATTTTGTTTCTGTAGCTAATCATGCTTTAACAGTTAAAGATGGAGAGTTACTTGACTGGGGTACTAATCAGTTCTTACCAACTAGAAAGGTAACGGACGGGTATAGGTTAGAAGGAGTTTCTAACGATGGTGTTCAATTAAGTTTTAATTTCTAATTTAACAAAATGACAGAAGAGGATTACAAGTATCGTCAAGGACGTTCTAAGCGTCAACAAGCAACCAATATGGCTATTGCCGGTTGGGCTGCTATCGGATTAATTATTACATTAGGAGCATTGGTTATCTATAATTGGATTGAATATGGCATTTAAGTATGTAAATCGCTATGGCGATGTTTTTACGTTTGAACAAAAGGATAATGGAAACGTACAATGGAGTGGTAAATTTGAGTATTGCAGATATGGCTTTCCAAATGATTATAGTTTAGCCTGGGAAGCATTCCAGGAGGCGTATGGAGGATTGTCCTATGAGGACTTTAAGGAGAATGTTCACACCTATGATGAAGTTAAAGAAGAGTATGTATTTAAAGATCTTCTTCCATTAATTATGTCTAAGAAGGACATTATCAATATGGTTGACCCTTCAGGAGGTCCTTATATTACTGAAGGTATGGACTTAGGTTTATTTGCTAGAGAATTAAAAGGTAAAACTGTAGTAGAGTTTTTATCTAATGAGAACGGATACGAAATCATAGTAGAATGAAAGCAATATTAGAATTCAATTTACCAGAAGATAAAGAAGACTTTGATTTTGCAGTTAGAGGCTTAGATTGGAGTATAGTTTGTTGGAATATGGATCAATGGCTACGAGGACAGATTAAACATGCACCAGACAGTATGAGTGATGATACTTACAAAGCATTTGAGCAATGTAGAGAACAGCTAAGAGAATTTGTATCAGATTATAATCTTAACTTAGAAGGATGATACCAGGATCACAACCTAAACTACTATTAAATTTAGATACAGAAGAACCTAAATATAGATTAGTTAGAGAAAGAGATAAACTGGTAAAAGAATCTGCTAAAGTATTATGGTTAGAATGGAATGAAGACGGTACATTCAAAGATAAGTTTGAAGAACCAGCTATCGGTCGTTCATTAATTATGTCTCCATTTAATAAATTTTTTACTTGGCAAACAACAGACATTACCGAGATTGTAGAACAAAGAGATGATTATATTAAATTCAAAACTAAGAATAGCAACTACGAATTATTTAAGTTATGAAAGAACAAGATTTAATTGATTTAGGATTTAAAAGATATAATATATCAGCAGAAGAATCAGGAGATAAACCCTTCTTCTATTTCACATATAATATTACAGATGAATTATGTTTAATATCAAGTGATAACGATGAAGCTGAAAGAAATGAATGGTATGTAGAATTATTTGATTATGCGAATATTGAAATTAGAAACCTAGAAGACTTAAAAACTCTTATTGATGTTATAGAAAGAAATAAGGTATAAAAAAAGAAAAATGAGAGAGTAAGGGGAGTGCGTTTTTCTCTCCTCGACGAAGTCGCCACGCGCAAATTTAAAAAAGGTTATATGAGTAATTTACAATTCAATCCCAATCTAACACCAAGACAAGTCATAGAGGCAGGAGCATTCGGAGGATCGTACTTTGGAGTAGAAGACTTACAAGGTGATTATGAATATCAATCTCTGTTTCAAGAAACGTTAAAGGGTGTAGCTCCTCATCTCTACTTAGGAGGTAAATATAAGCCTAAGATGAATCTATTCAAAGTAAGAAGTGGTATGAATTACGACTATTGGAGAGATATGAATTGGATGCATAAGGATGACCCATATGGATGGTTTGAGTGGTACCTAAAGTACTATAACGGTAGAAGGCATCCAGACGACGATAGGCAGATTAGAAGATGGCAAGACTTTTGTGGAGTAAATGGTAGATGGAGACATAACATATATAAGAAGATACATGAGTCGGGTGATTGGAC
>Ga0222719_10001351_pt1 | contig 23928 bp, 45 predicted proteins | sample C33_34DmetaG_FD_165039 | JGI IMG/M metagenome (GOLD analysis project Ga0222719, IMG submission 165039) | Estuarine water microbial communities from San Francisco Bay, California, United States - C33_34D | ecosystem: Environmental > Aquatic > Marine > Unclassified | place: USA: California...
TTGCATCTTTGTTTGGAACACCTATGGTTTATACCGGCTTTGGTCGCAATCCCTTTGCCGCACCAGATGTAAGCAGTGATGATGACCGTCCTAGAATAACCACTCCTGCTCCTGTAGCTGCTCCTGCTGCTACAGTAGAACCAGCAGTGTCTGTACCACCCAGCTATTATGCAACTGGTGCTGGAACAGGAACAATGAGCCTTGCTGAACTTGCTAATGTTCAACCGTATCTTGCAACACTATATGCAAGCACACCGAGTCCTGTAGGACAGAACTATGAAGAACTTCTCAGACGTATTAAGAAGCAAGAAAAGGATCGTCGTAGGCTGAGTGGTCTTGATATCTTTAAACCTGTAAGCACTGTAGCATGACAGCAGCTAAAGTTTTAGAGTGGCGTCTTCTGCCACGATTTATGATGTTGGTCATGACGCTTATGAGTTGGCGTTGTGCCGAATGGTTTATGTCTTTAGAATCTCCGGAAGCCAGCCAGTCAGCTTTTGTGTCTGTTGTTATGGGTGCCATGACAGGTGCCTTTGCTGTGTGGATGAACCACGAAGGTAAATAAAATGAAATTAATTCAAGCTATTAAACGGTTTTTTGTTTATAATCACGTTGGTGATTTGTCAAAGCATAGACTGTATACTACAAAATATGAAGATTTGTGTAAATAAAATGAAATATAATGCGTCTCATTTTCTAGATAAACTTATTGACCATGAAGGTATGGTTCTTACCGTATATAAAGATTCGCTAGGAATTGACACGGTGGGAATAGGTAGAAATCTAAAAGACCGTGGCATCAGTAAAGAAGAGTTAGAGTATATGGACATCCCTAATATGGATGCTGTGTACGAACATGGTATCTCAGAAGCAGATGCTCGGTATCTTGCTATGAATGATATCAAGATTGTAGAGAACGAACTTTGTCGTGTCCATCCATGTGTCGAAGACCTTGACGCTGTGCGACAACTTGTGTTGATGGACATGGCTTTTAATATGGGTGTTCCAAGACTTTGTAAATTTAAGAAAATGTGGAATGCTATACATGAACAACAGTTTGAAATTGCATCACTTGAGATGATGGATTCCAGATGGGCTAGACAGGTGGGAAGACGAGCAACTATTTTATCTAATGCTATGAAAACAGGAGAGTTTTAATGGGTACGCCAAGTTCAATGACACGTACTGGTAAGCACGAACCGTGGGAACTGCAGGTTTCTAGGGAACAGATAACTTTTCACGAATCAATATATAAGTTTGGATATAATGGTGATGTAAATGGAACAGAAGAAACTATTTGGTCACAAGGCGGTATCTATTCTTATCCTGCTAGTGCTGCTCAATTATATGTAAGTTCTAGCAGCACAGCAGACACAGATGGTGGAACAGGCGCAAACTCCGTAAAGATTATAGGTCTCGATGCTAATTATAATGAAGTAGAAGAAGACATTACTCTTACAGGACAGACGCAAAAGATTACTCAAACATCTTGGTTACGTGTGTACCGTATGTATGTTACCCTTGCTGGTTCAGGTGGGGCAGCAGCAGGAACTATTTATCTTGCCAATTCAGGAGCAACTGCAGGTGTACCTACTGGTACTGTCTATGCTTCTATTCTTTTAGGGGCAGGACAAACAGAAATGGCTATATATACAGTACCTGCAGGATATACTCTTTACTTAGATGATATTAACTTTACTACGGCTATTTCATTAGCAAATTCATATTGTCAAGTTAGGTTTATATTACGTGAGTTTGGAACAAATGTATTTCGTGAACAACTTAGAATTGTATTACAGTCTAATACCTTTATTGATAAGTTTAATTATCCTTTTAGGATACCAGAAAAAACTGATATTGAAGCTCGTGGTCTTAGTGTAGGAAGTACTAACAATCCTATATCTGCATCATGGCAGGGTCTATTAATTAAGAATGAAATACCACCAGCATGATTAGTGTAATTGTTGCAAGGGGTGTCGTTAAGGAAGACGAGTTTAAACTAGAAGAAAGAGTTACTTGTCTTAAAAAACGTATACATGAATTAAATGAAAAGGTAAGGGGTAAGGATTATGTTGACAGCATTGATAGGGCCAGTCGCTAATCTTGCAAGCACTTGGTTAAACGGTAAGGTTGAAACCAAGGCTGCAGAAACTAAAGCAAAGGTTGCTAAAGCAGAAGCCGAAGCACAGATTATGCTCAGTCGTGCAACGAGTGAAGCAGACTGGGAAAAGATTATGGCTTCGGGTAGTCAACATAGTTGGAAGGATGAATGGTTAACTGGTTTGTTTTCCATTCCATTAATACTGGCCTTCTGTGGTGATTGGGGTAGGGAGATTGTTGATGATGGCTTTGCTGCCCTTGCTATGATGCCTGACTGGTATCAGTATACGCTAGGCGTCATCGTCGCTGCCAGCTTCGGTGTCCGTAGTGCCACCAAGTTCTTCGGAAAGAAGTAAGTCTTCTTCTTCGTATTCTTCTTCGTCACTTTCAAACTGATCAGGAAAGGCTTGGGCCATAAGCCCAAAGACCTTTTCAAATCCTAGTGTTTCCATCGCAAACACTATTTCTTTTTCCATAGATTCAGGTGTCATCTCTTCTGCATCAGAGTTATTGCCACGAACACGTGACAGTAACTCCAGTGCCTTGAGAGCAGTAGTTCCGTTGCCAGCATTACGAGCAACTTCATACTGCTTCTCAAGTTCATCGATCACATCGATATCTGTTGTGATACCATTTCTAAGTTCTTCAATGCGTTCCTGAATAGCTGTGTCTTGTAGCAAGCGATAGCCCTGATTGTGGGCCGATGCTTCACTGTATCCAGCGTCCTTTGCCGCACGAGAAGCGTTGTTATGCAGAATATAATTCTGACAGAACTTTTCTTTTCTTTCGTTAAGCTGCTTCATTCAACAACTCAGAATAGTGTTTTTCTTGTCCACGCTTGGAAAGCTTCCACACTGCTGCGGCAAGAGTATCTTGGCCGTGGAACGTAACACCCATGTCCATTTCCATATTGTCAAAAAGTTTTTCACAGTCTTGAGCCATTGCCAAAAGTTCTCCTGTTGTCCAGAACTTCTCACCACCAAGTTCAACCTGCATATATTTATTCTTATCAGGCTCTGTATCTGTCTTTTGCTTTTTCTTTTCTTCGGTCATCTCACCTTCAATAGAACAGTCAAAGCCAAAGAGTTCAAAGTTCCTGAATCCAAGTGTATGTGCAATGGCGATAGTACGCATTGCAGCGCATGTGCCACCCGTGATTAGTGTAGACCCTTCTTCGATTCCTGTTTCCTTATCAACAACAATCTTGTCTTTGATATTCATGTCACGAAGAGCATCTGAATAGGCTTGCCATCCTTTAATGTTAGCACCCTTTGAAAGAAGATACTTTGTAACGGATGGGTCTGTCATAGATGCGACAAGGAAGATTGTTTCTTCGTCCACAGTCTTGAACAAATCTTTACGGACTACGCCGTGTGTGCTTGTTCCTTCAATGGGACGTGGATCAAGAATAACGCAAGAAAAGGGCTGGATACCTTTCTCAAGAAGTTTTGGATAGCTATGCTTGACGCAGAAGACTTTGTTGTCTGTTTTTGAGATACGCTTTTTCAGCAGATCAAAGTCAATGCTATGACCACCGGAAACAATGATGGCTGTTTCTGTATTGACCTTACTTGTCTTGATCCAATCAAAATCCTTGATAAGATTTTTGTTTTGTTTTACGTTGTCGATGATCTCCTGCTTTGGGCGAGAGTCTTTTGGTGTAACTACAATGGGTACACGTGTAAACTCATCCGGAAGTTTTGTAGTACCTTCTTTGTTTGCTACAAAAACAAGATGAGTAATGCCACCTCCAAGGACAGGATCAGACGAAGGAAGAACCACTTTTGCATACGCTTCAATCTCCTTTACAAGTTTGTTCACACCAAGATTGTCTTCGTGTGGAAGTTGTTTGTTCTGGTCTTCGGAAAAGAAATCATCAAACACAAGGATGGGAATGTGCTTCAGATTTTCGTAGTCTGACTTGACCGTCTCATACGAATGACCACCATCAATATATGCAAAGTCTGCCTTCTTCACAGCCTTACATGCTTTCAGGGTTTCTTTTGTGTCGCCCTTATGAAGCTTAAATGTGAATGTCTTTCCCTGCTCTTTCATCTTGTCAGCAAACTCTGTCAGGCGTTGCCTTACAGCTTCTACAGTATTGTGAGCCTTTGAGTTCATTTCATACTTATCGATTTCTGGCGTTGCTTCTTCAAACAAATCAAAGCCAAGGTAGTGAACCTTGTCATGTGTTTGGAAAGCTGCTGTTGCCATTTGAATAGCACGGCCACCATTCCATGTGCCGGTTTCAACGATTGTCTTTGGCTTATAAAAAGCTACCATCTTAACAAGCTGTGTATATCGTGCAGCATTTACATCAGGCGCAACAGTATTAGAGTTTGCGTTCTTCTTTAGATTGCCTTTGTAATGTGTAAAGAACTCAGACAAGGCCGACTGAGAGAACGCTGCAAGTCCACTGGCATGTTCTGATAGATTGTTTGTAACCAGACCGTGCGCTTTATAAATATTAAGCAGACGCTCAAAAATAAATCCGTCATGCCACTCACGATACGTTACAACTTCTCCAATAGTGTAACAACCACGAAGATCGGCAAGCAAGCTGCAAGTATTATGGCAAGCCAGATTAAAGCCCATGAAACTTGTTTCACTGTAGTCTGCATCCTTTCTACCAAGATGAACAAGGTCTGCCTGTTCGGGCAACCACTGTTTAAATTTATTTAGTTCTAGACGTTTGGTTGTTACCGTGTCTGCATCCAGCCAGATAAGCCAGTTGTCGGGGAAGGGAACACCACCGCCTTCAAGAAGTTTTTGATCTGCTTCCATCATCTCGAAAGCAAGTTCAGTCATGGCGTAAACTTTATGGCACCACTTGATCGCATCAAGCCGCCAGTTGTACGGCATCTTGCCGCCTTCTGTTCCATCGTGAAGTTTCATACGTTCACGATACTGTACCATTTCTTCTACGTCGTTAAGATTGCGATAATGAATGTTGTCAGCCATAGGGGGAGACACACTTTCAATGTCAAAATCATGGTAGTATGCCACGAGTTCAAACTCTGCAGGATTCCATTTGTCCACCACGCTCTGTAGCATGTTCTTAGCATATTCATGATATCCACTTTCATTAAATGATGTTACAAAAGTATACATTAAATTATATCTCCTAGTGCGTCGTTGTAAAATACTTCTTTGTGTTTGACCTGCCATTCCCCTGCATATTCAGAATCGATATCTCTTTTAGGTTCCCATTCGGCAAACCAAGGACCACCTGTAGTAAAGTGTACGTTCTTTGGTGTGATCCTTTCGTCTGACCAACCGTCCAGCCAGTTCCATTCTTCCGGAATACTACCAATCTCTTCGTCTTTCAACCAAGACATTCCATGTAGCCAAGAACCAGACTTTGTGTTAGCATCGTCCACACTTAGATTAATATTAGCTGGGTGACCGCAGTTGAAGAGCATAAAGCTTGACCAGTTCTTTCGGTTGTAGCTTTGCTGAATCTGTCCGTCCATCTTTATGGTAGCTGATGGGTTGTAGTTGTGTTTAACACAGTGAAGTGCGATGTCTTTGTTGCTGCCGTATGTTTCAAAGACTTCTTCAATGTCAGCTTTAACAAACATGTCAGAGTCCATGAACAGGGCAAGACCTTCGTACTGATTGAGTGCAGGAATTAGAAAACGAGTGAAGGTAAACTCCGTACTAAACGGACGACCATCAAACGTATCTACCATTACCCTTTGGCCATCAATACTGTCGAGCCTAGCAGAACGACGATAAAGACCTGCTCTACGAAGTGCGGTCTGAACCAGTGGGATAACATCAAACTTCTTGTTGTATTCCATAATTGAACTGCGTAGAACATCATAGGCAATCTTCTCCCTTTTATCAAATCCAACATAAATTACAGGGCGTTTTTCAAACATTAAAGTTACTCCTTTCCGAAAGATACTGGTATTTTACTACTATTCACTGGCCGTGTCAAGGATTTTATCAATGTCTTCAAGTTCGTTCTGCTCTGCAACAAAGCAGGACTTGATAAAGTTGGGCGGCTTTTTGAAACGCTCCTTGATGTAGAAGTCCTTTGCGTGTATACCACCGATAATAGAATACTTTCCATCTGACCCAGTGACCAAGATCAGAACATCGATCACAGGGTTTTCTTTGTAAGCAGCAAGCCTACCAGTTTTATACCTTGTGTGTTTCACATCGATAACTGTGCCGTTGTAGATAATATCTCCGACATCTGTTCCAGCATTGATAGACATAACCTTATCATTGAAGGTACATTCGGGATACACGCCAAGGTACTTACAGACTGCCATCTCTGACATCATGGCTTCATAGTTGGATTCGATTTGGGAAACCTTCTTATCAACTCTGTATTTATTTTCTCCAAACCTTTTAAGGCTTGCGTCCATGCGCTTGGCAACAACCAAGGCAATATGTTTTTCAAGAGCGTTCAACTCTATGCTATGGTGTGCCATACCTTACTCCTTTCTCTTTATCCATTCTTTGTATGCTGGACTATTCTTTGGTGGTTTGAACTGTATCCAACCCTTCCCTTGCTTCCATATCGGCAAGGTCTTTGAGATATCCTTCGATGTCTGTTTGGTTATCTTCTTCTGGGACATCTGCCATCCTTTCCAGTCCTTCAATAAGTCTACGCTTTATGGCTTCCGATATCAAACTCGTGCGTGTCTCTTCGTCCATCTCAAAAATAACAACGGCACCGCCGTCTTTCAACTCTATGTAGTCTGCGATTTCAAGTTTCATATGTATAAAAATCTCCGTTTTCTTTACATATCACTAGGATATGTATAATTTGGGATGCCCTATCTCTACCGCATCCGCAGAAGGGATTTGATATATCGCCCTATGCCGACATCCAACATAGGGATAGCTGCCGTTTCTATGCAGTTACTTCTGCTCAGACATGACGACCCTACGCAGCATAGTCAGTCATGTCCTATCGCCCATTACGTCGGACGATTATGCTGCATTCAAGTCCACTACTTCACACACGCCAGCCGTACATGCTAGTTCACGGCCACCTGATGTAGTGTCTTCCTTCTCAAACTCAGGAAGCTTGCTCCAATCAATGCTTGGAATCTTGTCATAGATTAGTTTCCATTCAAGATAGTCATCGTAATCCAAGTCTTGGTAAGGTGCTTGCTGATATGTGTGTTCACTGAATGGCAGGAAACTAATACCAGAAACCTTGTCAAAGTTTTCGTAAACCCATGAGCCAACTTCCATCCATTCGTTTTCTTTAACAGAGATAGTCACCGAAGGTTTGTGCTCACACCAATGCTCTTGATACATGAGCCAAAGGTCTAGCTGTTCGATGGCAGACATCTCATTACGAGTGACTGCTCCTTCCGGCGACTTCATAAGGAAGCTAAACACTGTTGTGCTGTCAGGCTTCATTACATCTGGTTCACTTGGGATACCCTGTGCAATCATGAACTGTGTAAGCGGGTCTTTATTGTCGCCACGTACAGTACGAATGTAGTAATCGCTGTGACGAGCATGAATACCAGAAGCACTGTCAACAAGCTGACTGACTGTACCACTAGGCTTGACGCAGGTAATAGCTGCTGACTGTGAGATGCCAAGTTCTGCTGACAAAAGACAGTTCGTATCGACAGCGGTTTGTTTCAGATCAGAAAGAATACCTGCGATATTTTTACCATACTTGGAATCACGGCCAGACAAAAGCCTGTTATCCATGATGCCTGTAAGAGACACTCCAAGCAGACGCTCTTCTTCTGTGTTCTTCTGCCATATCTTGCGAAGATACCGGAAGCTGGTAAGGGTTGCTTGGAATGTGCCAAGGATAGTGGCAAGTCGAACCTTTTCAGCCAGCGTCTCTTCGGTATCGTTCTCACGAACAACAACTTCGGAAAGATTACAGAACTGATAAGGACGGAGAATGATTTCACTGCAGGGATTACATCCAAAATCATAGTCAACATCACGGCGACCATTCTTTGCTGCTTGTTTCTTGGCTGACTGCCTATTGAAGATACCACGCTCACCTGACTTGCTCTCGTACAGAGACAGCCATTCACGCATGAACGTACCCATCTGCGGCTTCTCTTTGTAAGCAACACTGTTGTTAGCCAGAGCACGTTGCCCTTCGTGTTCCCACCATTGACCTGACTTAGCATGAGCCATCTGGTCATCGTTCAGGTTGGACAGACTGATAAGGGCAGAGCGACGGACGCCGCCTACAACAACCACTTCACCAATCTTACACATGATGTCGTGACATTCTATCGGATAAAGTCTGCGGCCCGCAGCACCCTTGAACTTCTCAATGCAGAACTCGAAAAGTTCTAATAGCGGTTGGGGACCAGAAGCACGACCGCCAAAGGTCTTGAGCCTTGCTCCTGCGGGTCTCACTTCACTGACATCAAACTTTGGAATCTGACCAGAATACAGCATGAAGATAAGTTCTTTTAGAGACTTTGCCCAGCCCGGACGACTGTCTCCAACCTTGATGACTGTATCTGTTGTGTGAAACTCTTCGTTTACAACAGGCAGCTTTTCAACGCTGTTACGCTCGACGGAGAAGCCAACGCCTGTGCCACACATCAGGATATACATGCACTCATCGAAAGCACGTGGGCTGTCTACGGGAAGGTAGGAACAGTTGTATCCACCAACATGACAACGATCAAGTGCCGGTCCTGATGTCATCAGTGCTCTCATGCTGGGCATGATTTGAAGGGAGAGCACAGCTTGTTCCAGTTGCCCACGCAACTCGTCAGTAAGAACATAACTGTGCTTTTCTTTGAGATGATTCGACATGTAGTCGAAGTATCTTGATACTGTTTCAGCCCATGTTTCCCTACGCTGCTCGTCTTCTTTCCAACGTGCGTAGCGAGACACGGCAATGAAATTCTGGTAGTCTGTAGGCAGATAATTATTCATGTGTTCGCTTCCTTTCTTTGGGGTGAAAATAAGAAACCATTCTACCACTATTCAGTTTGAATAGCAATAGCTAGTGGCCAAGAACAGCATTAATTCTTTTCCTGACATATTCAACTTCGCCAGATCGAAGAACCTTAAATGCGAACTCTCTCATGTATACTGGATTGACGCCAGCAAAATCACAGACTGCAGTAAAGTCTTCTGCTGTGACGCCTACAGATGCAAAGAACCACGCAACTGCCCTGTCTCTTTCTATGATAGAAGAATCAGGCTCACCTTCATAGGAAGGCTTTGTTGCATCTAGGAGTGCCTGTAAGATAACACATAGGAAAAGTGTTTTCTCCGAAGATGAATTCTCATTTATTATTTCGTCTATTAGTACGATGTCTTCTTTTCTCATTGAACCATTCTTTCGGAATCCCTTCCCCTTGTTTGCAGTATAGGAATCCGTGCTTGTCACACCAGTCTGCGTAAGTCATCTTACCACCTTTGTAAAGTTTACGATTGGGATTATCAAACACGAATCTGATATCATAGTCTGTGCCATATTGGCTACGAATAAACAGATGCTTCTTCCTGTCTTCAAGCATGAACCTGCCTTTGACTTCCAGTATGATACCATTCGGGAGAACAAAGTCTGGAATGTACCGCTTGTCTTCTGTCCAGACGTAGGAGATAGGATCAGGTTCATACTGGAAGTCGATCTTGTTCTTGATTAGAACAAGGGCAGTGTTGTATTCAGAGTTTGACCGATACTTGTGATCAATATCTCTTTTTCTTTTTCTAGGCATTCGTTACTTCTTCCACATCAGGTACTTTGTTTACCTGCACAAGATGGCGAACACCGTTTGCATACTTGAATGTACGCAAGCCTTGACCATTGTTCGCATCTGCCCAGCATGTTTCTTTGTATGGGCAGAACACGCAGCCAATGGCAAGCTTCATGTTACCGGACTTACCGTCCGGTTCAGGTTGATAGCAACGCTGTGGTGGTGTTGGACTAGCGACAACTTTCTTGACTGTGCTGATGCGTTCACCTGCATTTATCATATGAACAGACTCAACATTCATAAGAGCCAACTCACCAGAAGACTTATCGACTGCAAAGAACGCTGCCGTCTGATCCTTACCCGCTTCGGCATAGCCAGAGATTTGTGCTATGTATCCAAACGGATCATCAGAGTGAAGCGTACCTTCCTTAAACTTCTTGAAGGCATAGGGAGAAGCCGACTTAACATCAGTGAGAACACCGTCGATACGGCAATCCTTGTGTCCCTTGACGCCATCTACTTCGATTTCTTTCTGCTCTTCTGTCACTTCGTGACCAGCAACTTCTGCAAGAAAAATGAGAAGTGCTTCTAGGATATCTCCATACAGAAATTTAAGTTTGGTCTGTCCGTCTACAGGCTTTGCTTCAACACCTTCCTGCATATCATACCAAAGCTGACGCAGTGGTTTACCAATCTGTGATATGCGAAGAGACGTAGACTTCTTCCTTGGCCCTTCTGAAAGAGAACGAGACAAGGCTCTGCTGATTGACATGGAAAACTTGTGAAGGGAATCTCTGTTCTTCACAGAGTCCATGTTGTTTGCTTGCTCAAGAGTAGTGTAGATATCTTGAACAAGAGTGTCTATGCTTTTCATCGTTCAATCCCTTCTTCAATTTCGATAAGTTTGTCCATGTACCAACGTGCTTTCTTCAAGTCTTCAACACCATTCTTGTAACGATAACGCCAAACATACTTCATGATGTTACCTTGCAAGTAGTATTCAAAGCCTTCGTCAAGTCCGGTAGCTGCCATGATGGCATCAATACATTCGATACCTGACTGGTTGTAGTGTGGTGGATGATTGACAGCATCAGACTGTTTGTTTGCTTGCTGTTGTTTCGCTTCAATCTCCCTTATCACTTTTCCATAATCATTCATTGCACTTCCTTTCCGTTGTTAAAATATGTTGGCGTACCCACCCTAACACAAGCCAACCCACAGCCATCTAACTATGATCACTGCTCCCGGTTTGATGTTGTTAGGCTACCGATGTTCCGAATGGAATGTCATCGTCAAAGGAAGCGTCTTCTGCATTGTAGCCACCCGGCACAACATCAAAGTCATCGTCGTCACCATACGGTACGAGATTCACAACCTGAACTGCTTGCAGATCAGTGCCAATACCGGTGTTACCAGCATACTCCCACTCGTAGGTTTTGAACAGTACGTTCACATCAGAACCATTACCGACAAGGGTGCCTGTCATGTCACGCTTCTGACCATCCTTCAAAGAAGGTGCCTTATTATCCGTACCATCCTTACGCTTTTGTTTACGCTTGATGGTAACGAACTCACCACGGTCATCGTTCTTGTTCTTGATCTTCAAGCCAAGCTTCTTTGCTTGCTCAAGCTGGTCACCTTCCAGTGCCAAGTCGATGGTATACACCGGCTCGAAAGTGGTGTTAGGTGAAGAGATCGATGCCCAATGGGCCTTTCCGCTTAATACTGGCATGTCAAATGCTCCTTTCTTCTGTGCGTTCTCAGACGCTGTTTCAATGTTTGTGAAGTATGACACAACTAAATCATCGTGTCAACATGTTTAATGAGTTTCAGCCCAATTGTTTCCAATTTTATATTCACTATCTAAAGGACATGATACTTTCAGTTCTTGCTCAGTAAGCTTCATTGCCTTCTGTGTCATCTCGCCAAACCTTTCGGCCTGATCAGATCGAACTTCAAACTGATACTCATCGTGGATGCTGGCGACAAGGCGATAGTCAAAGCCCTGTCGTCCAGCTAGTAGTGTAATCTGCCGCAGCCATTCTTTACAGATGACAGCACCGGCACCTTGGAGAAGGAGATTGGCTGCGGCATGTTGTTGACGGACTTTAAGGAGACGACCATCAAGACCACGAATATAACCTGTCTGTGCTGCCCTGTCAATCTTATCACGCAAAGATTTTAGGGCTGGCATGTTGGTCATAAACTTATCCATGATAAGCTTACCTTCCTTTGCACCGCCGCCAACGATGGAACCGATCTTGGCTGGTCCTGCTCCATAGATCAGTGCATAGATGAAAGTCTTAGCTGCATCTCTAGTAGGAAGACCTGCTGCCTTTTGGTTTGCTGTGTGAATGTCACCACCCACAACTTCTTCCGTAAACTTTCTATCACCCATATAGTTGGCTAGACATCTCAACTCCAGAGAAGATGCGTCACACCCTAACAGCTTGTACCTACTATCTGTCGTAGTCCACACGGCACGACACTCTTTGCCATAAGGCGAGTAGACTGCCGGAACCTGTGCCATGTTAGGACTGTAGTGTGCCATCCTACCTGAAATTGCCTTGAGTGTAATCACACGACCATGAACCTTGCCATCGTCTTTCACAACATCAATCCAAGATTTGACCTGTGATACACGTTTTTGTAAAAGCAGATACCGTGCAATCCTTTGTGCTTCCGGTATGTCAACATTCTTTAACGTACCTTCATCGACAATTGGATGTCCTGTGGGAGTAAGATTCGTAGGCTTCCATCCCTTTGCCATCAGACGCTTTGCAATCTGCTGGCGAGAAGCTGGATTGAATACTTCCACATGATCCTTCAACCTTTTACCTGTCTTCTCTGAGTATCGCTCAGTGATAATCGGTGGAAAGATTTCTTGCATCTCTTTCTCAATATCTGCTGCTTCTTCTGAAAGCTTTGCCACAAGGCAAGATGCTTCCGGAACATTCAGTGTGAAACCGTTCTTCTCCTGTCTGTCCACGATTGCCCTGACTGCATGTTCAAGTTCAATACTTTTAGCAGAGAACTTCTTAATCATTGGGAGCATGTAGACATACAGCTTTGCTGTAAGCTTCACGTCGTTGATACAATACTCCAACATCTCCTGATTGAAATGTGTGAAGTCGTTGTATTCAGTCTTGGGGAACCCAAGTCGAGTTCCCCAAGCATCCAGTGAGTGACCGCCATCCATCGCAGGATCAAGGAGTTGAGAGAAGATAAGAGTATCCCTGACCTGCTTTACTTTTATCTTACTACCTGTCAGACGGTTCAGTGTTGGTGCGTCGAAAGACACACCGTTGTGCATCACAAAGATGTCATAATTTTCTGACCACTGTGGAAAGTTTTTTATGTCATCTCCATGAAACACAAATACTTCATTGGTGTCGATGTCCTGTGCGGCGATACAGTGGATCACCGTGGCATTCAGGTCATCTGTTTCTATATCTACCGCAACTCGTTTCATAGTGTAATCAACTCCGCTTTCTCATAAGGTATGTGGAAGAAGTGCTCACCCTTTACGATGTTTCTACCACGTGCTTCTTTTACTTCTGCTTGCTCAACTACGTAGTCCTTGATACGCCATGCAGCTTTCAAATCACCACGCAGAATGTAGAAGTTGAAGAATGGTTTTGGAATGTCCAAGCTTCTTACTTTATTGATCAGCTTGTGCTTGCGATATGGAATACGAATCTCCTTCCAGTTTGGGTTCCAATCACCTTTCCAAGCATACTTCACTTCAACTTCACTAAAGTAGGTATTATCTGCTTTTTCACTCTTGATGTCAACCGAAAAGTTTTCAGTCGCATCAAGGATGGTGTGTCCATTGTTGACCAGATACCTGATGATAGCAGCCTTTGCAGGAGTATCTGCCATCTCGTATCGCTGCCGTGAGAACTTGATGTTCACGGCTCCTTGTATTGGCTGTAACATTATAGAAAATCTCCTATGTCTTCTGTTGATCCATTGTCAGAGTCGAATGGGTTCTCAATCTCAGAGAGCCTACCAGTGTCCTTGTTATAATGCAAGTAACAAGCGATGCCAGTGTCGCCAGCGTAACGGTTCTTCAAGACCCGTACAGTGGTTGTATTAGCTTCGACTGGGTCATCTGCCTGTTGGTTGCGTTCAAGGGCTATGACAGCGTCTGAAAGCTGTGCAATGCTGTGTGAGCCACGAAGCTGTGACAGACTGATTGCACCACCCTGTTCCTGTCCCTTGTCACCTGACATCCTGCGAAGGTGAGAGACCAGAAGCAGACCACACTGTGTCTCTTCAACCAGACTCCGTAGCTTTGTCATAAGCATGTCGATGTTCCTACGCTCGTCACCATCGTCAAGGCCGGACACAAGGATGGACAGGTGATCGATGACCACAAACTTACAGTCCATTGCCTTGACCATGTACCTGACCTTGGCAAGTATCTCATCAGTGGTGATCGAACCAAAGTGATTGAAGGCAATAAGTTTTGGATTCTGCACCGTGTCCTGAATGAACGGCTCCATATCCTGACGGCTCATGTCCTTCCTGACTTCCTTGATGAACAGGCGTTGGTTGGCAGGGATGGACATCAGGTGGAACATCGTCTGCTTCTTGTTCTCTTCAAGGTGAATGATGCCGATATTGGAATCGATGTTCTTCAGAATATGATATTCCAATTCATACATCATGCTGGTCTTACCTGCACCTGTACCGGCAGTGATGGTGACCAGTTCTCCTGTACGCATCCCATACAGCTTGTCGTTCAAACCTTGGTATGGATATAGAACAGTGTCCTGTTCGTCTTCTTCAAACAGTTCGTCGATGTGGTCACACAGGCGAATGATACCGGCAGGTGTGAAGGGCTTTGCATTCCACCAAGAGCGAGAAAACTGCTCACGCTTGTTCTGCTTGAGATACTCGTTGGCGTCCTTCATCTCCATGTCCATGATCAGACACTTGTTAGGCTCGAACACCTGCGCCACCTGACTGGCAGCTTTCTTGCCGTGCTCATCGTTGTCGAAACACAGAACGATCTTGTCAAAGCCATTCAGGTATTCGTAGTTGGCCTTGATGTCCTTGAGTGCAGACTGTGCTCCATTCTTGATGGAGACCACAGGCCACTTGGAACCAAGCATCTCGAAGGCAGACATCGCATCAATCTCACCTTCACACACAGTGATAAACTTACCACCTGACTTGAACTTGTTGGCACCAAACAGTGTGGCATCTGGCAACCTGCCTTCAACATAGAATCCCTTGTTCTTAACTTCACGAATCTTGTTTGCTACATGATGTGTTTCACTATCATGATAGGGATAGATATGTTTTATAATATTATTATTAGAAGACCATATAGTTTTTACATTATAGAACTTACATGTATCTTCTTTGATGGCACGATCAGGGATCGCAGTGATGGCACCGTCAGTGAAGTGTTGTTTATACACGCCCTGAATAGGTGCTTGCTGTTGCGCTTCCATCTTGTCTCCTTTCGTGTAGGTTTGGCATGAGAAACAATACTTGCTGTTGTCTTCATACAATACATTAGCATCAGACGAACCACATGCTGTGCATTCACCACGGCTAACCACTTTTGATTTTTGATCTGTCATCATGTTTGCTTCCTTTCGTTAAGTTCGGTAGTAGTATATACCAACCACTTCACTATCGTCAAGCACATAGAGAAGACGATCAGATAGCTTGGTTGTAAATCCGATTGCATGAGCAAGCATGGAGCGATCTTGCAACCACTCCGATGCTTCACTCTTGGACGCAACCTGATCTACTAACACCTTGTCTTCATTGTGTTTTTCGTAGATCATATCGATCATCTTTTGTCTCCACTCCCACGCAGTGTTCCGTTGCGCTGACGTTCCGCAAGCTTCCACAGGTTGTTCTTGGCAACGGATTCCAGATTCGTACCCATCACTTCGGCAACGGCAGCGACGTACCAGAGCACGTCACCAAGTTCGTCGGCAACTTCGTCCTGCTTCATGACCAACTCTTCTTTGTCGTATCCATCACGGATAAACTTCTTGACCTTGTTTGCAATCTCCCCTGCTTCACCTGCCAAGCCCAAGGCGGTGTAGGAAAAGCTTTCGTTCTTAGGAAAGATCGCAGTCTTCATTGCGAATTGCTGGTAATCATTTAGTTCCATTTGTAATTACTCCTTTTGTTGCCCATTTTTGCGCTATCATCTTGGCCACACTGTAAGCTGGCACGGCATGTTTGCCTACGATCTTACCCTGCTTGGCCAAGATAACTTCATACTGATGACCATCATCAGTTCTCTGATCGAACATAGATATAACTGCTTCTCTGTCGTCGCCAAAGAATTCAGTAACCAACTTAGTAGTCATCCAGTTCTTCCTTTTCCAGAACAGTAAATGCAAACTGTTCTGTTTCCGACATCAGTTCTTCGGCTTCCTGCTTTGCCAGACGCTTTGCTTCCTTCTGGTCATAGCCTTCGTCCAGATACTGGTGATACAGTTCCCGAAACAAACCCTTACGTTCCTTTTCCCAAAGATTCTGCATGATAACTCCTTTCTATTGATCTTCGTTTAGGACAATGCCCTTTACTTGCAGTCCGTCCATATACTCCACGCCGTCCTTTGCTGCCCAAGCTTCTTGGATGGCTCTGTATTCTGCGTCTGCTTCATTGTGACCAAGCACAGTATAGTAAACACGGCTGGTTTTTGTGTGTTCAATCAGTACCTTATACTTGTCCATCTGATTGACACTCCTGTTCACCAACGAACTCCAAGAATTCATTGATCTCTTCGATGGACAGTTCTTCCACAGGTACGCATGAAACGTACTCAATATATTCCCTATCCATAATGTGAATCTCAGAGTGATCTGAGTATGGTTCTATGTATTTGAACATGGTTACTCCTTTCATTCCCATCTATAGAACACATGATCCTGTATCTGAACTACAGGTGTTTTTGTTTCTGCCCATTCAGGCATAACATAGACTGCGTGGTAGTGTGTTGATCCTTCCACAAAGTCATCAAGGTTACCATTATACACACCTTGAGCAATAAGTCTAGCCCTTTCCCACGCTTCCTTGTCTTTTGGTACATCAGACTTGCCGTCACAGTACCAGCTAAACTGACAACGGTTACGGACAGGGAAGTTTTCTGTCCAAGAATATGTCGGGCCTTGCTCCACCACGTCACACACGTTGTCAGGATACCTGTCATCACGGACACGGTTCATTACCACCTGTGCCACCGCAACCTGCCCAATGAAGGGCTGGTCACGGGCTTCGTGGTACACGTTAAGTGCAAGGCATACTATCGCTTCTGCAAACATTAGCCTGTACCACCGGGCTTGAAGTCTTTCAGGAAGTCGTCGGCACCTAGCACCCAGTTCTCTGCTAGGTCTTCGGCGTACTGTTCGCTACGCCCACTGATCTTGTGCTCTTCCATGATGGTCTTGTCTGCCATCAGCAGGATGATGTATCCACCATTGTCCTTGAAGACCATAGCCCTACGGTCAGCGTAATCGTCACGCCCAAAAAATTCATGCAACAACATTTGATTTCTCCTTTTCTCCCAGAAGTTCTTTCACAGCTTCTTCTTCTTCTGCCAAGTAGGATTCATAGAACCCATACATTGAATCGGCACACTCATACACGGCACCACGGGCCATCTTATTATCCTTGAAGTAATGATCAAGCAGGGCGTCCCGCATCTCTTCGATTGCCGCCAGCCTACCGTCATAGTAGGCAATGTGCTGTCTTTTCTTTACGATTTCCAGCGTCACTTCAAAGTCTTTACTTGGTTTCATTATCTCACTCCCTTACAAAGTCACGAGTTGAAAGATTGTCCCAGTCTGCACGACGCATACGGAACTTTGTGTTCTGGATAGGGGTGCAGATTCGCACCCACTTGTATCCAACGATGGCCCACACTAGGCGGGTGCCACACACAGGCCATCGACTGTCCATCAGGTGGACACGGTACAGCTTGGCACTTTTCCATGAAGCTTCCACCGGCCTTGGCAGGAACGTGTCTGTCATTTCGACCGGCTTGTTGGTGAATGAGTAGGTCATAGATTTAATGTTCATATCCAATGTCCTTCACCAGTTCAAAGGTTTCTTCACACAGTTCGATGCAGCTTGGCTTGTCCATCTCCATAGCCTTGTCCACTGCGTCCATCTCGTCTTGGGCTTCTACCACATAGGTGTTCTGGTAGATGGTAAACCCTACGACTTCAAACTTTTTGTTTGTCATAAGCTTTTCTCCACTCTTCTGTGCTTTGTGTAAGGGCTGCTCCTGTATCCAGAATGTCTTCGATGTAGGCATCACCCATCTCGTATCGCCCGTTTGTGTATGGGGACTTCACGGCACACAACCAACGGGCATATGGATTAGCCGCTTCCTTGTGTGGTAGCTGGTAGGTCTTTAGCACCTGCCATTCAAACCACATTCCGTTCATCGGGTTACTAGCGTAGAAGGTGGCGTATGGATCGCCAACCTTCCGTGATTTACCAAGTGGATTAGCCATTTGTTTTCACTCCTATTGTTGGTTTCTGTGTAGTTCGTTCAGTTCTTCCCGGCGTTCTGCTTCTGCCAGTTGGAGATCGTCTATGGATACTTCTTCATAGTAGTAATCTTCTTGCATCTCTTCATCCAGTTCACGTTGCTGTTCAGCACTAGGCAGTTCGCCGTTATTCTGGAAGTAGATCAGAGCATCCACAAGGGTAGCGATATCTTTGTACCCTTCGACAACGTAGCCATCGAAGAGTTCGACGGTGCCTTCTTCGGCACCGCCTGAAATACCCATACCATGTTTGTCTGCTTGGCTGATGGTAAGTTTACCCAGTTTGATGTGATTACTTTTCATTGTCCTATCCTTTCTAATCACAAGAGGTGTAGCGGGTGAAGGTCAGATCATACGATCCGTCTTCACGCTGTTGGATGTTATCCAGACGAGTACCGTACCCTAAAGGGTGGTACTGTGAAAAGTACCACTCCTTCACGGGCTTGATCTCGCTCTCCTTCTGCACGTTATACACAACTACGGTTTGCATTGGTCTATTATACTCCTTTTACTGATACAAAGACACCGTCTTTACCACGACCTACTTTCATGTATCCCTTGTTCGAGTGCCACGAACCCTTCAAGCCGTACCGATTTGTGGTGCGGCGAATCAGGATGTCATTGGTTGCTGTGGTCTCCACGTTGGTAGGGATGTGGGTCTCTTTGGTTGGGAAAATCTTGGTCATGAACATTGTGTAGTCTCCTTTCACTGATTAGCTGTAGATTTAGTGGCTTGGTTGGCAGATTCAAGTAGGGTCTGCCAAACAAAATCGTATTTAGCTTTACGCCGTTGCTTCATGGCGATGGTACGGGCCTTTGCCCCACGAGTGTATTTGATTTTCTTAGCCATTGGTCCGTTGCTCCTTTGCTTGGCCTTCGAGATCATGCAGGAATTTGAAAAACTCCTGCTGGTTGGTGGTGTTAGGGATGGCGTATGCCTTGTGCTCAGTCACGCTCACCACCTGTCCGTCCGGATCGAGTTCTTCGATCAGGAATTTGATATGGTCATCCATGTTTAGTCTCCTTCATCATATATTGCCATTGCGATACCGATAGTCATACCAGAAGCGGCCACCCATAGCAAGGCCGGTACGGATACCATGCCATGATAGTACGCTGTGAATAGCGCACAGGCCGCAAAGATTATTGATGTCAGGCAGGACATCACAAAAGATTTCTTTAGCATATCGTTAACTCCCATCTACCATGCCGGTACGTTGCCATCTGTTGATCCAGCTATCCACCATTGCCTGTGCTTCATCAGGCCCATCGGATACGTTCTCGCAGATGTGGTAGGCCGCATCTAGCAATTCCTGTACCTTCCACATCACTTCTTCTAGGTTGTCCGGCACTTCATGCCAGACAACGCCAGAGAACACTTCATCGTTCCTGCCAAGCAGGGTCAGGCTGTTCTTGTGCATTAGTCAATCTCCCTTAGTGCTTCATAGCGTAGGATATACATCTCTTCATTCAGTTCTTCAACACGTTGCCAGTCATCGTCTGACAGGTGGTCTTCGATCTGTTTGTTTGTGAACCACAGGTAGTGATCCGACAGGTGGATGATGTCGCCATCACCGTTACGGGCAAGGGCGTTGAATTCGTCCATCGTGTATTTGGGACGGTGGATTTGAACAGTCATAGGTTTACTCCATTGGTAATGATTACAGTCCAGCGATAGGTGGTAGATTCATGCCTTTCGTTGTTTTCGTCCCACCAGTTTGTTTCATATTGGTGGCCATGTATGTCCATGTTGGCTGTAAATTCATGGCCACAACAGTCATGGGAACAGCCACACCGGCCAGCATACAGGCCGCTGTGCCTTCGCATCAGGTATTCAGCGAAATAGTCCGGATCGAATGCGGCCCGGCCTTCGCCAAGGTCACGACGGATATAGCAGCCAAAATCCAGAAGGTATGTCACGCCTTCCGGGTCACGGCCAAAGTCACCATCATCGTCATCGAAATGTTTCAGCGTCCCGCCCTTGATCAGGTAGAATTGCAGGGCGTTTTCCTTGCCTACATGGCTGGCAAGTATCTCTTCGCCAGCACGTTGCAGGTATTCACGATCTTGTCTGTTCATCTTTACTCTCCCATCAGTAGGCGTTTAAGTTCTTCCACCGACCGTCCCGATATGCGGGACAGTTCGGCCAGCGTCATGTTTAAGTTTTGATCGAACATGTCGATGATTTCTTGATCAGACATTTGTCTTTCTCCCTATGCTACATCGATTACAAAACCGGACTGGTCTTGCTTTGCTTTGCCCTTGGCATACAGGGCCACGACTACGCCGTCCGGGTCTAGGAAGCGCAGATCGTCCTTGTCACCGTCCACCACGGGCATTCCCTTGAAGGTGGCCGGGATACTGTCCTTGTCACGGAACACCACCGCCAGATTTGCATTGTGCGTCCGGGCGGCGTCGAGACACATATCAGCATAGCGTTGGTTTGCTTCGCTGTAGGATAGTGTCAGATGATAGTTTGCAGGGCGTGGTTTGCCCATCCGGCTGACGTTTTTGGTGTAGTCATAGAATTGAACATCAGCGAATTCGCCAGCCATATCCACATGCAATTCCCAGTTTATGTCGGACGTTCCGTTGATCCGTACCACCGGCTGAATGTTTTTCTTCTGGCAGTATTTCCTAAACTGCCGGATATCGTTGGCCAGATCGGCAAGGAACATGTCCCGGTGATCCCGCCAGTAAATCGTTTTACGCATCCGGGCTTGCTGTACCGAATTCATGGCACCACGTCCGGCGGTGTTTAGGCACCCGGCTTTGCATCCGGCCATCACTGCCATCGGGCAGAGATTGATACCGTCCACCGTATCAGCCGGTGCGAGATACAGGATGGCAGTCAGATATTCTGATCCGTCACCCTTCACGGTTTTTGCGTTGTTGCCAACGCCGAGCAGTTTCAGTTTCATGGCAATGTCCTTTCCTGTTTTGCCGTTGCTGAAAAGTAATAAATAGCGGGTGATCTAGATCATGTCCAGATCACCCGGTGGTTTTTATGCGGCCATGTCTTGCTGGCCACCATCCGTTGCTTGCCACCATTCTTCGATCCACTGGGCATAGTCACTGGCCGAATAGTCCGACAAGGTTTCTTCTGGTTCGTTGCCATGGATCAGGCTGGCCCATCCGGCATAGGTCTCTTCGCCAGTCTCAGGATCGATATGGATGAATTCCAATGCGATCCAATCCATACATTGCGCTTCTTCCCACGCCTTGGCCACGTTCTGGCCACGATAGAAAACTTCCGAGCAATCGTCCGGGTCCTGTACGGAAACATGGAAGCCCATGTGATTGATTGCGTGTTTGATCAATTGATATCCTGAATTCCGCATCGGTTTATCCTTTCCTAGCGAGTGATAAAGATTTGCTGGCTTTTGCCAAACACATCAGCGAACACGGCGTAGCGTAATCCGTGAATGCTGCGACGTTCCCTAGCTTCTCGAATTGCATCCTTTGCATCCGTGAATTTCAGATTTGCTTTCGGCCACCATTGGCCATTGCGAGTTTTGACTGCGACTTGAAACATGTGATCGATCCTTTCTGATCGGTTGCTATCGCCAACACCAAGCCCGGCGATTTGGGCTAAACAATATCTCTCTCTCTTATCTTACCCCTAAAGGGGTAAGAGAGAGAGATATTGATCTGGGTTATTTGGCCGGTTTGATCAGCCGGAAAATTTCCCATCCGATCACTGCCAGCGGAACCCATACCGGCGACGTGATCAGCGTGATCATGATTGCTTGGATCATGGTCGTGTTTCCCTTGCGGTTGATTGATCGCCCATTGCGTTTTGGCTGGACGATTTGGCCAAGAACAATATCTCTCTCTCTTATCTTACCCCTAAAGGGGTAAGAGAGAGAGATATTGATTTGCTGATTTTGTGGTGATTTTCGGATCGTCAAATCGGTTGATCGTGATCGTCAAATCGGCCAGCGCAAATCGTCACACGGATCGTCAAAAGCTTGACGGATCGATGAAGCCGATGGCCAAAAAAATAAATAAAAAAACTATTTATTTCTAAAGAACTAAATAGTTTTTTTATTTAAAATCAGAAACTTGGCTAGGTTTTGGGAAGATTTGGGAAGATTGCCGAAGTGTCAGGATTTTGACATTATTAACCCTTATCGGGTTAATCTTGGGAAAACTAGGGGGGACTAGGGGGGTCTATGTCAATCTTTTGACGCCATGATTGTCAAAGTTTTGACAATAAAAAAAAGTCAATAAAAATCTTTAGAGATTTTTATTGACTTTTTTGTCCTGGCAAAATCTGTCAAGATTTTGACGGTGAAAAGGATTCTTTCGGGATTCTTACCAAGTCTTAGAAAGACTTGTTAAGAACCCCGACCCAAAAAAACTGTTTGTATTTATAATATATATATGACCCTGCCATAAATTTTCAAAAATTAAAGGGAGTTTCATCCGGGCCAAATTAGTTCATATAGAATATAAAAAGTATGATTAATTATATATAGAATAATTCGGCTGTGTCTTGGGTGGGGTGTGTCGGGGTATGTATTTACCCTTGGCAGGACTAGATAAAAATAACATACTTTTGTAAAACACGCAAGTGTGCTACAATAAAAAAATTAAAGCTGCCTAATTTTTAGGCAACTGCACAATTATTAGGCACAAAAAAATGTTTACAGCTGTGATTTTAGCTTGCTTCATCGATGCGTCTTGTGTAGAATTTGTAGATAGGTACGGTCCATATAAAACTGAACTGGAATGTAAAGCCCGTGTAGCAGAAATGGTACAGGATATTATGTCAGTTGAAGGGACACCACCAGTATCTAGAATTCTTTTTAAGTGTGACGTAAAGCAGGGAACAAAAACATAAATGTTAGATGACACTATTGGTACAGAAGACCTGCCGGAACTTTCCGGTATGGGAGACTATATACGTCTAAAAGACAGTTTGACAAAGTATACCAACGTCCGGGCCAAAGAAGACTTCCTTACCTTTGTAAAGATGTTTGCGCCTACGCTGGTATCTGACTTTGAGATGGGAAGACATATTGAACTTCTCTGTGAAAAGCTGCAGGGAGTGGTAGAAGGAGACGTGAAACGTCTTATGGTGTTTCTCCCGCCACGCTCGTCTAAGTCTCTTATCTGTAGCAAACTATTTCCTGCGTGGTATATAGGTAATTACGCAAACCATGAGATAATGTCTGTGTCACACAGTGACCAGCTTGCCAGTGACTTTGGCCGGTCAGTCAGGGACATTGTAAATACAGAAAGATTCCAGCGTATTTTTCGTGGTGTGTCCCTACGCAGTGACGTTAAAGCAGCAGGTAAATGGAAAACAAATAAAAATGGCTCGTATTACGCAGCAGGTGTACGAAGTCAGGTTGCAGGTCGTGGTGCTCACGTAGCCTTGCTTGACGACGTTATGTCTGAAGAAGACAGCTTCAGTGAAGCAGGGCGTAGGTATATTAAGGAATGGTATCCTGCAGGTCTGCGTACACGTATTATGCCCAATGGAGCCATCATTATTATCAACACACGTTATCATTATGATGACCTGTGTGGTTGGCTGTTGAAACAGGAACAGAATGCAGAAGAAAGCGTATACCCGTGGGAAGTAATTAGTATCCCTGCATGGCTAGACGAGCCAGCA
>Ga0222719_10001354_pt1 | contig 23907 bp, 44 predicted proteins | sample C33_34DmetaG_FD_165039 | JGI IMG/M metagenome (GOLD analysis project Ga0222719, IMG submission 165039) | Estuarine water microbial communities from San Francisco Bay, California, United States - C33_34D | ecosystem: Environmental > Aquatic > Marine > Unclassified | place: USA: California...
TCATCATTACTCCAAGGAACACTATCTTCTTCCTTAGCTGCCGCAACACGAGGTTGAGGTGCTGGAGCAACTTCACTTAGTTCAGGACCACCATCAAGACCAAGAACACGATTGAGTCGAGTCTTTTGTTCTTCATATGACTTGAACTCAGATACATCAAGAAACTTAGATAGTGGATGTTGAGAGTTCCAAATCTCTTCAATCCTTGCATCATCGTCAGATACAACAGAACTCTTATCAAACTCTGATAGGTCATAGTTCTGATAACCTTCATATCGACGAATCTTCAACTTGAAGTTAGCACCCTCCCAGAAATCGAAAGGATTCATTGGATCTTCATCTTCAAATTGAGGTTGCATTGCATTCTGCATCTTTTCGAAGATCTTTGCGCCATACCGATAAAGAAACACTTGACCCTCATTCTGAGGATTTGCCTTATCTGATACGACTAGAACATTGGAATAATAGTTTAATCGACGCTTCTGCTTACGAACAATATCCTTGTTGGACTCTACACCTGAGTTCCAAAGCATAGAGTTGTGTTCGCAAACTGGACACTTTTCGCCAATTGTGGTTCGACATTCGTCAATCCACCAACCACCAGGACCCTGGAATCCATGATTGTATACCTTGACCCATGGAAGTTCTTCACCAGGGGCTGATGGTAGGAATCGAATGACTGAGTATCCGTTTCCTGCCTTGTCTACTTCAGGCTTCCAGATATTTTCGTTTGTGTTGAGTTCGTCTCGTGCCGTGACCTTTTCGGCTGCTGTTACTAGGTCACGAAGTGATGACTTACTTGACTTCTTGAGTGCGGCAAAAGATGTTGCTGACATTTTTGATTCTCCTTAAAACTACTTAATACGACTTTATACGACTTAAACAAATATAGATTTTACGACATGACGATACTCCTTTGGATCAATTTCAATAAATGACGAATACTTTACTATCTTCTTATTATACTCGATCCAAATGAAATCGTCAACGTATTTATTGATCTTTTTCACGAATCCTAGCACTTTGTCTAGTATAATAAAAGACTCGATTGAGATATCTTCAGAGATGAGGAGTTTCAGAATTATTGGATGTTGTCCATCATCGCACCGAAACACCTCATCAAACTGAAGATCATTCCGATCCATATAATCACGAAGTTTACTCATATCTTCACGGAATGAATATTTAAGTGACTGGAACTTTCTCTTCCATTCGTTAAAGACTTGTTCAGCCTTGTCAGAAACAAGACCTCCACTCCAATTATTATCCTCCTTGATTAGATTTGAAACGAAGAATGGAACAAGTTCCTTCTTATGTCTCCTTTCTATCTTCTCAAAGAAAAACTTGTCTTTACGTCTTAAAAAAGATTCCTCCTTTACTCTCAGTTTACCATTATATTTAAAGTAATCATAATCAGTCGTAAAATGACTTCTCAGCGCAAGATACGTTTTATACGCATTGAAACCAGGAAACGACATCACATGGGCAATCTGCATAATTTCTCTGTTAGTAAATTTAAATCACTAGCCTCTGATTCAAGCTTCGCCTTGATAACTTTATTAATCATTTTAGCAACAGATTCAATCTCTACATTATTCTTTTCACAAAAATTGATAATTGCGTCAATATAAGATTCACCAGTTTCATACACAAAATCTTCAATTTCTTGATTGAACTTATTCTTATCAATCATTTCGAAATAATTCCTCCAGTATTCTTTCTTACAATATCTTCTGAGATTGCTTCAGCGTAATAGATTTCTAGTACCTCAGCATCTTCTACACATTCAAACCAATGATATTCACCCGGCTTCACTGTAGTGAAATTTCCTGGTCTTAGTTCTGTCTTATCTGTATGATCATAATCATTCTTACGTACAAAAATATTCATTTTACCGCTAATACAATAGAATCCGTTCCACTTGTGTTTATGTAAATGTTCTGAACATTTATAACCAGACTTTGTAATGATTCTGTGAACTTCAATCATGGGAGTCACTAAAAGAGATTCTGTCTGACCCCAAACTTTACCATAAATCATTTTTTAACCACTCCATCAATTTCTAAAATTTGTTCTATTATTTTTGGAAAATCTTTTAATTTAATCATATTAGGACCATCACTCGGTGCATTATCAGGATCTGGATGGACTTCCATAAAGAGTCCTGCTATTGATACAGCGGTAGCTGCATAAGCAATAACAGAAGCAAAACGTCTATCACCCCCACTTGAACCTCCCTGACCTCCTGGATATTGTACGGCATGTGTGCAATCCATAATGACAGGTGCATATTCTTTCATCACTTCTAATGAACGCATATCAACAACGAGATTGTTATATCCAAATGTTGTACCTCGTTCAGTTAACATTACTTCATTATAACCAAAGGATTTTATCTTGTCAACTATATTTTTCGTTTCCCATGGAGATAAAAATTGTCCTTTTTTTACATTCACAGGTTTACCAGTTTCGGCAGCTGATTTTAGAAGATCGGTTTGCCTACAGAGAAATGCTGGTATTTGAAGAATATCAGCATTAGTTACGGCACATTGCCAAGATTCATGTACATCTGTTAATGTAGGTATACCTCTATTTCTTATTGAATCAAATGCATAATACGCACCATCAAAGTCTCCTCTGTATGAAGAGGATGATGTTCTATTTGCTTTATCAAAACTCATTTTAAAACAAAAGTTGACAGATAAATCGTCACAAATCTCTTTTAGAGTCTCTGCGATTTCCACTGCCAACTCTTGATTTTCAAAAACGCACGGTCCAGCAATAATCGATAGTTTCTTATCGTTAGCGAGACTATTATAAAAATTATTCATAAAAAATATGCTTTCCTATTCTAATTAATACCTTTTTATTTTTGCTCCATTTAGGTACGACATAATCCGCATGATAAAATCTAGAACCTCTTGTGAAGTCTTCTACATTAAAGTGTAGTAATGTATCTGCTATATTAATAGCTTTATACCAAGTTTGTAAATCTTTTGGTGTATCTGATTTACCGTCACAATACCAAGAAAATTGACACTTATATTTTACTATTTTGTTGTTTATCTTTATTGCCTGATATACAACGTCGCAGATGTTATTAGGGAAATCTTTGTCTTTTACACGATTTAGAGTTACGAGACCAATAGCATATTGACCAATAATTTCTTCTCCTCTAGCTTCAAAGTATATGTTTTTAGCTAAACAGTTCAGACTATCTTTATCTACTTCGTGACTGTCTGCATTACCCGGCAATGTTGCCATAGATACAAAAATAAGAATTAAGTAGAAAAAACAAAAAATGATAAACTTTGCGATTCCCTCTTCGGAGAATTTAAACAATGTTATATCCTTTAATTGTTATAAGTGATTGGGCCCGTTATATGACAGGGTGGAACCCATACCCCGTGACTACAAGTCGATTAAGCCGCTAGGCGGATATCCTCGAAGTGGTTGTCATTTGCAACATTAAAGTTAGCATTTATAGTTTTTGAACGATACGGCGTATCTCACCGGCAAAATCCACTTCTCTATTGAGCACCAATCGATTCCTAATTCATCCCCCTAGAGTTTTGGTGGAGATGAGGGGATTCGCACCCCTGTCTTGTCTACCTTTCGAGTCGCTTCAACTTTTGCTTTTTTAGCAGCTTCTCTTTTGAGCGCTGCAATTCTGATCTTTTCTTTGTGTTCGGCGGTTAGTCCATTTTTAACACGATATTCGTTTGCTTTCTTAGAAGTCTCTGTAGTGAACAGATTTTTCCTTTTTCTTGTCCCATTCTTACATTCTTCATTATATTTGACAAGACCTAAACTTTTCTTTGCCCCTCTTTTTGCTCTTTCTATATGTTCAGGACCACCATCATTGATATGATCCCATCCGCCAAACCCACCTATTTTAGCGTTATATGTGGTATTTAGTTTAATGAAATCTTCTGTTACCAATTCAGCTTCTTTATAAAACATTTCCTGTGCGTTGTCAAACACAAAAAGGACTTCTTTTTTGAAATTCTCTTTTCCATATTTTTTTATTGCTTTTAAAAGATTAGGACCAGAACCTAAATATTCGTCTTCCGGATTTTCTGTTTTGTGACAACCTATATAGATGTTATTGTTTATAGTATTGATTGTTTTATAGACCGTAAAATACATGCAAGCTTCCTCTTTTGCATGTATTTATCATTTTTGAAGTTTTAAGAGGCGTGCGGTACTGCCCCCGTGTCCTGAACGTTTATTCTATCTCCTCTCAGACGGTAGATTTAATATTTATATTATTCATCTCTAGACTCTTGACATAATCAAATTCATCTGCAAGCCGGTCCAGATATTCTTCGTATTCCTCACGAATCTTAGGATATCGAAACGCTTCTTCATACAACTCAATAAGTTCAAACATCACAATTGTCTCCTTACCATTCTACACGGTAGCCTTGACGCTTAAGGTAACTGACTACCTCCATCATATCGTTACCGCTAAAACACTCGTAGTGCCGACCTTCAACGAACTTTCCGGTTTCGGCATTGTAGAGGTTGGCGTAGTAGTTGCCGATGGATTCTTTAGAAAGATCTACGGGTGTCTTAAAACGATGGATTTTGGACATCTTGTGTTCCTTCTGTTATGTGTTAGTGTTCTTACAGTATAGTACCAAAATGAATTAATGTCAACGAAAAAGTTGAAGAATTTGCCTCTTAGATTCAGATGTCATCGATAACACATTATCTGACCAGACGTTAATCTAACATCCATATCAACTCACGGCGTTTTTCATTCCCTTTGGCGCAATCTTTTCACATACCAATTGAGCAACAATTGGAGAAATAACACTACCTACAAAGATACCCACACCAGCGGGAGTTGCAAGACTAACACTAAGAACAGCAGGATTACAAGTTGCAATCATATTCACAATGACGTTGTTCAACATCTTTTTATCACAATTACCTTTCACACCAGGAATTAACCAGATGCTTTCTGTAATCAAACCACCAACGGCTACAGCACAGGCGGTATTCATACCTTGTGTAGCAATATAACCAAGATAGGTAGAACTAATTGCTGTTGAAGTTACCGTACCCGGATCAGTAACACTTGGTTTCGGTGTAAAGTATGCGACACATCCAGTAGTAAGAGCGAGATTAAGTCCAATATAACAAGCATTCGCATCTAACCATTCATATGCTTCTGTTGCCGCCCATTCTACATATTCAACACCATGACTTACACTATCAATACAAGCCTTTGTTCCGTTCTTCCATTCTGTGGAAGTAACATCGAAACCTTGTTTTGCATACTCAGATGTCTGTGATGTACAAGTTTGTGTTGTATGTTGTACCGCCTTTGTTGTATCGTTAGCAAGTGATTCGGCAAAATCTTTCGTTGCATTATAAGCATCAGTAGCGCCATCAGCAACTTTATTAGCAGTATCAGTAACTGTATCGGCGACATCATTTGCGGTGTCTGTTACGGTATCTGCCACGTCATTAGCAGTATCCGCAATGTCGTCTCCTAGTTTAGTCCAACTGCTTTTCTTAAATGGATTCCAACCCATAGAACATCCTTTCTATAAAAAAATGATGGCCACGATTTTTCCCCTCTTTCAGTACTCCATCTGCCATCCCTACTGGTACCTCTCTGAAACGAGCCTCAGCAGCACGGTGTTATTTATATTTGGTACGCCCACCAGGATTCGAACCTGGACCGCTCCCTAATCTGGGGACCATATGCCGGTTATAAGCCGGGTGTTCTACCGTTAAACTATGGGCGCATATTTCTCGATCTCGGCAGGACTCGAACCTGCAATATTTAGTTTAATGGCGCCCCGTGCTGGACTCGAACCAGCGACCTACGGTTTAGAAGACCGTTGCTCTAAATCCTACTGAGCTAACGGGGCTTTATTAAACTATACCAATTAACAGTTCCAACACAATTTCGAAATTGCGTATGCAAAAGGCAAAAATGATAGTAGAACAAATATTACCATATACCAACCAATCAAGGTAATACTCTCTTTACGACTACATGCGCCATCTCAAATGGTAGAGTTACGACATCGTAAGCAATACCAATAGGTGTCAATGGTGTTACAGCACATGCTGAAAGCAAAAGACTGAGACTGATAATGATTACCTTTTTCATAGTTCCTCAATCACATAATTTTCCATTACTTCATTATATACTGACTTGGCAATGTCGTCAACTAAATTTTCATCACATTCAATATGGATAGTCTTACCGATTCGAACATTTTCAACCATATCATATCCCATAGATCGTAAAGCATTTGCTACTGCATCGCCTTGCATATCTTTGATACCGGGACGAAGAGTTGTGGTGATCCTATATTTCTTTATCATTTAGTTTTTCTCTAACCCAGTTAATCTTATAGTCAGTGGACCACTCGCTAAGATAAGCATTGTCTTTGTCGAACAGATCCAACATTTCTTCTTCAGTGACAAGAGTGCTGTCTACAATATATTCGCCCATATGTTTTTGAGAAAACTCTTCACATTCTTCCATACTCACTGTATCTTTTGCCCATTCTTCCGGCCAACAAGGTTCATCAGGATTCAATTTCTGCAAATCATCTTTATGCATCACATAACGCATACGATGAGATGAAATACAGGTTACGACAACATAATCTTTACTCATTTAATAATCCATTCCTAACTAGTCTGTTTCTTCTGGCATCATTTCAACATCTTTCTTCTCCACCATTTCACCGTTACGAACAACGTAGTGTTTAACTTCACACATACTTGACTTAATATAAGCACGACCTCCGTCGATCATATTGCCGTTCTCAAACCGTTTATAATCATGGCGATGTGCGCTGTACTGTAGATTGCCATCATCATCTTCAACAAGCCCAAACTCTACAGATTCAATTCGATCTGCATTGGTAATCATAATTTGTGGCTTTTGTGTTACTCGTGTATCAACCATATTGTAATATAATCCAAAGTAATGGTTACCAAACTCAGGATGTGGAGTCTCTCTGTAAAAGATATCCATTGCCCATGCCTCATAGCCCAGAGCACTGGTACACACATAGGTAACAGGAACGCCATCTTTCTTAGTATAGTGTTCACTAATCTTGTCAGTATCAAATAGTGGTTCGTGTTTAATCATCATTTCAATCCCATAGCGATTTGTTATTTTATGATATAATCTAGATTTAACCAGTCTGTTTCTTCTGGCATCATTTCAACTTTATCACCGTGTAGTTCTTTAAGTTGATTCCATATATGAGCATTGTTATTGTGTAGAGTATAACTCTCCTTACCGCAACTATAGCAACTGCCACTTGATCCATAGAAGTTAAATCTATCACCAGCATCCTCTACACGAGTAATGCCACTGTTCATACGCCAACTGTCGCCGTCAAGGTATCCACCGCTCCAACCAGCGAGCACACGATAATGAGGATCATCACCATTGATTTTAATAACAACCCAGTTGTCAGGATTATAATTAGTCATTCTCGTCTTTACCTCACTTATCCCAAGTAATTTTTGGATTACCATCATTATAATATGATTCTAGTATTTTGTCAAGTGTTTCTACCGTCTCTGTCTTGTATGAATCTAACCATTTTGAGAAACGATTCCAATCTTCTCCAAGCATAATAGGCAATCCAATCTCTTCTGGATATGCGTTTTCAGTTCCGTAAATGTCAATACGACCACCTGACCATTGCTGAGTGACTTCTTCAGGCTCAATAGTCTGCTGTAATATCTCACTCCAACGTGGTTCGTTCTTACGAGTCAACCCACGATCACGAAACCATTGCATGGAGATTGGTCCCATCCAGCATGTAGAGTATGATATCATCACCGAAGAAATCGCGAGTTCATCCTCGCCTCACCAGTCTTTTCAGACATTGCATGTCTTAGAATGGTCTCGTACTTCTCAACCTTCTTGCGAAGGAGTAGTACTTCTTCATAATAATCTTCAGTCCAATCATCAAATGAGTTATAATCAGTCTTTCGAATTTCCGTTTCTCTTGCTTTTGCAAGATCAAGACATGCGTCCTGCAACCATGCTTTCATCAGTGGATCAATCTGCATGTTCCACGTTTGATTTAGACACTGACGAATAAGGTATTCTGCATTATTAATAAAATCGATGGTATTCATCCTCGCCTCTTTCCAGTGGTTGGATCATTAGCGTCTTCTTTAGATAGTACCTGTAGACCACCTTTGTTATACGTTTGACCGACAACATATTGAGAACTATACATCAGTTTTGTCTCTCTGTCAACTGATTTATTCGTTTGAATCGGTACAATTTTGTTACTGAGAGGAATTTGGTCGGGGATGCTGGATTCGAACCAACGACCTGACGCTCCCAAAGCGCCCGCTCTACCAGACTGAGCTAATCCCCGTTGAGAAGGATGAACGCCCATCTTACGAAGCCACTTATCATGTTCGATATCGGCTTGTAATTGACGCTTAGACTTTTTAGATTTTTGTTTACGAGTGGATGTTGTTGTCATCCACGGTCCCACAAGATGCATACTCATTAAGAGAACGCTACCATGTACATTAGGATAACTGCCATCAGACAAGAGAAAGCAGTAAACTCAACCAACATCTTCAGAGCATTCAACATCATCATTCTCCTTCGTTCATCATGTTTATATCATAACAAAAGAATTAATTTTTGTCAACAACTTTTTTCGCATCTTCAGCATCTAGACTTTTCCTTCATCCATTATCAGACACCCTAGCGTTACCAGTCAACCTAGCGTTATCAGACACCTGAGCGTTACCAGACACCACGGCGTTACCAGACACCACGGCGTTACCAGACACCTGAGCGTAATCAGACACCCTAACGTTACCAAACACCCAAGTGTCACCATACACCCTAGCGTTACCAGACACCCAAGCGTTATCAAACACCCTAGCGTTACCAGACACCACGGCGTTACCATTCACGTCGGCGTCACCATACACATAAGCGTTATCAGACACCTGAGCGTAATCATACACCCAAGCGTTACCAGTCACCACAGCGTGACCAGACACCACAGCGTTATCAGACACCCCAACGTTACCAGACACCCAAACGTTACCAGACACCCGAGCGTTACCAAACACCCTAACATCACCAAACAGTCTAACGTTACCAAACACTCTAGCGTAACCAGACACCCGAGCGTTATCAGACACCCTAACGTTACCAAACACCCCAACGTTACCAAACACCCAAGCGTTACCAGACACCCGAGCGTTATCAGACACCCGAGCGTTATCAAACACCCGAGCGTTATCAAACACCCTAGCGCCAGGTCCAACATAGGCGTTCTCAAAAACAGTGGCGGTATCAGCTACCCATCCACCACCGTTAGGATGCTGATGGGCAGGAACTGGACCTTTGCCAAAATCAAAAGTAGTCATCTCGTTCACTCCTTCTTTTATCATGTTTATATCATAACAAAAGAATTAATTTTTGTCAAGCAAAATTATTCATATCCCCGAAAATTTTTGATAGACCACTTTTCAACAATCGGCGTACCATCGCCGCCTTCGTCTACGACCACATACGCTACAGTCTTCTTAACAAGACCAATACGAGTTTCATCGTTACCAACGAAAATCTTGTGGGGATATTCATCAGCAAACCAATCATCATTCTCAGCAAACTCAAACAAGTGATCATACTCCTTTTCTCGGAACTGACCCAGAACTTTGGAGTCAATTCCAATCGTGCGACGGTCGTTGGTATAAGGAGCAAACGCCATATCAATCCTCCCACTTGACAGTGAAACTAACCTTCGCCTCAGCATTCCGCTTGGCGATGTCGAAGGTTTCGTACATCTCTACGAAATTTTTGCCAATCCAAAGTTCGTATTCATCATTAATATTTTCAATGATGTCAACTTCACTTACGGCATTGGTAGCCATCCAAGCGGTCTTGATATCGATGGCTTTGGTGTCGTATTTGGCAAATTTCATCATGTTTCTGTCTCTCTCTCTTGTCATCATTCAGTATAGTTATTATAACAAAGAGTGAAGGGCTTGTCAACCCCTATTTTCTCTTTTCATCATTTTTTTCATCATCGGGCTGACATACCCCTTTGCTTTCAAGATGCCCAGGGGAGTCTCGCCGTTAATTTCACGACGGGCAAAATACTCATCAGGAGTGAAATTCGCTTTCAGAAACTTGATGAAAGCGGCTTTGCTGGCTTTGCCGCCCCGCTTGAAACGAGCGACGAACTTTTCCTCGAATCGATAATTGTAGAAAACATACTCACCGCGATCAACGAAATTGCTAGAAATAAACATCATCATCTCTCTCTCTGTTTTTCTCACTATAATCATTATACTCGATGGAGATTAAATGTCAACAGTTTTTTTACGATTTTGGAGATTTTTTTTCGGGCTTGGGCTGTACTGTTACCTCATGAAACCCTTCACCGACAATCGTGGCACAAATCGTTTTTTGTCTCTCTATATAACCAATACGAACAATGGTAAATGAACCCGTTTCAACATTTGCCCATATTTCCACCATAAATCTGCTATTGTCCGTAATTCCTCTATATAAAACTTTTTCTTCATATGTCTCAATAAGAGGTGTGATAGCATCATCATAAGGAACACAAGTAACTCGTTGAGCGTCAGCGGTACTACTGAAACCTACTGAAAATAGCAGGGTTAGGATGAACAAGATTCTTTTCATCGTAGAATCCTCTAATAGCATCGACCAGCGGAGAGATATAATCGTCTCTCTTGCCGAGAAAAATTTGTGGTTCCGATTCCTGGTCTACTGCTATTAAAACGACAAATCGATCCACCGGCGTACCTGTTAGTTCTTCAAACATCACACAATATGCGGTACACTGCATAAAATAATTGTCGATCCATTCACGTTTCTTTAATTTACGAGAAGTCTTGAAATCTACAATTGACGATTTACCATTCCACTTACAGACAAGATCTACTCTGCCCGCTATACCAAGATACTTAGAATATAACGGAATCTCTTGTCCATAAACCTCTTCTATCATATTATCTAGTGTATTTCGAACACTTAAAAACATCTCTTTATCTAGGGGAGACTTGAAAACAGGTTCAACATTATTTATATAGTCTTCACAAATTTTATGAAGCCTAGTGCCTCTGGAAGATGCTTGTCCTGAAATTCGATTTGCCTCTTCTTCACCAACTTTTTTTCGCCATGCCATAATACCGTCACGAGACAACCGACCAAGAACAGTGGTGATAGAAGGTAAGTCACCGGCAGGAGTATGATACATCCTGCCGGTTTCCTTATTCGTTGTTGCTTTGATATCAGGTAAACTTATTTGGCGATGTTGAAAAATCATCTAATCCACCTACAATCATATCTTCTGTTTCATATCCAGCAACATTGTCTGGAGCACCAATATCAGGAAACAAAGGGTCTACATCGCCGTAACCATATAAAAAATCATTCTCATCAGCATACTTAATTTTGTATACTTGTTTTGTAATTTCTTTATTCAACTGATCTAGTGTCGAGGGCGGAACTAGATTAACTCCGACCTTTTCTCGCCAACGAGTACCGTGAACTACATTCATATAACAATCTAATTGTTTTTCAATCAGTTCCAATAGATACTCATTTGTATACTTTCGAAGTTCATCTGCTTTATATGGAATGTCCCAATCTTCTTCATTACGTACACAGTAATCTAAAACAAGTTCAATCAACTTTTCGCGCATATCTACAAAACTCCATGCTTTGCTTTTGAGATTATATAGTCTTTCACGATACTGCTTCGCACAATATCGTCTTCCTCAAACTCTACTGTTTGAAACTCTTCTATTGTATCAAGAATTTTCATAAATGTCAACAATCCTTTTCTTTCTTCATCTCTAATAAGATCACTCTGTCTAAAGTCACCACAGAACATAATACGACTATTTTCACCAAGTCTGGTAATGATAGAATCCAACTCATGGAAGTTTAGATTCTGCGCCTCATCAACTATTACAATCGTATCATCTAATGTTAATCCACGAATATAAGATGTTGTAACAAAGTTGATAAGATTCTTTGTTTTCAGAATCTCGTATGCATCGCCTCTTCCAAATAATTCACTACAGATGCTAGAGTATGGCGCTTCGTATACTTTGGATTTTTCTTTTTCGCTTCCTGGTAGAAATCCCATATCTCTTGTTGGGACTACCGAACGAACAATGGTAACATTATGTTGGTCGCAGTCTTGGCTTAAAACGTCAGACAGTGCTAAGTAGAGTGATATGAAGGTCTTTCCTGTTCCTGCAAGACCATGCAGTAGAAGATTATATTCTTCGTCATAGTGATCAAAGGCTCGTTTTTGATTTTGTGTTTTCGGTTGAATAGATCGTATTCTAAGCGAATTACTCTGTTGTTTTCTCAGTTCTCTTTTTTGCCTTTTTGTAAGTTTACCTACGCCGTAATCTTCTAGGTTAATAAGGGACATTTAAAAGTTCCTTTGTGCGAGTTAAAGTTTTGCTGAGTCTCCACTTTTTGCTCGCTGCTTTCTCCACTTTTCTACAGCCTGTCTTGTTTTTACCTCCTTTGATGTTTGCCGTGATCCTCTAGAAGCAGCAAACGTGGAGTTTGGATTAGCATCAGACACTCGGTCCATTACTTCGTTCCAACCCCCATCATTCTTAATACCACCAACTCCAGAAACGATGTTCATGGAGCTGATAACCTGTTTAATATGAGAATTATTTTTGAGAAATTTTTCTTTTTCTGAGATTGACATAATGTCATCCCATTCCATGCCGGATTCTTCATTAAAAAATGTATATGTTGGCATTATTTCTCCTTATCTCTATTTATCAAATAGTGTCTTTTGTCTCATCAAAATCTCTAGAAAACAAGCTTTTGAAATTTTCTTTCCAAAGATCAGAATATTCGTTATCCTGATATAATCTAAAAACAGGTGAACCTAAAGTATGATGAATGTTAGATGGAAGTTCATCTTTTTCTAATCCGTAATAATCTCGATCCATTGGTTCGTCTACTAGATAATTCCATTTTAAAGGAAGTTCTCCAATATCATTATCATCGAACCCTTGAAATCTATGAAGATATGCCGGATCTTTTGTATCAGCTAATTTAAAGGTCATCTGTTTGCTTTTATCATGAAGACAATTCCACAGTGTAACAGAAGACCAGTTCTTTCTAGGATAATTCTCTTGGGGAGTACCATGCATCTTATAACGAGATGCAGAAGAATAATCGTGTTTACAAACAGAAACTGGTTTGGACAAGTCCGCCACTTTTAATAAATTCCAAACAGATTCAGTAAACATCATATCACAATCTAAAAATAAAGAATATCTTTCTAATAAACCTTTATATTTATTTTCTATACTTTCAGGATATTGCATATGTAATCTTGTGATAGGAACACAAAGAAATCTAGTCATAGAAAATTCTGTAGATCCTCTTTTATCTAATTTTCTTGATGTATATTCATTGGCATAAAGTTGATTGTAGATCAAAGGAATAATTACAAAATCTTTTCTATGATTACTATATTTTCTAATTGTATGCGCTAGTATTTTAGCGCAGAAATCTTCTTTAGAATCATATCCTATGAATATGGTTAAAGTAGTGCTTCCTGCTTTTTCTAGTGGATCAAAAAGAAATGTCATCTGTTAACATCTTCTCAAACATTGAATAAGACAAACCATGCATATTATTGGATTGACATCTGTAAAACTCATATTGTTTATCAAAAACAAATATAAAGTCTACAAGATGATTATGCGACATAAACCAATCTAGATATCTAATTCTATTTGGATTATCCGCAGCTCTTGTTCTTGTTTCAGCCTTTCCTTTAAACATATTGCTGATAGATTGAGTCTCGTCGTTTTTAATTAAAGAGTCGAATCCTAATATATATAACACCGAACAACCTGTTCTTATAGCACATTTCATAGCAAACATACCAGTATTAGAACGAGGCCGAGGACCAGCGTGTCCATGATAAAACATAGACTCTACATGGTCCTCAATATCTTCTGGATAAATTATAGGGGACTGGTCTTCTTTTTCTAACTGGTCTCTCCTATACTCTTCAATGGTAACATGATAATCTACTTTATTAGGATCGTCAAATCCTTTGTAAGCAACGCCACACGAGTAGATTAAAAGATTTTCTTTATTAACAAGATTATTTAAATTGAAATTTTGTCTTGTAGTACCATTACCTATAATAACAGCCGATTTACGATTTATGAATGGTATCTTCTGAAACATCTTCACCTTCATTTAAATTAAATTTATTTTTTAAAGATTCTTGGCGTTCTTCTCTCATTTTTCGAAATTTTTTTACTCGTCGTGGATTATCATAATCATCGTAATCTTCATCCCACTTGTTACGGCGAGCCCGAAAAGTCTTAGACATAACTATTACCAATCCTTTGCTTCTGTGAAAGTTTTCTTAATAAGCGCCTTAGTGATTCCTTTATAAGGACTCTTTTTATTTTTGATGGACAACATCATTAGAGCATCGTCTGGATCCATAGATTCCAGAAATTCGATAAACATCGTTTCCCGTTTAATCGGTTTGATGTTTTCATACTGACCTTTAATAAAATACTTTATTCTACGAAAATCGTGATATAGGTAATTTTGTAAATCAGACTCTTTTGGTTGTGGTTTGTATGGTGGATCACCCTCTGGGAGATCAAATAATACTTTCGGATCAAACATTAGTCTGAACATAAGTATCAATGGTATACAGGTCTTTGACGATTCTTGTAAATACGCAATTTTCTCATTTCCTGTTTTTAATTCAGAGGCTTTCCTAATGATTTCTGCAATACCGTCTTTCATTTCAAAACTCCTGGATGTCAGACATTAAATTTTTAAGTTTGTTTTTAATAAAATAGTTCAACAACTTTGATTTATCCTTTTTCTCATAGTTCTTATATGTATCTATAACTTGTGTACGGATTGTTTCTGGTATACGAGATAGATCAATCAACTGAATGTTTCTCATATAGTTTCGATGTACTTCACCATCAAAAGGAATAATACCACGATTCATATCATCAATCATCGCAGCAACCTTTTTCTTCTGTAATGGGCGCTGTCTAGCACCAACGACGAAAACATCATCACGAGAAAGAATATTAGGTACTCCGTCGCCAGCATCACCCCTGATAACATGTTCGTAAAGGTACGCCATAGGATCTTCAACTCTAATAAACTTCTTCGTAATAGGGGAATACTGTTCAACATTCTTATACCTTTGCAATTGTGAAAAGTCTTTATCGCCAGAGACAATCATGATCTTTTCACCATTACCACCAAATCGTTCCACCATTGTAGCAATGATGTCATCAGCCTCGGCAGATTCGATTTGAATTACGACATATGGAAAATTATCTCGAATCTCTTCTTTGATTGAATTCAATGTATCAAAGATAAGATTCCAGTCGAGTGGTGATTCTTCTCGACTCTTCTTACGATTTGCCTTATAGTAAGGAAAGATTTGACGACGCCAATAGTTCTTGTCATCGCAACAGAGTATCATTTCTCCGTATTCAGAGAACCGTGTCTTAAAGTTACGGATTGAGTTTAGTACCATGTGACGAATAAGATCTTCACTAAAATCTTTATTGCCACTCGCCAGAATGCCTGATAGACATACCTGTGAAAAATCTAACAAAATCATGATTCACACCTTATTCTTCGTCATCTTCCTCTTCGTCACCAAATACAATATCGCCATTCTCAATCATCTTCTTGAGGCAGTCACGATTGTTTAAGATGACATCATATAAAGGATGTTCGATATCCACACTATTATATAGTATGGCTCTCATCATCTCTCCAACAAGAATATAATCCTTGAAGAATCCAGAATCTTCTATAGGAAACCCTTGCATCATAATTTTCGTAGCAAGACGGCTAAATTCTGTGTTGACTACTTCGTCTACCAACATCATTCGATTGATTGTGATAGCCTTTATTGTCTCTTCTTCAGATTGTGGAAGATTCCTTTCTTTGTCAATGGGCGCCATTCGTTCCAAAGGAAACTGAATCACATTGTTCATAATACTCTCACTAATAGCGTATCTTTATTGATACGACCTGTAAACGTCGATGGTTTGGTTGTTAGTTTATCCATGAAAGTCCTGAGTTTGACCTTTCCCGATTTCAGCAACTCACCTAGTTGCTCTTGAGGTTTACGTAATGTCTTACACATACTTGTTTCCATATCAAAGTTTTGAAGCGTGGTTCCTTTCATCTTAAAACCACCCTCCAAAGAGTTATAACAAATCAATTTCTTATACTTGACATTATATACCCACAATTGTTTCATGTCAACAATTGTTTCTGGGTTTACCGACACAACTTTCAACTCACTCGATTCTTTGAGATATTGAATATTTTTTACGAGTTGTGCGGCAGACTTTACCTTTGGTTTACGTGGACGACGTATTACCTTTCTATTATTTATATACTTGTCTAGTTCAGTCAATAGACGTTCAAAAAATGCAATACGATTTGTCAAACCTTTACGTTTTAGATATCCCCAGGCTTCTTTAAGATCCTCATTCTTACCTTTCTTTGCTTCCAAGAGTTCTTCATATACTCTTTTATAATATTGAGTGATTTTCTCAGTTTGTGCTTTGTTCATATTCTTGATTCTAGCAAACTGATGGAAATCAAACTTGTCATCTTGTCGGTCTACTACCTCTTCTAATTCGCCAATCCATTCTTTTACCGGGTCCGTCTTATTATCTTTTTGTGTCGTATTCTTATTAGGGGATTTTACGACTTTCACTTCTTCCTCTGCCAGTTGAGAAATTCTATTTCGAAGATAGTCCATACGAGAGGAATCGTTTGTGTGAATAATACATGCCCAGTGTGGAAACATAAATTTCCAGTCTGGTTGTTTTAGAATAGATGTGGCAATTTTCTTAGGAAACTCAGTACGAATCCAAGACTTGACCAATTCTATAATCTGCTTATTCTCAACTTCGTATTGAAAATAAAAATCGGCAGCCCGACCGGGAGTCTTAGGAGCACCACTAAGACCTGTTACTCGACGAGCACGTACACGTTTCTTACGAGGTTTAAGAGACATTTAGACTTTTCCTTCATTCATTACGATATGTGTGAGCAGACACCTCAGCGCCACCATACACCCAAGCGTTACCATACACCCTAGCGTTATCATACACCCTAGCGTTACCGTACACCCAAGCGTTATCATACACCCTAGCGTCACCAGACACCTCAGCGTTACCATCCACCCAAGCGTCACCAGACACCTCAGCCTTACCAGACACCTTAGCGTTACCAGTCACCCTGGCGTAATCAGTCACCACGGCGTTACCATACACCCTAGCGTTATCAAACACCCTAACATTACCATACACCCAAGCGTTACCATACACCTTAGCATCAGATCCAACATAGGCGGTTTCAGAAACAGTGGTGGTATCAGCAACCCATCCGCCTCCGTTAGGATGACGGTGAGCGGGAACCGGACCGTTGCCAAAATCAAAAGTAGTCATTTCATTCACTCTTTCGTTCATCATGTTTATATAATACCTGGGATTTTATTTTTTGTCAACAACTTTTTTTGTTGTGATATAAAATTTTTGGTCTAGACCAAAATCGTAGGTCCATCTCAATTCAGGGCCCCATGGTGTATCTGTTCCCTTCCAATCCATATCTTTGAGAAACTGCTGTAACTCAACACGACCACCATATCTCGTATCGATATAATCTATAAACTCATCACACCAGGGATCGTCTGGTTTGACGTATCCCGCATGGTCAGGCGGTTTTCTCATCGTGCTCGGCCATCTCCCATCAATCCAGGACAACTCATTTCCCCAAGAACCCACAATGGATTTAAATATTCCCAGATATTTTTGCCTTGTTGATCCACCCACTCTTTCTGAATCATTATAGCATGATATTCTCTTCGTTCCGGGCATTCATACAAATCTTCTATTTTATTATATTCTTGATAGTGGTGAACAAGTTCGTGCAGTAATATACTTTGATCCCATATATCATTCACATCAAAATCATTTAGTAGATATATCGTATCAGATATATATACCCCCATCACATTTACTGATTTCTCTGGACCTTCATATTTCACCCCTGGATAAACCATATGAAATAACTGTTCTTCATCTTTTAACATTATATCTGGTAAATGAGGTATTGTCAACCCTGTATGAGCATTCATCCATAACATAAAAGATGTTAATAAAGTTTTTATTGTGAACATTCTAAAAGTCCTATAATATAAATATAAGAAAAACGAGGAGGTATATATTAAAATGAAAACTACAATACCTTTTTTGGTATTTATTGTGGTTTTTATGTTCTCATCTTCTATATTCGCCCAGAGTACTATTACTACAAATAATAATAACAACAATTTGAATACAAGTAATAGTACCAGCAGCAGCACTAGTAGTGTTATTACTGACACTGATACAAAAACGATAGTGATTAATCCACCACCTAGTGCTATTTCTCCAAGTATTAATAGTAATAATATGGATCTTTGCACTACAGGTGCGAGTACTGCTGTACAAACACAGATTTTAGGTCTCAGTAAAGGGACCACTGTTCGTGACCCAAATTGTGAGAGATTGAAGTTGAGTAAAACCCTTTATGATATGGGCATGAAAGTCGCCGCTGTTAGTGTTCTCTGTCAAGATAGAAGAGTGTTTGATGCCATGAAAATGGCAGGTACACCCTGTCCTTATCTTGGTCAAATTGGACAACCAGCCGGTGACCAGTGGGATGCAAACCCCGAAATGGTTCCAGATGCAGAATCAAAAGATCTAGATGGAGACAAAGTAGATGACGATGAAACTAAAGTATTTGGCGTCGGCATTCTTGGCATTCTTGGTTTGCTTTTGCTCCTATAACGTTAGTGCTCAAACATTTGACACCTCTACCGGTGCACCTACAATCGTTGAACATAATATCAGCGACGATGGTTACACACAGGTAAATCTAGGATTTTCATTTCCTTTCTATGGAAATACTTATACCACGTCTTATATGCATAGCAATGGTGTTGTTCAATTTGTAAACCCAACGACGCGTTGGTGTTGTAGTGGTATTAATTTAGACACCAATTCAACTCTTAGTTCATCTTATAACTATGCAATTGCTGTATTATGGACAGACTTGATAGACAATTCAACAGAAGGAAGATTTTACACACAGGGTAATGAAAATTACCAAAGATATCAATGGAATAATATAAGTGAATATTATAACAGCAATCGAAATACAGTAGGTCTAGAAATTCGTCCAGATGGTAGTTTTGATATGTATCATCAAATGATCAACATACAAAACCATGCTTTCACTATTGGTGTTATAGGCGATGCTACACAAGGCGAATGGACACAATATCAATATACAAATCCAGGTGGTACATTATATAATTTTGGATCTTCTACAGCCGATGATAGAGTAACTGGTTGGTCAGCGACAAATAACGTGTATAGTTATAGTGATGGAACTGCATCTGCTTCTGATCCTTGTGATAGTGATCCATTATACTCAGAGAATTGTTCTGGTTACGCTCAAGCATACTATAATCAACAGTGTGAACTAGACGCTCTGTATGATAGTGGATGTTCAGGATATGCTGATGCCTACTTTAGTCAACAGTGTTCTTTAGACCCTTTATATAACGAAGACTGTTCAGGATATGCAGAAGCTTATTTTAATCAACAGTGTTCTTTAGATCCTCTTTATAATAGTGAATGTCCTGGATACACACAGGCATACTACGATCAACAATGTTCTTTAGATCCATTATATGATTCTAGTTGTCCGGGATATAAGACCGCTTATTATAATCAGCAATGTAGTCTTGACGCTCTCTATGATACAGAATGCCCTGGTTACGCAACTGCTTACTACAATCAACAGTGTTCTTTAGATCCATTATATGATACAAGATGTCCGGGTTACGAACAGACGGTTATCGCTAGAAACTGTAATATAGATCCTTTGTTTAGTCCTACATGTGATGGATATGCAGCAGCACTAGCAGCGCAACAAGAGAAACAAGCAGAAGAAACAAAAACCGCTGAAGATGAACAACAAGTAGAGACAGTAGCAGAAGCAAATCCAACAGAAGAGACTGTAGTTGTTGCAGTCACAGAAACAAATAAAGAAGAGATTACAACATCAGTAGTTGAAGTTGAAGGTATTCCTAATGTAACTGTAGTTATACCAGAAGTATCACAACTAGATACAGCAACAGCGGCGTTTACCGCACGAGTAGAAACTTTACAAGCAGAAACTAGACAAGAGGTTCAACAAGCTGTAACAGCAGAACAACAAGCAGTAGTCGCAGAGATTGAGTCTGAGGTAGAACAAGAAATTGAACAACAGATAGCAGCAGAAGTAGAGACTAATACTGAAGAAGTCAAAGAAGAAACTAAGGAAGAAACAAAAGAAGAAATTAAAGTTGCCGCTGTAGAAGAAAAGAAAGAAGAGAAAAAAGAAGAACCCAAAAAGAAAGAAGCAAAGAAGGAAAAAGAAAAACCTTCTAAAGAAGTACGAATTAAACAAGCTATACAGGAACGTATTGAGTCATTAGCAGAAAAGATGGGTGAGTCAGCAGCACTTGAAACACAAGTAGCAGCACAGGCATCAATCGTCGCTATGATGGGATATGTTCCGGGATTTAAAGATTATACTGGCGTGCAGTTACAGGATAAACCTTTTTATGAACAAACACAGATTCCTGGTGGAAGTATACAGGATAACAGATTTATTAGTCGATTCTTGATGAATGATCAGAAGTTTAATGAGTTAGAAAGATCACAATTCAATAATAGGGTAATAGGTACAAGGTAAAATGGCAGAGATAGAATTTGCTGGAGTTAAATTCAAGGGTGGCAAGATGGTTGCTGTCGCAATGGCGCTATCCACTTTAATTGGTGGTTTGTACGGCGCCTTTGAGGTCTATAAAGATTATACGACAATGAAACAAAAGATTACAACATATGTTGCTCCTGATCTTTCTGGCTTCGATAAAAGAATAGAATTATTGAAACAGAAGGTCGAAGAGTCATATGTACTAGTAGGTGAGGCTCAAGAAACCGCGCGAGATATGCGTACCGATCTAAAGAACGATATGAATCAATTATCAGACACGATATACGAACTAGAGAAAAAGAATACTGCTACAGAACGCGAAATCAGAGAACTTATGAGATCTACTGAAAAAGATATGAGAGAGATGATTAACTCTGCGGATGATAGAATGGATTCAACGCGAAGAAAAGTGGAATCTGATATTCGCGAACTAGAAGATAGGGTAAACAAGACTATAGAAAAAGCCTTGAATAACCCTCTAAACAAACTATAATTACTTTTCGTGGTCTAATAGGGATTTTAATAATCCCTCCCATTCTTGTGCTCGTAGATCCCAACTATAGAATGTGTTTGTGTAGAGTTTCTGAAACTGCAATTTTGTTTGCATATCTTCTTCCCAATATGATTCTATAGCCGCATTTAGAACTTGGTAGAACATATGAGCGTGTTGATTCTTATCCTCATCAAATGGATACATAAGAGAAAAGTTAGAAGTAGTTTCTGGAAGTGCCGCTAAAGATGGACAAACTACGCAACAACCAGCACTCATCGCTTCAATCGCAGCAATACAAGAAGTTTCTTGCCATGTGCTGGGGTATGCAAAAATATGTGCTTTTTGTAATGCTTCTCTTACTTCTTGATTGGATACAGTTCCATGGTATGTGATATGTTCATGATCACGACAAATTTGAAATAATTGTTCAAATGGTTCATCTCTCTGTGGCCATCCATAGATATTAAAAGATGAATATACATCTAGATGAACTCTATCGCCCCATTTTTCAGATAGTTTCTGATAAACAGCTAACAACACATCAAGACCACGGTGTGGTGTAGTGTGATAGATGAGTCTCAATGGACCTTCTTTTGATTTTTCGTGAGTAGGAATAGGTTCAATAGCGTTTCTAATAACAATAGAATCGCTGTAGGGGACACCTAAAACTTTATGATAAGTTGTAAATTGCCAGTGGGATACAAAAACAAGTCGTCTGAATCTGTTCCGATTTCCACTATCACTGAGGTGCTTGGATTCAGGGTCTTCCGCCAAATCGTGCAACCAGAGAATAGGAAGACGATTAGGATCAATATTCCTAACTCTAGATGGAATAATTTGGAATCTATCTAACAACTCCTTTGATAACTTTGAATATAATGCATGTTGCATCATCTCTGTGCCACCCATAGCATTTCTATTCAATTCGTTTGTCTCAATACCAATAGAATTGTTTAACTCGCTTTCATTCTTAATTACTTTCAACGACATTCTTAAAAACCTTTAATCAGTAAAATAATCTTTGTGATATGGACAATTTAATCTATGACAATTATCTAATGTAGATGTAATAACAGGTCTTTGACATTCTTCACAGATTTCGTTTTTTCTTGGTACATAAATTTCATCTATAAAATCTGGGTAATCATCTTTTCTATGCGACATAATATCCTCCATTATGATTATAGGGGGAATTTCACCCCCTATAATATATTAAAACCTTTTTGAGATTTTAACACCAACTGTTGTTTCTTGATGTTCTAAATTTCTGTCCATGATAACGTCTGCGTGTGGAGATAGTTGAAACCATTCGGCATCAAGATCCCAAGTAATCTCTGCTTTGTATTCAGATGCATCTTGTGAATCCCAATGTACTAAAGGATACAAGCCCACGAGAATACCTAAATTAGTAGCTTCCGCTTCTATACCAAATTCAGTCTTAAAATTTGCTGATTCAACAGAATACATATTGTCTGCGCTAATAATAAAATCAAGACCAGGAACAAGTTCTGACGCCTTTGTCGTTGATTCTTCCGCCTTTGTTACCGAAACTGTTGTTAAAAATAACAAAGTAACTACAGATAGATATTTAATATATTTAAACATAGTTTTACCTTTTTGTTGTTAATAATATCTCCTTCAAAATTATCATATTATTTATACTTCAAATTTCTCCCAATCCGCCCAACTTTTTAGACTATCCCAACGAAAGGATCGCCAACCCATATTATCTAGGTCATATACAGGGCGTACTTCTGCTGTCTTTAAAACACCTTCGCCTGAAGGTTGATGTTCTGATGGAATCATATCTTCCTTTAGAGTAGCCTTCATTACACGATATTCACCACTCTTCTTAGTAAACTCAAGACGAACTACACTTGTACGTAAAGCATGAACCAACAAATCACGATCAAATTCTTGCATTCTCAACTCCCACTATAATGATTATCAATCCAATCACAGAACTCATCATATCCGCCAATATGTTTATCGTTGATGAAAATCTGAGGAACAGTTTTTACATCTGGCACTCTATTTTTCAATCCGTTTTTCCAAACCTCGTTTTCAGAAATATTATACTCAACATATTCAGGAAACATTTCCTGTTTACTTATATAAAGAGTTTTTGCTCTTGTACAATAAGAACATCCATTTTGTGTATATATTTCTAGCTTTGTCATGTCGTACTAACCGCCATTCGAAACTCTCCCTTTGGATCTCCAAACAAGTCATTAGTGCGAACACGAATATGGCGTTTGTTTGTTTCCTTCGTATTTGGATTAGGAATCGTAATCCAAGGATTCTCTAAACGTCGCCACGCCTTCATAATATCATCCAATCGGTCCACTCGCGTAATATTACGTCTGACCGACTTTACAGTAGACCTGTTAACGTTTGGACGTTCACCATTAGATACGTAATGTTTGCCTGAAGCCTTCTTCTTACCCAACTCAGTTTCCTTTCATAAATGATTTAGTTGTCGTAAAATGCGTTCTTTGTTTAGTACTCTTAGTTTCTCTTCCCA
>Ga0222719_10001355_pt1 | contig 23904 bp, 29 predicted proteins | sample C33_34DmetaG_FD_165039 | JGI IMG/M metagenome (GOLD analysis project Ga0222719, IMG submission 165039) | Estuarine water microbial communities from San Francisco Bay, California, United States - C33_34D | ecosystem: Environmental > Aquatic > Marine > Unclassified | place: USA: California...
CATGTATGTAACACCATTTCCAAATATCTTCTGGAATTGCTTTCATGACTGGATGCCCTGTATCTTTGAAATGTTTTGTTGCGTGTTTTCCAATTGATGAGTCACAACATCCCACATGTCCACATGTGAGACACATTCGAAGTGCAACTGTTGGTAAGTGTTCTTTTTCACACTCTTCACATTTTACAGTATTTGGAGAAATATTTTCTTTTTTTTGCAAAAAATGCTCGCATTCTTTTTGCATTTTCTTAATATTTTTTTAATGTCTCTTTGTATCTCTTTATTGATTCAATAATTACTGACTTTGCATCTTTTGCTGATTTCCATCCCATTATTTCCACTTTTTTGCCTTCTAGTTCTTTGTACACTTGGAAGAAGTGTGCAATTTCTGAACGATGATGATCTTCTATATTTTCAATATCTGTTGTGTGTAGATATCTAGGATCATTTGTTGAAACACAAATAATTTTGTCATCTGGTTCACCATCATCTTTCATTTGCAATAGTCCGATTGGTCTTGATTCAATCAAAATACCTGGAAATGTTGGATTAGTTACAAGAACTAATGCATCCAATGGATCGCCATCTTCTGACAATGTCTGTGGGATTAATCCGTAGTCTCCTGGATAGTGAAATGGGGAAAACAATACTCTGTCTAATTTAATTAAATTATTTTTTTTATCATATTCGTATTTGTTCATGGATCCTTTTGGAATTTCTACAATTGCGTTAATTATTTCTGGAACATCTGTTCCTGTCTCTATGTCGTGCCAAAAATTTTTACTCATTTTACAGCTGTTCTGATAAATACTTAGTATATGATTCTATGGGATTTATTTTTAGACTACTTGATTTGTGTTAGGAATAACTTTGAATATCTTGACGGTATATTCTCCTTGAAATATATCTGTAAATTGGCCAGTTTGTGTGTCTAGATTTCTAACTCTGAATTTATACTCGTATGAGCCGTCTCCTTTGGTATCAATTTGTGCGATGTGCACTGCCTCATCTCCTTTATAGAACTGAATAATTACTGGATATCTTTCAGCAACATCTGATGCTGATCCGTAAACTGTTCCCCATGGTAAGGTGTTATTTTCAGGGACTACTAGTGTTGTAATTGTAGTTTCTAAACTAACTTTTTCATTAATTGGTGTTACTGTAATTTCATTTGTTATTGCAGATGCGGTATTTGGAATTATCATTATTGCTAATAATGCAATAATTGATGTCATTGCAAGTAAGCTGATATTTTTATTCATTCTGTAGTTTGTACTTGTGATGTTCTTTAAATAATTTATTATTAATTTCTACTAGATTATTCTTATTCTAAAACATCATAATATTGATTGAGACGTTGAGTCAACAAATCTTTATAATCTTCAGTTTTTTTCACAAATTCCATTCTTGAATTTTTTTCACTACTTACTAAAATAACTACTTGTTTAACTTCGATACCTGTTAGTTCTTCAAACATTTGTGAATATGCTGTACCTTGGATGAAATGATCTGTCATCCATTCTTCCTTCTGATTGCTTCTTTTTGTTTTGTAATCAATTATTGATAATTCTCCATCATAATTTGCAATACAGTCTGATGTGCCTGCTAATTTCATTTTGTTACTGTATAATCTTAGCTCTGTTCCATGGACGTCATTGATTTTTTGTAAAAATGGAATCAGATTGTTAAAATGTGCCACTGACAGTAATCTAACTTCGTCTGTTTGTTTTACTTCATTAATGTGGTTTTCAATTAATTTGTGTGTCTCTGTGCCTATGATTGCGGCCTCTTGAGTAATGTAATTTGCTGCAATTTCTTGCTCTTTCCAATTCTCTAAACTTTCTTTTTTTTCTAATGACATTGTTTCATGTAGTATTGTTGTAATCGATGGATAGATTTCCCCTGATGGGGTTTGGTAAAAATGCGCATTATCTCTTTCAATTAATTCTGCTTGTTTGAAATTAACTGGAATGTGATTATACAGTGACATTTTTTTTGATGTCAAATCATCTCATATAGTTATTTTGAATTTACTTTTTTAGGAATTCATGAATTAAAATTATTTTAATTAATGGACCGGATGGGATTTGAACCCACGACCCTTGCGGGAATTTCTTCCTTACGCAGTGTGAGTGCGTCATCCAAACCAAACTAGACGACCAGTCCGAATTATTTATGAAATAGGTGGTTTTCTATCTTTACTTTATTGATATTTTGTAATTACCTAACCTTTTTGTATCAAATATGAAAATATTTTTTATAGCTTTAAAAGAATTTGATACTTTAATTGATAGAATGACTTTGGCATTGGATTCTGCTAATAATCTGGGTCAATTTACAACTTCAGTCAAAATATTATTTCAAATGAATGAGGAGTTGCCAGATGATTTACAATTATCTTTTGAAGAAATAGATGATCCTGATGAAGCAAAATCATTTGTCAAAAATAATGAATCTTCTTTAAAATTTGCAATTCGAGAATATCGAGAAAGATTGATGTTATCTTAATATTCTATTTCTTAACACCGAGATTTCTATTCTTTAATCTCAAGTATGGATTTCTACATTTTCTGCATCTTGTTGCCCCTACGTCATTTCTACATCCACATTTGAAGCAGATTCTCATAACTAATCGTGCTTGTTGTGCAATTCTTTTCTTTTCAGGGTCTGTAATTGGCATTTAATTCTCTCCTCAATCTCTTCCTTTTATTCTAATCTATTTTTCCATTTTTCCTGCTAATAGAACTGGTACTTCTGCTGGTCTTTTAGCTACTGGAATATTTGCTTTGTTAAACATTGAGACCTTAGATTCTGCTGAACCATAAGTTCCCATAACAATTGCACCTGCATGTCCCATTCTTTTTTCTTTAGGGGCTGCTCTTCCTGCAATATATGCAACAGCTGGTTTGTTAAATCCTGAATCAATAATTTTTTGTGCTAACATTTCTTCTGAATCTCCTCCGATTTCTCCTACAATGACTAGTCCTTCTAAATCTGGAATATCTTTTACCATTTCAAATGCGTCAATCAATCTTGTACCATTTACTGGATCTCCTCCTATTCCGATTGTAATTGATTGTCCAAATCCTGAATTAGTTAATGCATCAGAAATTTCATAAAGTAAAGTTCCACTTTTTGATAACACTGCAATTTTTCCTGCTTTGAAAGGCATTGGAGGCATAATTCCAATTTTGATTAATTCTGGAATCATTATTCCTGGAGTGTTAGGTCCGATAATTACTGCACCTTTTTGGTTTGCCAAGTCTAATGCTTCCATGGTGTCTCTAATTGGGACGTGTTCGGGAATTGCAACTAATAATTTGATCCCTGCGTTTAATGCATCCTTTGCTGCTGCCAAGAAAAATTTTGCTGGAACAAAAATAATTGATATTTTTGCATTTGTTGCATCTACTGCTTCTTGCATTGAATTGTATACTGGAATTGTTTCTTCGAATTTTTGTCCGCCTTTGCCTGGAGTGACTCCTGCAACTACATTTGTTCCATATGATATCATTTGTTTTGCATGTAGAGAACCATATGAGCCTGTGATGCCTTGAACAATTACTCCTTTTTTCTCATAATCTGAATCTTCAGGCTTTCCTTTTAGTAATTCAAAAATATCTGTCATTTTTTTACTCCCATTACTGCAGCATTAATTGCTTCTTCAACTGAATCAAAGATATTTGTTCTAGAACCTTGTAACATTTCTTTTGCTTTTTCTGATTCTGTTCCTTTAAGTCTTGAGAATACTGGCAAATCAATTAGATTATTTTCATATGCTTTAAGAAATGCTTCTGCTACTACTGTAGTTTTTACAATTCCTCCGTAAAGATTAACTAAAATTCCTTTTACTCTGTCTAATTTACTAATCAAAGTTAATGCTTCATAAACTGATTCTGTAGTTGCACCGCCTCCAACATCTAAGAAACATGCAGGTTTTCCTCCATTATCTGATAACATATCTAATGTTGACATTACAAGTCCTGCACCATTTCCTACTACTGCAATATCTCCATCTAATTCAACTAATGAAAATCCACTTTTTTCAGCTTGTTCTTCTATCTCTGTCTTCTCTTGATATTTTTGTAGTTCGTCATGTCTGAAATTTGCATTATCATCTGTTACAAATTTTCCATCTAGTGCTGTAACTGAATCATCTTGCATGATTGCAAGTGGATTAATTTCTACTAATTCAGCCTCTTTTTCAATTGTTAATTTTGATAATTTTTTTAATGTATCTGCTACCCCTTCAGCTATACTTCCTTCAAGCCCCATTTCTTTTGCAACTGCATCTGCAATTTCATCAGAAACTTCTCCTAATCCTATTTCTTTAATGATTTGATTTTTAACTGATTCAATTTCAACTCCTCCTTCAGCTGATGCAATGATTGTGTAACATCTTTTTGAACGATTTAGAAATATGGATAAGTATAATTCTTTTTTAATGTCTGCCATCTTTTCTAAGAGGATTGCTCTTGCTTTTTCGCCTTTAATTTCTAAATCCATTACTTGTGGGTATTTTAATTCAAATTCATCATCATTTTGACATTTTTGAATGCCTCCTGCTTTGCCTCTGCCTCCGACAGGAACTTGGATTTTAATTACAAATGGATATCCTAATTCTTTTGCATGTTTTCTACCTTCTTCGATATTAGTTGAGGATATGCTATCTAATAGACTGATTCCATATTCTCGAAAAAGCTCTTTTGCTTGAAATTCTAATAGTTGCATGCAAGAGTGATGGATTTTACGGTCTTTATATACTTATGAGGCTATTTCAATTGCTCTTGAAGAAAATCAATCATTTCCAAAAAGCGATCTTTACTTTTTCTTAACAATTCTTGTGGATATTCTTCAATTCTAAAAACAAATTGTTGGTGGAAACTTGGGACAAGAATTCCTCCTGATGTGACCATTTGTTCAATAACATATCCGTTGGTAAGACTGCAGACAATTTCTTCATATGATTCATCCTCTTCATCTAGGGTTTGTCTGTACAAAATTATTGGTCTGTTTGTTTGTGCAACAATGTCTGATCCCTTTTTTAATAGATCTGATAACTGTTGAATTTGCCATGCATCCAGACTAATTTGTTTTACCACGATTATCTTAGGTGATTTTTCTATTTAACCGTGATAAAACAAATCATGTTAACTATTTGTCTTCAATTAAATCACAAATTTTAAAAAATAAAGAAAATAATTTGGCATTTATGCCATATCTAATGCTCTAGAATGTTTTCCAGTATGTGGTCTTTCTCCAGAATACTTTCTTCTCATGTGTCCTGATGGTCTTCCATAGATTAACTCTAAGAACCATGACTCGTGTTCAATCTCTTCAGCAAGAATATCTTTTGCAATATCATATGTAACTGGATCTTTTCCAAATGTCATTTGACAAATTTTATTCCAATTAACAATTGCACCTTGTTCTGCTTTGAGACATTTTTCTAGAATTGCTTTATGATCTGTTGGGTTTGGTGGAAGTTGTAAGAATTCACAACCTGAAATTTTGATAAATTCTGTTGCATCATTTGGAAGTATTCCTCCTAATTGATAGATTCTTTCAAGACATGATTCAAAGTGACTGAGGTCCTCTAGTCTTGCATCCTCAATTATTCCTTTGAGCCCTTCTCCTTCCATGCCTGTGCAATGTGCTCTGAGGTTAGTAAAGTAATAGTATGCTGTAAATTCAACTGCAGCATTTGTGATTAACTCCTTTACTAATTCATCAACATCTAAGCCGTTTTGTTTTAAAACGTTAATTCCAACAACATGTGGATTTGAATCAGACATTCATTTTGATAATACGCAATTCACATAAAAATATTACATGAAGTCCTACTCTACAGATATTTTGATTTTTTGGCCATCAATATCGTCGTCTTTGTATTCTTTACATGATTTTTCAAAATTCACTTTTTTTACTCGTACTAGAAATGCCAATTCTTCATTTTTTTCTTTAATCATTTCTAATGATTCTTCATCTAATTCTAAAATTGATGCCACTTCTAAAACATCTGTTGGGTTGTACCCTCTTTCTTTTCGAAGAGTTTGTAATCTTCTTGCAATATCTTTTACCAATCCTTTTGCCATCATTTCCTTGTTTCTTGAAGTTGAAATGAATACTATGAATCCGTCTCTTTTTGCTACAGCAAAATTCTCTTTTGAATCAAAATCTACTATGAAATCCTCTTTATCTAATGAAATGATTTCATCATCAATTTTAAAATCATATTTTCCATCTTTTTGTATGTCTGAAATAATTTCATCAGGGTTTGTTTCTGAAAATGTACTTACTAATTTTCCCATATGCTGTTTTGCTTTTGGTCCAATTTTCTTTCTTTCTAATTCTAATGTTGATTTAACTGGTAAACCTAATTCTTTTAATTCTAATAATTGTTCTAACCCACTTTCCTTTTCTGTTTCAACAATACTGAATTTTTCAACATTAAGTTGTGATTTTAATAAGTTAGATAATGATTCTAGTTTTACTTTTTGATTTTTCTTAACGCAGATTTGTGCTTCATTTAATGGCCATCTTCTTTTTAATTTTCCTTTCATTCTTGCTGCTGCTGAAATTGATACTGTATCTTTCATAATGTCAAATGATTCTTCAATATCTTCATTTACCAATGATTCTTTGTATTGTGGCCATTTGTCAAGTAGGATACTTTGTTTTCCTTCAAAAACAGTTTGGTAAAGATGTTCACTAGTAAATGGACAAAATGGGTGAATCAAAATATCTAGTGTCTTGAGAACTTCGCTAAGTACTGCATAAATTGCAAGACGTCTATTCTTTTTTTCTTCTGATTCATCCCACAATTCTCCTCTAGTTATTGGAATGTAGATTTGACTTAGATTATTGATTATAAAATCGTCTATTGCTTTTGCTCCTTCATGGAATTTACACGTTTCATTTTTTTCTGTTATTTTTTGAATTAATTTTTGAAGTTTTGATAGTAACCAAATATCTGGTGATGTTAGTGAGTCATTGCTTTTGGCCCATTCAATTGTATTTGTATTGTCAAAATTATCATATTGACTATTTTGCTTAAAGTAAAGGTGTAGATTGAATAATGTGTTGATTACCTGATATGGTCTAGACATTAATTCATCTGTACTGAAACTAAGTGGTTCGATTGGACTTGCTTTCCACATGAAATAAAATCGTATCAAATCTACTGGATATTTTTCTAATAGTTCTGCACCTTCCAAAACATTTCCTTTACTTTTACTCATTTTTCCTCCTTTCTCATCTAGTACATGTCCTTGAAACAAAAATGACTTGTATGGTGGAGTTGCACTATTGTTTAGAATCACATTTTCAATTAGTAATGTGTATGCCCAACCTCTTGTTTGATCTATTCCTTCTGTAAAAAATGGTGCTGGAATTTCTTTCTCATATTCTTCATTTGTTAATGATGAAAATGGTGCAGAGCCACTGTTATGCCATGTATCTAAAACATATTCTTCTCTTTTTGTTTTTACACTATTACATTTTTTACATTTGATTGTAATGTTATCAATCCATGGTCTGTGTAATTCAAAGTTTGGTCCATCTGGTAATTTGTCTGCTGATTCTACAATTTCTTTTCTTGTAAAAAACCAATTTTTTTCACCACAATCTTCACAACTCCATACAGGTAATGGACAACCCCATATTCTTTCTCGTGAAATACACCACGGATGTCTCTCTTTAATAATTCCTAAAAATCTATTTTTTGGTTGTTCAAAAAAGTATTCGACACTTTCTGCAGCATCTATTGCTTTGTTTTCTAATCTATCTAATTTGTAAAACCATCCTCTTCTTGCAAGCCAAACAATTGGATGATGTGATCTCCAACAAAGTGGATACTTATGTTTAATTTTTCCAATTTTCACTAATGCATTGTGTTCTTTCAGATCTTCGACAATGGGCCTATCTGCATCTCTAACAAACATTCCTTCATATTTTCCTGCCTGATTTGTAAATTTCACTTCATCGTTAATTGGACTAAAAATTTTCACTTTTCTTTTATTTGCAATTTTGATATCTTCCTCACCATTTGCTGGTGATAGATGTACCAATCCACTACCTGTACTTGCATCAACAAATGATTCTGAAACTGCAACATGATAATTATCTAATTTTGAATATTCTTTTAATTCTGGAATTAAATCTAATAATGGATGGATGTATTTTTTTCCCTCAAATTCTGAACCTTTGATTGTTTTTTGAATTTCATGTTTCTCAATTTTTGCCTCTAACATGAATTCTTCTAATCTTGTTTTTCCTACAACCCATGTTTCATTTTCTACTTTTACATATGAATAATCTTCATCTGGATTTAATCCTACCATTGCGTCTGTAACCAGTGTAAATGGCATTGTAGTCCATACAATCAAAAATGCATCTTCATCTACTAATTTCACTTTGTAGTATAGTGATGGATCCTTAACTTCTTCATATCCTTGATTTACTTCTGCATGACTAAGTGATGTCTGACAACTAGGACAATATGCAATTACTGTAAAATCTTCTTCTAAAATTTTATTTTCATATGCCTTTTTAAGAACTTGCCATTCTCTTTCTATGAATTGATCTTTGAAAGTCCAATATGCTTTTTCATGATTAAATGACATTCCCAGTGCATTATCAACTTCTACCCAAGTTTTGTTGAATTTTTCTACAACTTTTTTACATTCTGAAACTATTCTTTCTACCCCGAATTCTTTGATTGCTTCAGTCTTTCCACCCGAAACTCCCAATTCCTTTTCAACTTGTAATTCTACTGGAAGTCCTTGGGTATCCCATCCTCCATTAAACTCAATCTTTTTGCCTTGTAATGTGTTAAATCTATACCATAAATCCTTGATTACTCTACCTCTGAGATGGCCTGCATGTGGAATTCCGTTCATTGTTGGAGGACCTTCAATGAATCTTATTTTTTCAGGTTTGTCAGATGCAAAAATTAGTTTTTCAATATCTATTGATTTAGTATATTCTTTAATTTCAGACTCTATTGCTTTTGCATCAAATTTTGAATTTAATTCCATCTGGATTTTGATATGTTTGTGGCATTATAAAGATAAACAGATTTTCTGAGAATTGGATTATATTGTTGGGCTACTGACATTTTTTATTGGTAAATATTCTTGTAGTTGGTTCTGGTGGACGAGAGCATGCATTATCTTGGAAATTATCTCAAAGTAATCACGTTGAAACCGTTTACACTGCTCCTGGAAATGGTGGTACTGAGAATAATGTTGAACTTGATGTCAATGATTTAGATGGATTAGCTGAATTTGCACAAAAAAATAATTGTTTTACTGTCGTTGGTCCTGAAGATCCATTAGCTTCTGGCATTGTAGATAAATTCAATAAATTAAACCTGAAAGTTTTTGGTCCTTCTCAAGCAGCTGCACAACTTGAATCAAGTAAAATTTGGGCAAAAAATTTTATGAAGAGAAATAATATCCCTACTGCACAATTTGAAATATTTGATGATGCTCAAAAGGCAATTGAATATGTCCAATCCATTGATTTCAATGTTGTCGTCAAAGCTGACGGATTAGCTGCTGGAAAAGGCGTAATTGTATGTAATAGTGATACTGAAGCTATTTCTGCTATTGAAACAATTTTAGTAAAAAAAACATTTGGTGATGCTGGAAATAAAATAATTGTTGAGGAAAGAATTGATGGGATTGAGGCTTCATACATTGCTCTATCTGATGGAAATGTAGCACTTCCGATGGCATCTAGTCAAGATCATAAACGAGTTTTTGATAATGATAAGGGTCCTAATACTGGTGGAATGGGTGCATATTCTCCAACTCCTATTGTGACTGATGATTTAGCAAAAAAAATTCAAGAGGAAGTGATTGAAAAAACAATTCATGCGATGAAAAATGAGGGAATTTTGTTTAAGGGATTTTTGTATGCTGGAATAATGATCAAAGATAACATACCATATGTTTTAGAATACAATGTCCGTATGGGTGATCCTGAATGTCAACCAATTACAATGAGAATGGATTTTGATTTGTATGATTATTTTTCTGCAAGTGTTGATGGAACTTTATCTTCAATGCCTTCCCTTTCTTGGAAAGATCAATTTGCTGTATGTGTAGTTTTGGCATCTGATGGATATCCTGGCTCATATTCTACAAATGATGAAATTACTGGATTTGAAAATATTTCAAGTAGTACTGGTGTTTTTCATGCTGGAACAAAAAAATCGAATGGAAAAATTTTATCTAACGGTGGGCGTGTTTTGGGTGTCACTTCATTAGGTGATTCTTTAGAATCTGCAATCAATACTGCATATTCTGAAATTGAAAAAATCAATTGGTCTAACAAATTTTGTAGATCTGATATTGGAAAAAAGGGTTTATCTTATTTTTGAGTTTGAAACATTCTGTCTTCTGTAATTATCCAGTCCATGTTTATGTCGTGATCTGATTTTGGAATGTTCTTGATGATTTGTTTCTCTAATACTAGAGAAATCGTTATGATGTTTTTTCCTTCTAAAAATTTATCATAAAATCCATGACCATATCCTAATCTAACTCCTGACGGTGAAATTCCTACTGTCGGGACAACTATGATATCTAATTCATCACTCACTTGACAATTGTCTTTGGGCTCCATGATGTCAAATTTGCCCATTTCTAGGCTTCCAAAATCTTCAATTTTTCTAAACTCCATGTTTTTCCCAATTACTTTTGGTAAAAACACTTCTTTTCCTTTACTGATTAATTCTTGAATAATGTCTTGAGTGAGAATTTCACTTCCGATTGGATAATAGAGTCCGATTTTTTGAGCATCTTTGAAAGCATATACTTTGTTAATTCTTTTTTGCATTTTCTTACTTGCAATTTTTAGTAAATCAAAAGATGTGTTGTCTCTTCTTTCTAAAAGAAGTTCCCTTAGTGATTTTTTGTTATTGTCTTCCAATTTGAGTTCCAAGTGATGCCGCAGTAATTGTATTTTTTAATAGCATTGCAACTGTCATTGGACCTACTCCTCCTGGAACTGGAGTGGCAAATGATGCCTTTTCAATAATTTTCTCATAATCACAATCTCCAACTAATTTATCTTGAAATCTTGAAATTGCCACATCGATAACAATTGATTTTTCTTTAATCATCTCTGGAGTAAGAATGAATTTTGTTCTATCTCCTACTGCAGTGATAATTATGTCAGCTGCTTGACAAAATTTTTCAATATCTTTTGTTCTGGAATGACATGTAATGACTGTGGCATTTTTTTCTAACAATAAATGATACAGTGGTTTTCCTACTAGGTTACTTCTGTTAATTAGAACTATGTTTTTTCCTTCTAACTCGATATTATGATAGTCAAACATTTCCATTACTCCTGATGGGGTGCATGCTACAAGTGCTGCTTTTCCCATTCCTAGTAATCCTGCATTATGTGGTGTAAGACCATCTACGTCCTTTAATGGTGAAATACGTGATGTTGTTGCAAATTCACTCAAATGTTTTGGTAATGGTAATTGAACTAAAATTCCATGAACTGTTGCATCTGTATTCAATTCATCAATTATGCTGCTAAGTTGCTGCTGTGTTGTATTTTCATCTAGTTTGTGGTCTTTAGTGATTATTCCCACTTCTTCACATGCTTTGTGCTTATTTCTTACATATGTGGCTGAAGCGGCATTGTTTCCTACTAGAACTGTAGCTAAACATGGATTGATCCCTTCTTTTTTTAATTCTGAGGTTGATTTTTTGACTCTATCTTTTACTGTTTGAGCAATTATTTTCCCATCAATCTTGGTTCCTGCCATGACCATTTTACAATTTGTTGATATTTAATTCTTGGAATTATTGTCAAGAATTTGAGAAAGAAAATTAAGTGGGCTCCTTAAAGCATCCGTATGTTTATCATGATGGCTGATGTGCAACTTAAAGAAGGTGCTGAAAATGATTTCAAAACTCTATTTTCTGAATCAAATAAAGTCTTGTCCTCTTTTCCTGGATTTGTATCCCGAAGATTTCTAAAATCTCCTGATGGCAGCTATCGAATAATCGTTGAGCATGAAACTCAAGAAACTTTTATGACTATGATTCAAAGTCCTGAACATCAACAATTTCATCCAAAATTACATTCTTTTATGAGTGTGGAACCTGTGAAAAAAATGTTTAATTCATCTGTTGAATAAATTGAAATTAGAATTTAATTTAAAAGATAATTTAGATAAAATTAAAAAAAGTGATTCGTATTTTCATACTTTCATAAATAAAGATAGTCTTGCTACTGGAATTTTGGTATTAACACCTGGAGAAGAAGATACTCAAGAACCTCATGAAAGTGATGAAGTATATTTTATAATTTCTGGAAATGGATTTCTTAAAATTAAAAATAAAGACTATGAAATTTCAAAAGATAAATTATTTTTTGTCGGTAAAGATGTACCTCATTATTTTCATTCTAACACAAAGGAACTCAAAGTTTTGTATTTCTTTGGTGGCTCTGATTCTTAAGAAATATGAGTTTTTCTTCCTACAATTCTGATTTTTTTTCTGGCAATTAGATTGACTGCTTCAGAGTATATTTTGTGTTCTTCTTTTAGAATTTTTTTAGATAATGATTTTTCTGTATCTTTTTCTTTAATTTCTACTACTGATTGAATTATCACAGGACCTGTATCCATTCCTGCATCGACAAAATGAACTGTACAACCTGTATATTTTGCACCATAGTCTAATGCTTGTTTTTGTGAATTTAATCCTGGAAATGATGGTAATAATGCTGGATGGATGTTAATGATTTTATTTTTGTATTTTTTTACAAACCCTGGACTGATAATTCTCATAAATCCTGCAAGGCAAACAAGTCCGTTTCTAGGAGTGACTCCGTAACTTGATAATGCCTTCATTATTTTTTTATCATAATCTGTTCTACTGCCTTTGAAATTTTTGCTTTCAATTATTTCTACATCAATTCCCATTTTTCTTGCTATTGCCAAACCCTTTGCGTCTGGTTTGTTTGAAATTACAACTGCTGGATTTATTGGAATTTTTTTAGTTTTAATTGATTTTAAAATGGATTCCATATTGCTTCCACGTCCTGAGATTAGAATTCCGAGATTTAGCAACTAGTCAATAGTGGATCAAACCTGCAATTTATATCAAATCCAATAATTTTTCTTTTTATTGCCTAGTAAAGTCAGGATGACAAAAAATGGAATTCTATGTGAGACTGATACTGGAACGGTTTACTTGGATCCAAAAAAAACTGATTTGGATGGGATCAATTTTGTATCTCATGCTCATTCTGATCATCTGCCATCCAAAAATGGAGGTACTATTTTGTCTTCAATTGAGACAAATGAAATTTCTGGACTACGTGGGTTTACCATGAAAAATCATGTTGACTCTCTGGATGGGTTTTCTTTAATTGATAGTGGACACGTATTAGGCTCTAAGGGATTGCTGTTCGATGATATTTTCTATACTGGAGATATTTGTACTCGTGATAGGGGATTTCTAAAGGCTGCAAAAGTGCCTCAATGTAAGACTTTGATTACAGAATGTACGTTTGGATTGCCTGAATTTACATTTCCTCAAATGGATGAAATTCAAAATCAGGTTAATCAGTTGATTGCTGATCTTTATGCAAAGGGAATTCCTGTGATTTTGATGGGTTATCAACTTGGAAAGGCTCAAACTTTAACACAAATGTTTGGTCATTGGGATCCTCTTTATTTGCATGATTCAATTAAAGAAATGAATATTTTACATCAAAAATTTGGAATTTCTTTAAAGGATTGTCTTGGTCACTCTGAAGCTCAAAAAAATGGTCTATTAGAAAAAAAACCTTGGGTGATGATTACTCCTGTTTTATCTGCAAAAAATAAATTCCTTCAAGAAATGAAATCAAAATACGGTGCAGTAACAATAGGATTCAGTGGTTGGGCACAATCTAAGAAATTTTCTTTTGGTCGTCGTGCTGATTATTCAGTCACTATGAGTGATCATTGTGATTATAATGAACTTGTAGATATGGTGGTAAAATCTGGTGCAGAACAAGTTTACACTATACATGGCTTTGTTGAAGAATTTGCAACACATTTGAACACATTGGGAATTAGTGCCCAACCTTTGGTGAGAAACTCTCTGGATAATTGGTCTTAAAATTATACTTTTATTTTTTTAAAAAATTATTCTGATTTTTAAAAATAATTGCAGATACTAACAGATCAACTTTTTATTTTATGATGCTCTACTGTATGTATAAGCCAACACAGTATCCATTGTCACAAATTCCCCATCGTGTTACTGGTGTAAGCCTACCTGCTACATTACGTAAAGGATGTGATTAGTTGGCTTAAATTTTTGTTTTGTTAAAAATTCTAAGAAAGAATGAATGAATTTTAATTTTAATTTAGAAATAATTTTAATACAATTGTTGACAAGTAATTATTTGAAAACTTCAGATGGGTGATGAGAATTGAATAAAATATCCACATTAATCAATTCAAATTATCTATCTAATGACGGTTTAAATTTTTGTTTTGTTTAAAATTCAAATTAAATATTTGTGAAGAATTTTTTAATATTTTTAACAAAAATGAAGAAAAGAAACAGGACTAGTTAAATGTGATTTTGAGTAAATATGCCTTGTCTATCAATCCATTATTTGTTAGGACACTTGAATGGTGAAGGACAATACACCTATGGGAAACGTGGAAATATGGAAATTTAAAGAAAGACTACGTTTTCCACTTTTTTATCATCATTTTTTTAATATTTTAGAAAAAATTAAACATTTGAATAGAAAATTTTAAGAGAATTTGAAATATTATAATTACAAATACTGTGTATGATGTTTCAAATTCAAGAATCCTGTAAAGAAAAAAAATGTGACTGTAAAGACCATGAAAACCAGAAAATTAGGCGTGGAAATAGGCGAAAATAATTGCTTGAAAAACAATTTAATCCAAATTTAGTCTATAATGGAATAGTTCATTTTTACATGGATAAAAAGGGGTATTCAAAAAAGAAGGCTAATGAAATTGCTCAGGCAATTGTAAAAAGAGAAATTCAAAGAAGAATTTGCAAAAATGAATCATGTAAACATTTTTCGTATGATCATATTAGAAATGGAGAAATTTGTCTTGTATCTGACTGTAGATGTAAAGAATTCACTAGATAAAATTATCAAAAAATTATTTTTAAATATCATTTTTAAAAAGGATTATCTTCATACTGTTTTCTTTTATCTTTAATCGTGGTTCTCATTACATAAACTGCTAGTAACCCTAGTGAAGCTGTTGAGAGTATGGTGACCATGTCCATGATTAATGGAGTTGAATCCATATCCAGATAATTTATAGGATATTTAATTTAATTACGCACTTAGATGAGTTTTATTATTTGATATTATCCTTGTCCTTCAATTCCCATTAATGTTAATGTTGATCTAATTTTAGTAATTTTTCTAATTTTCCAGGTAATTGTCTCTCTCAATTTTTCTACTAACTCTGCTTGAACTTTTGCGAGAATATCGTATGCCCCAAATGTACCGTGAACTTCAATTACCCCTTCAATTGATTTGAGTTCTGAAATTACAAATTCTTCTGAACCTAAATCACAATTTATTAGAACATATGCTGTAGACATTAAATTTTAACTCCAAACATAACTAATTATGCATTTTAAGATATTTAACTAATTCTGATTTTTAATTTAAATTTAATAATTATTTTAAATATTTTAATAAAATTCATTTGAATTTATACAATATTTTTAAATATTTGTTTGATCTAAATTTATCTAATATGGATGATAAAGATATTGAAATTTTAAAACATCTTTCAGTAGATGGTAGACAATCTGCACGACAATTGTCTCATAGATTGGGCGTGTCTACTGTCACAATTCTTTCTAGGATTAAAAAACTGGAAGAAGAAAAAATCATCAAGGGATATTCAGTTCGTTTGAATCATGAATTACTTGGTTTTGATATTACTGCAATAATTGAAATTAAAACTAACAAAGGTAAAATGTTAGATATTGAAAATGAAATTGCAAAAAATGATAGTGTGATTGCAGTTTATGATATTACTGGCGATGCCGATATGGTTGTAATTGCAAAATTCAAAACTCGTGAACTGTTAAGTGAATTTATCAAAAAAATCTCTGCAATATCTAATGTTGAAAATACATTAACCCATCTTGTGTTAAATACAATTAAAGAAGATAACAGGTTGATTGAATAATTTTTTTATTTTTTTGAGTAACTCTTTTTAAAAAAACTAATCTAGTTAAGATATGGGTTTTTTATCAAATTTTAAAAAAGATTTAGATGCTGCTAAACAAAATAAAGCTGCAAATATCAATGGAAAACATCTCAAAAAATTACTTACTAAATTCAAACAAGAGCGGGATCGTATAGAAACTGAAACAGGCGTTAGGCCTCAAATTGACAACACCACTCAAATGTTTATGCAAAAAATTCTAAATGTGTGGATTTCTGAAGGTAAGGAAATCGATGAAGAAAAGTTTTGGATAGAGGTTGATTATAATCGTCAATTTGATCATCCTGTTGAGTTTTATGAAAGACAGCGTTGATAATTTATTTCAAAATTACGCCTATATCCATCAAATTCATGTGTGTATGACCTGTTTTTATGTTGCCTTTTTGTTTTTGAAAAAATCTTGCTGAATCACTATTTTTTAAAAATTCTTTCATGATATTCAAATCTACTTTGACATTGTCTATTATTGCACCTGCAAAATTAGAATTGCCATCAATCCCATCGGTTCCCATTGATGCAATTGTGATTTTTTTAAATTTCTGTGTATTTTTTAAAATTCTTAATACTAATTCTTGATTTCTGCCTCCTTCCCCTTTTCCTAATACTTTGACAGTTGGTTCTCCTCCAAAAATTAAACAAGTTTTTTGTTCTTCAGAAATATTGTCTAGAATTTTTTTTACGACCTCTTTGATATCTCCGTAATTCTGAATTCTTGTCACTTTGTATCCTTTTGTTTTAGCTATTTTTTCCATTGATTCTAAACAATTACTATTATTTGCAATTACAAAATTATCCATTTTTGATTCTTTTGGTGTTTCAGGTTTTTGATCATGCAAGCCATTTCCCAATACTTGCAGTACCTCAATTGGAATTTTTCTTTTTAATCTATATTTTTCTATGATGTCCATTGCATCTTGATAGGTTGTATTGTCCATGAATGTTGTACCTGAAGCAATTGAAGATAAATCATCATCTTCCACATCTGACATGATCAAACTTACTCCATCACATTTCATATTTTGAACTAATTTTCCGCCTTTAATTTTTGATAGGTGTTTTCTAATACAATTAAATTCTTGAATTGTTGCCCCTGACTTCAATAACAAATCTGTAACGTGAACTTTATCACTTAATGTAATTTCATCTGGCATTGCCAGCAATGATGACCCTCCTCCTGAGACAAGAAAAATAATTAATTCTTTATTTTTTTTATTTTCTACAAATTTCATTACTTCTTTTGCTGCTTTGACACTTGTTTTGTCAGGTTTAGGATGTTTTGAATTGAAAATTTGAAATTTCTTACTTTTGATTTTTGCTTTTGAACCTTTTGGTATTACTATGATGCCACTTTTTATGGAAATTATTGAATTAATTGCTCTAGTCATTGAATCTCCTGCCTTCCCAAAGGCTACTGTGTAAATGTTGGAATATTTGGAAATATCTATTATCTTTCCATTTAGCCTAATTTCATTTGGTGTAACATAATTTGGTAATATGTTCTGAGGATCTGCTGCTTGAAGACCTGATTCTAAAATTTCTAAACAATCTTTTTTCTTTTCTGTAATTGCTAATTCTTCAAAGTTCTGAATTATCATATGATCTACATCACTGTAAGATATAATAAACAAACCAATGGTGTTTTTTTATGCATACAGTACGCATTCCAAAAGTTATTAATTTTGGAGAAAATGCACTTGGTGAAACAGAATATCCAAAAAATGCCCTGGTTGTAACAACCGTTCCTCCAGCATTGTCTGACAAATGGTTAGCAAAAATGGGAATTCAGGATTATATGTTGTATGACCAAGTAAAACCTGAACCATCAATTGATGATGTCAATACTGTCATTTCTCAATTCAAAGACAAAAACCCTTCAGTTCTAATCGGATTGGGTGGTGGAAGTTCTATGGATGTAGTAAAATACGCTGCACCTGAAATGAATAAAGAAAAAATTCTAATTCCAACAACATTTGGAACTGGAGCTGAAATGACAACTTATTGTGTTCTAAAATTTGATGGAAAAAAGAAATTGTTACGTGAAGACAGATTCTTAGCTGACATGGCTGTAGTTGATTCCTACTTTATGGATGGAACTCCAGAACAAGTCATCAAAAATTCTGTCTGTGATGCATGTGCTCAAGCTACTGAAGGTTACGATAGTAAACTTGGTAATGACTTGACTAGAACTCTTTGTAAACAAGCATTTGAGATTCTTTATGATGCAATCATGAATGACAAACCAGAAAATTATCCATATGGATCAATGTTATCTGGAATGGGATTCGGAAATTGTTCAACAACATTGGGACATGCTTTGTCTTATGTTTTCTCAAATGAAGGTGTACCTCATGGTTATTCCTTGTCATCTTGTACTACAGTTGCACACAAACATAACAAGTCAATCTTCTATGATAGATTCAAAGAAGCAATGGATAAACTTGGTTTTGATAAATTAGAACTCAAAACTGATGTTTCTGAAGCTGCTGACACGGTCATGACTGATAAAGGACATTTGGATCCAAATCCAATACCAATATCAAAAGATGATGTAGTAAAATGTCTGGAAGATATCAAAGCAGGTAATCTCTAAAACTTTCTTTTTTTACTTCTTTTTCTTTTATTTACAAACTGCGAAATTGGCAGCTTTCTCAAACTTTTTATTGTAATGATTTGCAATTATATCAATTGGCACATAAAAATCTCAAGTTTGGTATTCAAAACGGACTAAATGTTGCTAGAGCTGGATATACTGAAGATCAGATTCTTACAGCATGTATGCTTGCTGATAAAACCGGATATGACTCAATTTTCTATATGGACCATACAAACGTCCCACAGTGGAAAAATGCCACTGTTTTAGACCCATGGGTTATGTTGTCTGCCATTGCTGCAGTTACAAATAATGTTGAATTAGGAACATGTGTTACTGATGCAATTAGAAGACACCCATCAAACATTGCCTTGGCTGCAATTACTTTGGATAGAGTATCTAAAGGTAGAGCAATTCTTGGTATTGGTGCAGGTGAAGCACAAAATCTAAAAGAATTTTGTATTCCATTTGAAAAACCAGTTTCAAAATGGGCTGAACAAATTGAAGTTATTAAAAAATTATATCATTCTAATCCTGATGCAACTGTAGATTACGAAGGTAAATACTATAGACTAGAAAAAGCATGTTTACAAGCACCTCCAATTAGAAAACCACATCCACCTACTTACATGGCATCTGGTGGAAAACGAACATTAGATTTAACTGGAAAACTTGGTGAGGGTTGGTTACCTATCGGTTACACTCCAGAATTATTTGAAGATCATCGAATACAAATTGAAACTGCTATGGACAAATATGGCCGAAGTCAAGAAGATAAAGATAATTTTGAGATGGCGTTGGACATTGATGTTTACTTTTCAGAAGATGCAGAAGCTTCATGGGCAAAAATGAAAGAAGCTGTTAAAGTTAGTTTGTTTAAACCAGAAATTTTGAGAGTTCACGGATTAAAAGAAATTGAAGGATTTGATTTCGTCAAATACTTTACAGAATATTCTATGTCTGACCAAAGTTGGATTGTTAAAATGCGAGAGGCTGCAACTAAAATTCCAGATCCTATTGCCCGTTCATCAACTGCAGTTGGAACCCCTGAAGATATCATTCCTGTATTTGAGAGATTCATGGAAGCTGGTGTTAACCACTTTGTTATTAGATTCTGGGGTAAGAATTACTTTGGCTCTATTGATAAATTTGCAAGTCATGTTATGCCTGCATTACGTGAGAAAAATAAGCAAAAATTCGGTTAATCCTAAACTGTTATAACACAATTTATTGTGAAAATTTTACGTATTATTATGAATGATGATTTACCCGATGCTGTAAAAAAATGTCTTGACATTTTAGATGAAAATTTAGAAATTCTATCTAATATTGAAATAGATTTGAATGATGAAAAAAATGATGAATTAGTCCCTGAAATGAAATTACATCATCTATATGATATGAGTGAAGATGTTGCAGAATCAGAAAAAATTAAACGTGCTGAATCAAAGTTCATGAGACGACAATCTGAAGATTTTTAGCGATTTCGTGAATTGTGCTGATTTTTATTTTTTGCAGATTGTTTTGATTTTCTTTTAGTGGCCTGTTTCAGTAATCTTTTTCTTGTTCGCTCTGTGGAATTTGTTGAACCCTGAATAATCTTTGTTTTACTTCCATCTCTTAACATGATCTCCTTTCCTTTGAATCTAAATTCAACATCTCGACATTTTATGTAATATCTCCTAAGACAAAAAAATATTCTATTATTAGTCCCGTGCATTTCTTTGATTTCTCTAGATTTTTTTAATTCATTGATGATATTGCGAAGTAACCCTTTATCGATATCCGTAATTCTATGTAATTCTCTAAACCAGATAAATTTTGATTGTGAGCCCCATTCTTCTAAAATATTGATTACTTGATTTGTGGCTTCTTCCCTTTCTTCATTAAAATCCATTAATTTTAATCAATTTACTCTTAAATTTAGCAATTTACATTAATGAAAACTTTGAATCAATAAAGTCAATTTTTAGAATGTTTTGCATTTTTGGTTATTTTTGTTATTAGTTAGTATGAGTAAAGAAATGAAAACTGAATGCACTGAATTTGGGTGTAAAATATTACAAATTAAAGAATTATCAGAAGATTTGAATTCTGAATAATTCTATCTTCTTGATTTTTTCTTTCTTTCTTTTAACCTTGATTTTGTAACTTTGACAGATTGTTTTTGATTATTTTCCATCTTTTTTGCAGTTGAATCAATTTGCTTGATAATTTTCTCCTGTTCTTCTACTGAACTTGTTTTGAGTAATTTCTTTTTCAATTTTTTTAATTGATTTGAATAACTGTTGAATTCTCCTCTTAAATCGTTTAGATATGGATCATCCATGTGAACTCTGAATCTTTCTTATATTTTAGGTATTTTTTCATAGGAATTTGATCTTCATTTATAAAATAATTTTAAAAAATTAATTCATGCAACTTGTTGGCATTCTTGAAATAAAATCTTTTGAAAAAATTAAAGAATTTCTAAATGATGAACATGTTGGTAGAATTTCTAGTATTGATGTAAGTGGATTCCCTCAGATAATTCCTATGAATTTTGTTTTTCTAAATGATGCAATTTACATGCATTCTCATGTAAAAGGTGAAAAATTAGATAACATTTCTAATAATGACAAAGTTGGATTTGAAGCTGATAGGGAATTAGAATTTTTACCTTCATATTTTGAAGATCCGCATAATGCAGCTTTAGCTGATACATTATACATCAGTGTTGTTGTTAAAGGAATTGCTTCTTTTGTTACTGATAGGGAAGAAAAAACTTTGGCACTTAATGGATTAATGGAAAAATATCAACCTGAAGGATTCTATGATCCCTTAAAATCTGATATGCGTGTTTTGGATGCAGTTAGTGTTATCAAAATTAATCCTCAAACACTTCATGGAAAATACAAGATTGGTCAACACATGAGTTCTAACGATAGAATGATTTTGGCTAAAAAGATTCTTGAAAAGAATTCTGCTACTGCAAAAACCACACTAAAAATTATGGGTTTTGAAGAAATTGATGGTGTTTTAACAATGATTGATGAACCTAAGTGGTAATTATCCTGATATCACCATTGCTTTAAATTCAGTTTTTAGTGATTGTAAATGTTGGAACAAATTTCTAAATTTGATTTGGTATCTGATTATGACCCTACTGGTGATCAACCTGAAGCCATTAATGCTTTAGTTGAGGGTGTAGAAAAAAAGTCTGTTCAAACTTTACTGGGTGTTACAGGAAGTGGGAAGACTTTTTCAGTTGCTAATGTTATTGCTCGAACTGGAAAAAATACACTTGTAATTTCTCATAACAAAACACTTGCTGCTCAATTATACGCTGAATTGAAACAATTCTTTCCCAAAAATAATGTTGGTTATTTTGTTTCATACTATGATTACTATCAACCTGAAAGCTATTTGCCACAAACTGATACTTACATTGAAAAGGATACTCAAATTAATGAAAAAATTGAAAAATTACGATTAGAAGCAACTGCAATGCTGTTATCGGGAGAACCTACAATTATTGTTTCCACTGTTTCTTGTATCTATTCTCTCGGTAATCCTCAAGAGTGGAAAGATTCTTCAATTCTAGTTGGTGCTGGAGATGAAATCAAAAGAACCGATTTAATTCGAAAATTAGTTGATGCTAGATATGAAAGAAATGATCTTGAAGTAGCTCCTGGAAATTTTAGAGTTAAGGGGGACACTATTGATATTACTCCTGCATATTCTGAAGATATAATTAGAATTTCTATGTTTGGTGATGAGATTGAAAAGATAACTCTGCTTGATCATGTCTCACTAAAAGAAAAAAAGAAAATAAATCAAATGACTATTTTTCCTGCAAAACATTATCTAATTGCTAAGGATGTTACAAAAAGAGCTGTAAAATCAATCAGGGCTGAACTAAAACAGCATTTGCCAAAATTGAACGAACTTGAAAAGCAGCGACTTGAAATGAGAACAAATTATGATTTAGAAATGATTGAAGAATTAGGTTATTGTTCTGGTATTGAAAATTACTCAAGACATTTTGATGGACGTAACGAAGGTGATAAAGCATATTGTCTAATGGATTTTTTTGGAGATGATTATCTTTTGGTAATTGATGAATCTCATGTAACTTTACCGCAACTACATGGAATGTACAAAGGTGATTATTCTAGAAAAGACAAACTTGTCACATATGGTTTTAGATTACCTAGTGCATATGATAATAGACCATTAAAATTTGAAGAATTTGAAGAATATATTCAAAATACTATTTTTGTTTCAGCCACTCCTTCTGAATATGAAAAAAAAATATCTGCAAAAATTGTTGAACAATTAGTTCGACCTACGGGCTTACTTGACCCACAAATTGAGATTAGGTCAACTAAAGATCAGATGGATAATTTGATTTCTGAAATTAATGAAAGAACTAAAAATTCTGAACGAGTTTTAGTTACTACCTTGACTAAAAGAATGGCTGAAGATTTAGCTGAATATCTATCAAAAAAAGATGTTAAAGTCCGATATATGCATTCAGAAATTGATGGATTACAAAGAACTGAAATTATTCGTCAATTACGTTTAGGCGAATTTGACGTTTTAGTGGGAATTAATCTACTGCGTGAGGGCTTGGATATTCCCGAAGTTTCACTTGTTGCAATTCTTGATGCTGATAAAGAAGGCTTTTTACGGAATTTTACTAGTTTGATACAAACTTGTGGTAGAGCTGCAAGAAATGTAACTGGCACTGTGATAATGTATGCTGATACCAATACCCAATCTATGAAAAATACTATTGATGAAACTTCTCGTCGTAGACAAAAACAAATTTTATACAATGAGCAACATGGAATAGTTCCAAAAACAATTATGAAATCTGTTCCTGAGCAAGAAATTGTATTAGATGAATCAAAATTAAAATCAATACATGATCTTAGGAATGATGTAATTGACTTAGATGCTCAAATGAAAAAATATTCTGAAGAGTTAGACTTTGAACAAGCAATTTCTTGTCGTGATAGAATTAAAAGATTAGAAAAGGAGATTGAATACAGAAATGATAGAT
>Ga0222719_10001358_pt1 | contig 23873 bp, 29 predicted proteins | sample C33_34DmetaG_FD_165039 | JGI IMG/M metagenome (GOLD analysis project Ga0222719, IMG submission 165039) | Estuarine water microbial communities from San Francisco Bay, California, United States - C33_34D | ecosystem: Environmental > Aquatic > Marine > Unclassified | place: USA: California...
CGCGGATAGATGCTCTGAGACAAATAGGGGCAATTAAGTTTGATAGACCAAAGACGCTTGCAATTACACGAGACGAAATGAAGAAATGGGTGAACGATTTTTACAAAATTCTTGAAGAGAATAAACCTAAGTAAAGAAATGGCGCTCCAAAAGATAAAGAAAAATGGGTGAGAGTATTCAAAAACTCACTCACATTGAACATGTTCTTAAGAGACCAGATTCATACGTTGGTCCGGTGGACATCAGTTCTGAATCGTACTGGATTCTTAACAAGGCTCGTAACAAATTCGAAAAGAAAAGTATCAATTATTCACCAGCTCTGCTCAAAATATTTGACGAAATTCTTGTCAATGCAATCGACCGAAACTCTGTACATCCGAAGAGTGTTACGAGCATCTCGGCGAGGATAGACAAGGAGACCGGTGCGGTCACCATTGAAAATAATGGTCCCCTCGGTGGTATTGGTGTTCGTATGCATGAAAAGGAGGGACTTTGGAATCCTGAACTTACATTTGGACATCTACTCACAAGTACAAATTATGACGACACGAAGAAGCGCGTTGTCGGTGGTCGTAATGGCTACGGTGCTAAATTGACCAACATCTACTCATCGGAATTCTCAATCATCATCAAAGATCATGAAACAAAGCAGACATACTCACAAAAGTGGGAAAACAATATGACCGTGTGCCATCAACCAAAAATTACAAAACACAGTGGCTCAACTTCTTCGGTTTCAATCACTTTTATCCCAGATTGGAAAAGATTTGGGATGAAAAAGATGGATGCCTCAATTTACAAGATCTTTGAAAAGCGTGTTTGGGATGCAAATATCTGCACAACTCCAAGTTGTAAAATCAAACTCCAAGGAGACGTTCTTCCCAAAACATCATTTGAAGCATACGCCAAGATGCATGAGGGTATCAATGAATTGTGTACATTTACAAGTGATAGATGGACCGTGTGTATTGGACCTTCCGAAAATGGCCTCGAACAAGTGTCATTTGTGAATGGTATCTGTACAACCAAAGGTGGTACGCATGTAGATCACGTGACATCTCATATTGCCGCAGGTATCATCGATGAGATGGCAAAGAAGATTAAATTGAGGCCGCAACAGGTCAAAAATACTTTTAATATTTTTGTCAAGGCAACCCTTGAGAACCCAACCTTCTCCAGTCAGGTCAAATCTGAGTGTACCTCAAAGGCCCAAGACTTTGGCAGTAAGTTTGAAGCTTCCAAGAGTTTCATTAAAAATGCACTCAAGACTGGCATCCAAGAAGAACTCTTGGCTCTCTCAAAGTTCAAGGAGATGAAGGAACTCTCAAAGTCCGACGGCTCGCGTAAATCCAAAATCACAGGTATTCCCAAGTTGGATGATGCCAACAAAGCTGGTACGGCGCATTCTGGCAAGTGTACACTCATCGTGACAGAGGGTGATTCTGCGAAAACACTCGCGGTTGCGGGTCTCTCTGTGGTTGGTCGCGATCACTACGGTGTCTTCCCTCTTCGTGGGAAGTGTAAGAATGTCCGGGATGCATCCATCGCACAACTTACATCAAACCAAGAGTTCAACGATCTCAAGAAGATTTTGGGACTTCAACAAGGTAAGGAGTATACCAGTGTTTCCGAGCTTCGCTATGGTCGTCTCATGATCATGACGGATGCCGATAATGACGGTTCCCACATCAAAGGTCTCATTCTCAATATGATTCACTATTTCTGGCCAAGTCTTCTCAAGTTGGGTTTTGTTGTGTCTATGGTAACACCAATCATCAAAGCCTCAAAAGGTGGTCAATCCAAATCTTTCTATACGGACTCCGCGTTTCGTACTTGGTATGGGAATGGGCAACCTGGGTGGAAAATTAAGTACTACAAGGGTCTCGGTACGAGTACGAGTGCTGAGGCTCGAGATTACTTCAAGAAGATTCAAGATCTCACCGTGAAGTTTGATATGGACATAATGACGGATAAGTCAATCGTTCTCGCTTTTGATAAAAAGAAGGCGGATGACCGAAAGTCTTGGCTTCTTGAAAGTACGGCGAAAGATCCAAAAGAATTGGAAGTTCCATACGGTCACGTAAAAAACTTGAGCATCTCGAACTTTGTACACAAGGACCTCGTCAACTTCAGTTTGGCGGACTTGAAGCGTTCTATCGCGCACATGGCGGATGGTCTCAAACCTTCACAACGTAAGGTCATGTATGCGTGCTTTCAAAAGAATCTCAAAGATGAAATGAAGGTCGCTCAACTGGCTGCGTATGTCGCGGAAAAGAGTGCATATCACCACGGTGAAGTCTCTCTCGCGGACACGATCGTCAAGTTGGCCAACGACTACATGGGTTCAAATAACGTCAATCTTCTTGAACCATGTGGTCAATTTGGTACTCGTCTCATGGGTGGTAAGGATGCGTCTCAGACGAGGTATATCTTTACAAAGCTCACAAAAGATGCACGAAAAATCTTTGATCCGAGAGATGACCCAATTCTCAACTATTTGGATGATGATGGTCGCCCTATTGAGCCAGACTTCTACATGCCAACTTTACCAATGGTTCTTATAAATGGTACAGAAGGTATTGGTACGGGTTTCAGTTGTTATGTACCACCATTCAATCCAAAGGATATCAAGGACAATATCCAAAGAATTCTCGATGGAAAGTCTATGGTACCTATGAGACCTTGGTTTAAGGGGTTCAAGGGAAAGGTACACATGGAGGGGGATACGTGGATGATGGAGGGTGTGTGGAAGTGGTCTGGGATGAATATTACAATTACCGAATTACCCCCAGGTCGTTGGACACAAGATTACAAAGAATACCTCGACGGTCTTGTTGAAAAGAAGTTAATTGGTGGTTTCGTAAATAACTCAACGACTGAAGATGTTCATTTTGAAATCATGGATTATTCGGGAAAAGATCTCGTCAAAGATCTCAAATTACGAAAAACTTTTCATGTATCGAACATGCATCTTTTCCACCCAGTAAAGGGTATTTACAAATACTCAAGTCCAGAAGAAATCCTGAAAGACTTTGTGGAACTTCGCATTGACCACTACATCAAGAGAAAGGCTCATCTCATCAAAGTTCTTGAAACGAGAGCTACCATGTGTGGATACAAATCAAAGTTTGTCACAATGGTCATTGAGGGTGACATCGTGGTTTTCAAGCGTAAAAAACAAGACCTTGAACGACAACTTGCAGGTATTTTCCCACAAATTGCCGGAAGTCACGACTACCTACTTAATATCAAGACTGTCCAGTATACAGAGGAAAGTGTAAAGGCTCTCATCCAAGAAGCGAAGCAAACTCGCGAGGAACTTGAGATAATGAAAAAGACATCCCACATCGATATGTGGAAAATGGATATTAAAAATATGTAAGCAATAGTAGGTATGGGTGAAGCTGCGAAGATTTCACTTAAAGCTATTGGAAAGCAAGACACGTATTTGCTTTCTAAAGAACCAGACGAGTCCTTCTTTAATTATGTAGAAGACAAGAGACACTCCGAATTTAGAAAATATCATAGAAGTAAACATGTAATCAATCCTGGACAAGTTGCCAATTGGCCATTTAATCAAACGATTAAAGTGCAGTTCGAACCCAAGAATATGGGTGATCTTTTAAGTAACATGTGGTTGAGTATAAAGATGCCAGCACTCAACAGTCCGTCGAATGAAAACTACGCAGATCAACTTGGTAGACACATTCTAAAGAGTATCACAATGCATGTTGATGATATAGAAGTCGAGAAAGTCTACGACGATTGGGGTATACTTTACGATGAGCTTTATTTGGAAACCAGCGAAAAGGTTGCAAATAGATTTCTTGTAAATAGAAATTTAGGATTCGATGCGTCGGAATCAAATCCAAATTATGCAAAATTTGAGTCAGATTTGGTGATACCAATTCATTTCTTTTTTTCTAGAAAATATGCGAGTGATGAATATTCTACAAATAAACCAAATAGACCATATTTTCCATTGTGTTCAATATTCAATCAAAAAATAATTTTTGAACTTGAATTTCATAAACAAACATTCTTCACAGATACCACCAAAACACTCGAACTTTCCTCGTTTGATATCATCACAGAAGAAATCACAGTCGGTGGTGAAGAACGTATCTTTATGATGAAGGAGCAGCAGATGCTACTGACAGACTTGGTGAGAAAACACCCAACAATTATTACTGATGAGGGTAAAGATGTTATACGAAATAATCTTACACCAAATATTCCAGTAAAATGTATTCATTGGTTTTTTCGAAATGTTAAATTTGAGAATGAAAACATCGCGACAGGAGATCCAGTACCTTCTGAAGATGGTGAATATCTAATGCACAATCGTTTCAACTTTTCATCAAATGTAAATTTCGATGAAACGTATTCATTCTTTGCCCCCATCATGAAATCGGCAAGTTTCTATATAAATGGTAATAAAATGCCAAATATTTCAGACACTACACACACATATTATAAGTATCTAATGCCAGTACAAAAAAGATTGTCAAGACCAACGAGAAACATTTACACATATAGCTTCTCGATGAATCCGGTAAATGTGGAACCATCGGGGAGCTTAGATTTTAGTCAGATACAATCTGACAAAACGGCGATTGAAGTCAAGTTGGATACGAGCCTAGTAAATGTAGACCTAGATAAATTCACGCTACATATGTATTACACGGGCTATCAAACATTTAAGTTTGAAAATGGTTTCATGTCGATTGCTTACTAAATAACGCGTCCTTATTTTCAGCAATATAATCAATGATTCGGTTCTTAATGCACCATTTGATGAAATTCAATTGAGCTAATGTCGTTTGAATTTCATGAGATGTCCCCGGGATTGTATAACCAAACTTTTGTGACCTACAAAACGGGTCAAATAGTTTTTTGCTATACCCATCTAGAGAAGACTTATACGCACAATGGACAGTAAATAATTTACCATCACCAGTTGTGTATGAAGTGTGGTTTTTCTTTGAATAATTTGTAATAAACCATTCCAAATTTCTAAGAGAAATCCCACTCGTTTTATCTAAAATTGTTAGTAGTGTAGTTTTATTCTTTTCTTCGGTGTAAAAATTGTTAATGGATGTTAGTAGAATATCACTCTTGTTCATTACTATATAATAGTATTCAATTCTATAAGCCCGTTATTACACCCCGGGCAATTCCGCACAAACATTTGTTCTGGACCGTGATTGTGTAAACTAGAACTCGATAAACTTCGCTGACATATACGTTCACCCTGCGCCTTGTGGTGACGACAATATCCATTATAAACACCCCTGAATGTACACCTATCACCAGATGATTTTGTACCTCTACAAATGGTGGATGTACAACTCTTGGGTATATCTTTTAGAAGAAGTTCTAGTGGTATCGCATGTTTTTTTGAAATCACTTCGGCGTAATCGTTGAGTGCTAGTGTCCTCTGCTCATCGACTTCTTCGTCAAACAGTTTTACAAGTTTTTCATAACGGCTCATTCTTACTTGTACTTTGCTCATAATTTTTAAATAAGTCTTCGACTGATTGTTGCTTTTTCATCCTTGACTCCTTAAGGCGACCGCGTAAAATTACGAGTGTCCCACTTTCATCCAAACCAAGACGTTTACATTCAGCGACGAGTTCATCTTTCTTCATACCACTGAGGGATGGTTCCTTCTTCGGCTTGGGGGGTTTGTGTTGATTGATGATTTCACCAAAGATTTCTTCCTTCACATTTTCATAGAGTGGATCTAGAAGATCGCAGACGGGGTTGAGGAACTTGTTAAGGAAATAATAGTGATAATCTACAGGAATACCATGCTCCTCTACATATTTTGGATCCTCGGCCTTTTCATACGCTTTAGCTTTGGGGTCTGTAGTCTTTGTGAGAATGTATGGTACCCGATCACCAGATTGTGGCTCAGACCCCGGCTTTCGTTCTCGCATTTTGGTCACAACTTGTACATGCGATTGGTTGATATTTATACTTTCAGGACTTGTTACTGATACATTTTTACCACCGACCTTGTATGTGTCTGAGAGACCTTGACTAAGAATGAGCTTTTCATTGGGTATATCCCCCGAGAGAAGCTCAATAGCTCGCTCTTTTGCCAACTCTTTGGGTGGACCAGGGTCACTCGACGTGAGAACTACATCAAGAAGTTCTTTACACACTTCCCTCATATGAGGCGTGTTATCTCTACGAACAATTTGAAGTCCCTTGACATCAATGTAGTCCATGTGCATCTTATCATCCTTACCCTTCGTCCAAAGTTTAGCAGCGTAGCGCTTCTTACTGTAGAGGAAATACGGCCAATAAACTTTTTCAAGTTCCAAGTTATTAGGCTTCTTGAAAAGAGCGCTACACTCTTCAGCAGCTCTCTCACCTACTTCCCAACTGTACGCGATAGCATCCTCACCCTTGCGATCACCCACATCAAATTCAACCATGACTGAATCCGTGTCCCCATATCTGACCTTTGCCCCGGGAAAGTTTGCTTCTACATAGTTCTTTGTTTCCTCAATCATAGATCGACCTTTACATGTCGTCGTAGAAGCGATTGGAACACAAGGTAGGATACCTTTACCAGCTCCAGTAAAACCGTAGACCGAGTTCATTGAAATCTTATAGGCCAATTGCTTTCCATTGTAGACTTCCTTCATGAAGCCAGTCGCCGCTGCCATGTCCCGTTTAGCCTGTTTACGGAACTGTTTTAGTTCCATAAGAATATTAGGAAGAAGACTCGGTACATCTTGTGCAAACTTGTAAGTTCGGTCACCGATATTGAAAACTTCATAATTGATACCAGGTATATTTCCATACTTCTTTTCATCCATCACGTAACTTGAGTAACATAGATTGTGTGCCATCATGATAGATGGGTACAGCGCTTCAAAATCTAGAGCTGTAATCGGGGTGTAATAGGCACCCTTTTGGGCGTCCAATACCGTAGCACCTTCGTATGGCTCTTCGGGGATTGCCCCATACCGGATAGTTGGCACCATGAATCCCAACTCCCGAGCTTTCTTTGTGAGTTGCGAGAAAACTTTTATTTGCTGACCACGTTCTACGAGAAATGGAACTGGAACCCACGTAGCTTTAGCCATCTCAACTAGATTCAAAAGGGTACAGAGCTTCTTCATGAGTTTATGTGGAAGGAGTGTGTCCTTGATACAATACTCAGCAACTTCCCTCAATTTAACCGGATCCTCTTCTCTATAACGAGCGAACATCTCCTTGGGGGGCATATCAATCTTTTGGTCGCCAAGGTAAAGTTTGGATACATTATCTAATTTATAACTGTCAAGTTTGTATCCCTTCTTGATTTCATGGAACATATCAAATGTAAAACGACCAGTCATTGGAAGGAGTTTTAAGAGATTATCTCCAAGCGCACTCGATGACAGCTTTTTAATAACAAGTTCAGACTCGGTATCCTTGAGTTTACCCAAATTGAAGAATTCATAATGACAACGATTCAAACGCGCTCGTTTGTAAATGTACTCCATATCAAACCCAAAAATATTCCAACCTGTGATGATATCGACATCCTTCTTTTGAATGTATTTTTGAAAAGCTTCAAGCATTTGCCTCTCTGTATCATAACTTCGAATGTCGCAACCATCTAAATTCGAATCAGTTTGTTTGTAACACAAACATGTCTTGTCATATGGTTCGTCTGAGCCAAACTTACACAGGGAAATTGCAATCTGAAAACACGCGTCACCAACAATATCGGCGTCTGGAAATTTACCTGTAGAACTATTACATTCAATGTCTACAGAAGCCACAACAAATGGTGCAATGTCGTCCCGAGCGACAGGTTTCAGTGTATTCCAATCGTTACAGAATAGATCGATATCAACATTTGCAAGATGTGAACGAATACATTTATCACCACTATCAAGCCACCCAGTTGACTGGATACCAGTGCGATGCATGAGACGAAGAACTGGATCTACATTTGATTCATAAACTTTAACGTTTCTTGTCCCAAATATACTGAAAAGATCGGGGGTTTTGTCGAGTGTCTTCCTCAGGAAAGAATCAACTAATCTTCTAGCTTGGAGGTTTTTAAAATTAAGTTTCATAAATGGAAACTCTTCATTGTTCTGGAAACCCCAGACGTCTTTTGATTTCATGACCGAATAAGAAACTAGAGAATCGCTACATTTTTCATCCAGGATTTGATATATTCGTCTTATTTTTTGGTTGTCGATATTCCCGGGAAGTTTTACAAAAAAATATGGTGTGAACGCGGTTGTAACACAGACCGATTTACCACCTTCATCCTTACCAAAAATACTGATTAAATGCTCGTCGTCAGTATCTCGGGCCTCCCATGTTAAAGCTTGGAAGGTTACCATTATGTAATAATCGAACGAAAATTTTAATATACTATATTAGTAAAAATGTCAGCTGCTTTGATTGACCTTGTATCTAAAGGAGCCCAGGATGTGTACATCACTGGTCAGCCAGAGGTGAGCTTCTTCAGACAAAACTATAAACGCCATACAAACTTTGCGATGAAAGCCGAACGCATGGACTATATCGGCACCTTTGCCGACTCAAATGAAGTCATCATTCCCATTCGCTCCAAGGGTGATCTCTTGAGTTACGTGTGGGTCGAAAGTACCGATATTGCCAACGTCGGTACAAACGCCACTGGATTTTTTTCATCGTCGTCCATGACGCCAACCGCTTTCCAATTGTGGATTGGGGGTCAGAAAGTTTGCGAACTTGATTCTCTTTTCGTCCAGGGTGTTCACAACCCTCTTTTAAGAGACAACAGCGCTAAGGCATCTTGTGCCATAACCACAAACGTCAAAAAGCAAAATCATTCAGGAAACTACTACATGATTCCATTTTTCTTTGGGGAAGATTGGACAAAGGCTCTCCCACTCGTGGCCTTGCAATATCACGACGTTGAAATCCGTGTGAAATGCCGCGACGGTGGATTTACACCACCAACACCACCAAAGGTTTATGCGAACTACGTTTACTTGGACACCGATGAACGCAAATTTTTCACCGATAATGAACATGAACTTTTAATTACACAAACTCAATATCAGCCAGCCAACCCTGGGGATACCGATCTCGATCTCAGTTACTTCAACCACCCAGTGAAATCTCTTCACTTGGTGTCGGGTTTAGCCACGGCCAACAATTGGGATGTTGAATTTACTTTCCAAAAGTCTTCACTTTACATTAACGGTGTCGCCCTTTTCGAAGAAACGTCAAACGTGTACCACCATAACGTGGTTCCAGAAATGCACTGCACAGATCTTCCAGACGACGTCCTTGATGACCTCCCAACCTTCACATGGCCATTCTGTCTCACTATGAGCAAAATGCAACCAACTGGTACTCTTAACTTCTCCCGCATCGATAACGCGAAATTGACCCTCGTCGGCCCAAGTGGTGGTAACGCGCTTCATCGCGTCTATGCAGTTAACTATAACATTCTTCGAATTAAGGATGGTATGGCTGGTGTTGCGTTCGGTAACTAATTTTACTTTTAACATAATTACAAAAAACTTACATACGATTGGTTTAAAAATATCAATGATATGTAGGATAAGATGGATCTCGTTCCAATCAAACTTATTAAAAATCGCGATGTTCGCGATCGCCTTTTGAGGGTAAAAGGTGAGACGGCTGAGATTGACAAAAACGACTATATTGAGAGTAAGATAAACACAAGTCTCGCGGCGAGGCATCTCATGGCTATTGAAGATGCCGCTGAAATCGCGAAACAACTTCTCCAAAGCCGTGGAGTCTTTGAACAGATCGGGAAAGATATAAAAAAGGAATCCAACTATGACTTCAAGTTTGTGTGTCGTAAAACATCCAACATGACGAAATCCACAAAGAATCGTAAAGGTGTTCAATATCTTCATATAGCGCATACATATCCGGGTGGTGACGGACACTACGCTCTCGCGAGGGTCAATCACAGAGAGAAGTCAATTAAATTATTCAATTCCATGGGTGCGGGGCGTACAGAATTCAAGAACGAACTGCGTACGGTATATGGAAATACGTATACCATACGAAATAAACAATCCACAGCCCAACCGACGGGTGGATTTGTGACAACAAATTTGGAAAATTATAAAGATCTTCTTCGCAATACAAAGATAAATATAAGAAACACAAAGGTTCTTGAAAAGTCTTTTGAAATTTCACAATATGATGAATTGTCTCAACATCATTTTTGTTACATAGAAGCCTTCATCGCCATGATGCACGATACTCTCGGAACACCCCTCGGTCCAAGAGATCCACGGGATCGTCTCGTATTCATAAAAATGGTGGTGTGGGGACTCATTCATAAATATGTGCCACCCTCAAATAGAAAGACACTCCGATGGAAATACTTTGAAACAAACTTTCCATATTTTTTGAAAATCACAAACACCCGTGGTAACCGATTTAACTTGAATCACATCGCACAAATACCAAAACTTGTGAATGGTATCAATGTTGAAAAGGCTAGAAAAACTTTAGTAAAAATAGAATTTCCCAAAACTATTAATAGCTCGTGGTCTTTGACTCAAATACTAAATTGGGCGGGAAGCAATTAAATGTGTGTATATTGTAAATGATTCCAGCTATTATTATTGGAACTCTCGCAGCCGCCGCAGCGTACACCTTCACGGGTGATAATCTCGTGAGTTCCAAGGAAGCTAAGAAGTTGATTCGCTCAGGAAAGATAAAGAAAGTCATTGATGTTCGCACAATTACCGAGTACAGAGCTGGTCACTATCGGGGCGCCATCCACATCCCAGTGAGTAAAATCAATAGAAAAACTACCACGGAACTCCCAAAGAAGGGTTTGCTCGTCTACTGCAACACTGGGCAACGAGCCAGATTTGCGGCAGAGAAATTAGAAGAATTGGGTTTTGAAGATGTGTATTACATTGCGGGACACTACTCAAGTCTTAAGTGAGACCCTCGATGACCTCTTTCGTCTTTTCGTACATTCGCTTCGCGTGGAACTTTTCATCTTTGAGTTGTTCCCAAATCGTCAATCGATACTCCAAGAATTCTAAGAATCGCTCGGGGTCTCGTTTGGACTTGTAACGAATCTTTTCACCTTTCATCGCCTCGTTCATGGCGGCAATCTTGGCTTCAAACATGCGTTTTTGCATGGCATCTGGACTCTCACGAGACGTGATTTCTTCCTTTTTGAGCGCCATTTGTAATACAGTTGCGCGACATCTTTAATTAATTGTAAGAAGTGCTTTGTCTCTCCATTTCGTGACTGTATATACAGTGACACCCAATTCCACCGCGAGGTCTTTTAGGGTTAGGTGTTTACCATAATAGTTTTCAAGAATGTATCGGGTCACATCATCTAGACCATAGAGGATATCGGGTTCTTTGTCGTAATACGGTGGAGTTTCATAAAATTGAAGTTCCTCGTGTATTGTCGTTCGTCGCAAACAATTTTTACAGCTCCAATAAATCCATGGATATGCGTACGTACTAAACTTGAAACCCAACTCCGGGTTAAACTTTTGAGCCGCCCGAACGAGGCCATGTAGTCCCACACTATTTATATCCTTCCTCGTATGTATACCGCGTTGTCGCGGGTATGTTTTGAAATACACATCATTTGAAACTTTATAAGCAAGTTTGACATGATTGGCTATCAATTCCTTCTTATAGAGGTTCATCTTGTACTTTTTATGTTCGTCTACTTTAATAGGTATGTTTGTAGCATTAATTGTAATCATAATTTTGGTTGTAATACCGATTATAGTTGTAACATGTACCAAGCTTCACGACGATACCGACGAGTCTATTTTTTAACTGGTCCTAAAACAACTTCTGGTGATAAATACTTCTTTAGAACATTCGGTGGATGGAGCATATCAAACTCTTCCGTCGCATCCTTTCCAGCAAAAAGCATGATCGCCTTCTTGCCACCTGGATGATCTGGCAAAAACTTTGTGAGATCATACACGATATCTTTGATAATTACCCAACAATCTTCTTCGGTATTATGCTTCGCAATTTCAGTGAGAGATAAGTCTCTTGGATTAATGTGATTGTTTATAGTTCTCACTCTATGCATTCTTACTTAACTATTGTTCCTATTTTTTAAGAGTCTGTCAAGTCTCTCCTTCTCCTTATTCATAAAAACTGTGAGTTGCATGACCTCTCCATCTAAATAAACTTGTCCGTGATTTTTGATGCGTTCATCCTTGATGACTTGATCAACTCTCACAAGGTTTACGCGTGACATTTTTGTATTCATGGGTTTGCTGTGGTGTACCACAAGAGCTGCGGCATCCCTCTTCGTCTCTTTGGGAATTGTATTCTCTTCGTGGCATATAATCACATGAGAACCAGGTCCGCCATCAACGTGCATCCACCATTCTCGGGGATAACTTGATAGTGTGAGACTGTCATTTTCCTTCGCATTTTCACCCACCTTAATTTGAATACCGTCAAGGGATGTGTATGTCTTCATGTCTATCTTTCAATTATAATCTTTATAAATAATAAGATGTTTAGGAATCCAGCCGACAACGACGCGGTCCGAATCAATAACTCAAACTCAAATTACAATGAGGCTAACTACAACGGAGCGCGTGGATTACGAATCAATAACTCAAACACAAACGAAAATAACGTTGGTCAGATCAGGTCGCGAGTCATAGATCCCAATAATCTCAGGCGTATGCGAAGAGTGCGAATGGCCTTTGCTAACGCGGGTCTAGTGGGTCGGCGTCTCAACTTTGGAAATAATGGGAACAGTAGACCAAATGCATCCAACTATATGAAAAATGAAAAGAGAATGAAAAAGAATGCGAATGAAAACACAAAGACCAAGAAGATCAAATGGAAAAAGATGAGCGTGCGTAATATGCCAACCGACCCCATCAAGTATGAAAACTTCAAATCTGGACAAAAGGCTGTGAAAATCAATACATTGTATCTTACACCAAATTCCTTTCGTAAGTTGGCGCGTATGTCCATGACAAATGCTATTAACGCTAATGGCAATATGGTATTATTCACGAATCCTTTCACTCGCGGAAAAGTTAAAAAGGGTGATTTAAAGTTTGTAATCATTGAACGCGCAAACAAAAAGTAATTTTATTGACGACATAAAATATATGCACGTCGTATTTAATCCCAGTCCATCAGTCGCTCATAAATATAGGGTAACCCTCCCTAATAAGAGAAGTATTGATTTTGGTTCCGTGGGTGTTGCAGATTATACAAATCATCAAGATCCACAACTTATGCGTGCACATCTCATCGGAAAGGGAGCGATTGTTTCTGATGAGTTGCGAGTAGAGGCGGATTATGGTGAAATCCATCGGGGTATGCTCATGATTGACGAAAGCACAGAAGAGGACTGGGATGATTGGTTCTCCCGAGAGTACTGGGAGAGATGGATGTTGTGGTCATATCCCAACATACATCAGGCCAAGTTGTGGATGACTATGCGTAAGGGAATTCTTTTCATGCCAACCGCGGATGACCTTTTTTATTTAACCCCACGTGGACCTATATAACTTCTATTTCAAAAACGCGAAAACAGTATTTTCGATTATTACTAGAATTCAACGTCATGATTGTGAAATTACCCTCCGAATGATCTTTCACAATTTTGTTCATTGCACCCAAAGGTATGTCAAATCTATTTAGATATTTATACGCAATCACACCACCACACCCATGGTAAGCGGTCTCATTATCGATAACTTTCCAAATTCGGGAACACTTTTCAGTTACATTAACTTTGGGATAAAACTCGTCATCACAGAAATCTATTTCAGATTCAACCTGATCATAACTAATTTTTACAATGTCCCCCACTTTTACTTCTAGGAGCTTTTTCTTACCCCCGATAGCTTCTGCAAACTCTTTGTACTCTCCATCTTGGATTTCATACTTTTCTTGTATCTTATCCAACAGGGACAGTAGGTGATGACGATCCATATTCAATTTACCAATTACAGTGACATGCATTACTTAGGCGCCAGTAGAACCAAATCCACCTGCACCCCTCTCCGTCTCTTCAAGGAGACCAATTTCCTCCACATCGGGTGTCTCACACCTCTCAAGAACAAGTTGTGCGATGCGCTCCCCCCTCTTTACCTCAAAGTCTTTGTCTCCGTGATTGAAAAGAACGACTTTGACTTCACCCGTGTAGTCGGGATCAACAACACCCGCACCAACTTGGATACCGTGTTTCACAGCGAGACCAGATCGTGGCGCAACACGCCCATAGACACCCGGTGGCAATACAATGGCTACACCCGTCCCGATAAGAGCGCGGTGTGTAGGTGGAATAACAACTTCATCAGTGCTGTAAAGATCGTATCCAACAGCACCCCCAGAACCACGAGTTGGAATAATAGCATCGTAGGTAAGCTTCTTAATACGAAGGCTCATTTATACTTTAGATGGGTTTCTTGTCTTTATCAACTTTTACCAGTCAAACATGTAGTCGTGCTAGACTAGCTATGATTGCACACACTAGGAGTAAAATCAAAAGTATGATCGTGTCTAGTATAGATTGAGAAAATTACTCTACTATTATGGGTATCTTGGAAAATGTGTAGTTGGATTTGGTTTTCTTTCATCGTAAAAATAAGTACAGTTACTAATGGGTGGGGTAGAACTTTTTCTAAAATTATATCGTTCATTGGGATGACGACAATTAAGTCTACCACTTCGCCACTTTGGTTTCGATGCATCATTCTTATGTAATACACAATGTGTAGTATAAACGTTAAATCCCTTACAATCAGCATCACTGTTACATTTTTTAGCACACAAATGAGCTGATTGATTTAAAGGCATCGGGTCATGACGAATGTAACGAAAAGTACCAGGCGCACCTTCAAATGGTATATTACTGGCATAATATGTATTATATGCCATACATTCGGCTGTCGCTGGACAAGATTTAGTACTTGGACTTGGACACACAGCGCCAGTTCCAACTGGAGAAGTTGTGGTGACCCACCTTTTTATAAGACTACTCGCAGCGGTACCACACGCCGTTGGGCATGCTGGATCAGTGTAGTATCCTTCACAGTCTACTGGGCATGGTACCGTCGCTGGACAGCTTTTAGTTTTAGTCGAGGGTGGACACGCCGCACCCGTTCCAACTTGTTGTTTGGTTGTAATCCAGTTCTGAGTCGCAGTACTTGCGGCTGTACCACATGCCGTTGGACAAGCTGGATCAGTGTAGTATCCTTCACAATCTACCGGGCATGGTATGATAGTTCCACAATTCCTAGTTTGGGTCTCGCCATTTGAATATGGACATTGACTTCCACCATGTGCAGCTTGTTTGGTGACACTATATGTTCTAGATTCTGATGGTTGTGTACCACAAGAACCTGTACATGGTCCCCAACCACCATTTGGACCCCAAGTTCCTTCGCAATTGACAGGACCTGGTGGACCACTACACGTTTCCCATTCGGACAGGCGCTTCTCACCTGTGCAATTTTCAGCTTCTAACGCAAGTTTAAAATACTCTTGAAAACCTTGTTGATCATAACCAACTTGTGCAGCTCTGTCTTCTTTTGATACCACACACCCATTCGCACTTCTCTGCCAAGTGCTTGAATATACACACGCCGGTGGTGCAACGGCATTCGCGGGGCATTCGACGTCACACGCTGAAGAATAACTCTTTACACATGTACCTCTACCAAGCGCTTCTTCATAGTCTGGTGCGTTTTCGTCTAGAGTATACGTACGCATTCCTCGACCACATTTATCCGCTTCAGAACCATCGAGGAGGACACCATCTCTCGTACACGGCCCCTCGATCCATGAATCACCTTTACAAGGTTCGTCACATACTACACTACATGGTCTAAAGTCGGATTCACATTTACCAGCACCAATCGCTGCTTGGTATCCCGGTGCATCTGGGTTGAGCACCCATTCTTCGACTCCTTCACCACATTTTCCGACAGTTCCATCTAAGAGTTCCCCCGTCTGTTTATTGTGACAAGACTTCTTCTTGACATATTCAGTTCCGCTACAGTCCGAAGGTTCTATCCTAGTAAGCTGGGGTACACCATCTACAACTTTGTACTCAAAAGTTGGCTCACCCTTATACATTTTGTAACCCATATAGGCTACGACTGTCATTACTGGTAACATCGCGAGTAGTAAGAGTAGTAATGTACCACCCCCACCTCCTGGAGATTGGCGAAATCTATAACCCCGATCCATACCTACTAGACACTTAGAAAAATAGTTCGTCCCTATGGTAGTAATGAGTAATGTTTGGAAAGTCCACAACTTTATCGTCAAAGCAAATGCCCCCAAAACAGAATATGAAAAACTTAAGAGAAAAATAAACCGAACAACGTTAGGTTACGGAGCGGTGCTTACATCAACCTATTTCATTACACAGGGTGCCGATCATGGTGTATCTGCGACATTGGGTGTTGCAACATCTCTAGCTTATATCAGTCTTCTCGAAAATCACGTCGACAATATTGAAAAGTCATTATTTCAGAAACAGTTGTTGCCACCTGTGTGTACAGCCGTTTTTGAAAGCATGTGGAATCACGCACCATTTGGTTTTGATTTTGATTATGGCGCAACTTTTGTTGGATTCTTGGCGTATAAAATTGCCCTCCTCACAGTTATATATGAAGAAGTTGCAAAGATGATGATTACAGAACCAGATAAAAATCAAATTTCACCATTAGATTCTTTCGATGAATTTATTTGAAGAACACCCAAACGCGTTAATACATTTGTAAGTTCTTTTTTGGGTGCATCCCTAATAATAGCATATAAATTAAACTCAGGTTTACCCGTCTCAACACTCCACGTTATCTTATCTTTGTAAAAAGTGTTACACCATTTACATTGATAAGAAGCTGTACTATCCCCACCGATAATGTGGGGTTCAAAATGCCCCTTTTCAAATTTACAAACGTTTCCAAACTTGTCGTTTTCTCCATCTTTTACACCGCATGTGAAACATTTTTTAATACCATCTTGATTTTGAACAATCGCTTTTCGCTTTGGATTGATATTTTCGGTTGGAAATGGGCATCGCATAAGTCTTTGTTTTGGTTTCAAAGTTTTCATATGAGCCGATGTCATGAATGGAAAACCATACTTATAATAAACTTCGCGGGGTCTCTCTCCACCCCAACCACGATTGTCTGTGAGTTTACAATCTCGTTCTAAATCTTCGATATTCAATATCTCATTGTAACAACCAAGATTAAGTAAATGTTTAATTACTAATAAATTTGAAGATAATTGTTTTCCATTCAGAGAAAATATATCAACTTTCCATTTTGTAAAATCCCAAACTAATTCAGACAATTCAATATTCGTTTTTACGTTCATTATATGTTGAAGAATAACATAAAGTAAATGTATATTATAGCACTTTATAGTTATATCTCCATAACTGAATAAAATCTGATAAGATCTTTTATTCGGTGTAAACTCACACGAATATTGATTCTCAAAAACTGACACATATATTACTTCATTTGCATTGTGAATATTATATGTCTCAGAATTATATGATACCTCTATGTTTGTAGGCATTTGGTGCGTTAGATCATAAATCATACTTGTAGTAATTTAGTTATTTAATTTTAAGTAGTTTTGTGACACAAGTTCACGGACAATACTCTCTATAACGCGTACACATACGCTATTTCCTATGTGTTTATATGCAACACCAGTTGAACTATGTTTTTTAAATGTTTTGGGAAACGCCATAAGACGATAACATTCGTCAAGAGAGAGCTTTCTGACTTTATTTTTATCACTATCGTAAATGTGATATCTTCCGGAAGACTCGGAAGCTGATAGTGTGGGATGTGTACCCTTTGTGCTATAAATCCGCATGGGTTGTTTATGAACACGTGAGAGGTGTTCAGTATTTTCCCGCGTTCCCGCTTTACGTATATTTCCTTTGATGTAACCATTAAATACCAACCCGCTTTTTGATTGTTTTTTTACAAGTGTATCATCGAGAATAATATATTTATCATCATCTATGTAAACGTCATCTTCACAATCTTCGAGAATATCTTCAATTGCTGAATGATTACATATAGACTTTAATGAACTAAAATCAAATTCTTTTTCTAAACATGCGATAATATATACACGCTCTCTATTTTGTGGTATACCAAAATTTTTAGCATTCAAGACGCAGTGGGAAACATGATACCCCCGAGATTTTAAAGTTTCTTTTATGACTTCAAAAACTTTACCCTTTTCGATGGTTACTAAATTTGCAACATTTTCAAGAAAAATGCATGACGGTTTGTGAAAATCGACAATCTTGACAATTTCAAAGAACATGTTGCCGCGGGGGTCATCAAATGCTTTGGCATCTTTCCATTGTGCAATACTAAATGGTTGACATGGAAACCCACCACATAGCAAATCGAACTTTGGTATATTTGGAATATCTAATTGTGTTATATCACCCATTGGTTCTATATCATAGTTATCCTTGTAAACATCGCGAACTTTTGGATCTATGTCGGATGCCATAACACAATCAGCACTTGAAATTACATTTCGAATCCCTTGATGGAAACCACCTATTCCACAAAATAAATCCACAAATTTCATGGTCATGGTAAATTAAGAGTCTATTTTTTTAAGTGGGTCAGGGGATTTTTCAACGTCCTCGTTAGTTATAACATTATCATAAATAATTATAGGTTCCATTCATATAAAATGAAAAAACACCTTTAATTAGATTTACTAAGCTTCCGAATTGTACCAGTCGCAATATATTCGTCAATCTTATTCGCAACACCTTTACCAACACCAGCAACCTTGTGAGGACCTTGGGAAATCTCCGTACCATTCGTGACTTCAAAGTGAAGTTTGCGGATAGCCTTAGCAGCCTTTTTGTAAGCTTCACTCTTGTGGGGATTTTCCTCTACATCTGCAAGTAACACCAATTGATCCGCAATATTCTCATTTGTAGCAAATGTCTTGACCACCTTAATTTCCCCAGTTTCAAGGAATTCATTTATTTTTCTGATAATACTCTTTCCAATGCCACGCAGATGAGAAAGTTGCTCACCTTGAGTTACTTTGAAATCAAGATGATATATGATGTTAGCCGCCTTCTCATAGACAGCTTTCTTAAATTCATTTTCTTCCTCTTGGACGAGGTCATCAAAAGCTTCAGTGAGGGGTAAATTGTAGCAGACAAAATACTCCTCATCGGAATCGGAATCTGAGTCGGACGCGACAGATTCCTCATCACTCACTTCAGCATATTGGAGCATAGTTTCGTACTCAAGAAGGGCTTTTTCTTCTTCACATTGTTGAAGGCGCTTCTTGAGATCGGCGTTTTCCTTTTCAAGGTTGGCAATGTAGGTGGCAATAGATTGAGAGTTCATAGTTGAGAGTTGTGTGACTTTTTGGGGTGGGTTGAATGACTTAGGCGTGCGATTTAATGATGGGTATCCCGTACCCCAATTCTTCTACAAGTGGGTTGTTTTTGTAGTCATTTTTGTAGTGAATCTTCTTGACTCCACTACTCGCGAGAGCCTTGTAGCAATTGAGACAAGGGTAGTGTGTGATATATGCTTCAGTGCCATCTATGGAGACACCCCGCTTAGCCGCATCCGTGACGGCATTGATTTCTGCGTGAATCGTTGCTTGTTCGTGACCATCCCTCACAATTGAGGTGTGATTAGAACCACCGAGGAAGCCATTGTAGCCCATACTTATGAGACGATTGTTCTTTACAAGGACGCATCCCACGTTGAGTCTATCACATGGCGATCTGACCGACGCGAGTTCTGCAGTCTTCATGAAATACTCATTCCATGAAATCCTGGAAGTCATATATATTTATTAGCGTAAATCTTTATCCGCTGTGTAATATGTTTTCCCTTTTGTGACAAAACTATGAACCCTCGCATACCCCCACGCTTGTGGAGAAGCTCCTGGACGATGCCCAGTTCTCCACGCGGCGAGACCTCTGTTATATACCGTTTGAAGTGTCTTGAGGGGTATCTTTGTAGCCTTCGCTATCTCTGGGAGGGACTTGACACCTGGATACTTCTTTCTAAATCGTTGGGTATATGAAGATGTGCGAGTCTTTACACCCTCATCCGTCTTGAAATCCGCGTAATCCTTCTTGAGCATCTTTTTGTAGCGAGTCTCCACAGACTTTAGGGTTCTGAGACCACGAAAGTATTTGAGGGGTGCATAGATTTTACCCTCGGTTCTGCGCAATTCCCTAACCTTTTTAGATATTTCCTGATCAGTGAGAGGCATCTTAATTATTATGTAGATTTAATTCAATGGGTTGGGATAAAGAAGAACCAATTCCAGAAGATGAGAGATCCTGTAACATTTTCTGTAACTGCTGTTTACTAAGTTCTATAATGGGATTAATGGTTGGTGGTGTGATGGTAAAAATGTATTATGCTGGTTATTTGTGACGCAGATACTTTACAGCTTCTAGAATGTTTGAAAAAATTTTGTTACCAAAACGAACTCTACCTGACTTTGCCGACACCCACCCCTTGTGTCCATCGTAATAACACCTTTGAATGTCAACCATTATAAAAACAAAAGATTATTTTAAAAGAAAGGTGAGATGGGTCTGACAATTATTATGGGAAATATGTTTTCGGGTAAAACTTCTGAACTTATACGAAGACTTAAGCGTTACAAAGTTATCGGCAAAAAAATTGTGGTCATAAATTCAGCGAAGGATACGAGATCTCCTGAGGAAGTTCTCAAGACCCACGATGGTGTTGAATTTCCATGTCTCAAAGTTGAGCATATTTCTCACTGTATCATCAAAGAATCTTTTTGTAACGCAGACATTGTGGCGATTGATGAAGCCCAATTCTTCGCAAACCTCAAAGAATTTGTGGAAATGTGTCTCTTTCTCAATAAATCGGTAATCATGGCAGGTCTTGATGGAGATTACAAGCAACGAAAGTTTGGGGAAGTCATTGATTGTATTCCGTTGGCGAGTGATGTTGTAAAGCTTTCGGCTCTCTGTATGGATTGTAAAAATGGAACACCCGGTCCATTCACAAAAAGGATTGTTCAAAATGATGATCTTGAACTTGTTGGTGGTAATGATATGTATAAGGCTGTGTGTCGCAAGCACTTAAAATCTATGGACATCGAGGATGAGGGTCACTCTTTTCTCCAAACTGCGTTTCATAAGGCCATGGAATCGCGAATGGTCGAATAAAAAATCTTTCTCGGGTTCGTGTAAATGACCACCATTTGATGTGTAAAGTACACAATGTTTACCACCTTTAATGGTGAGATGATACCTCAACATAAGATTACTCTCTGCGCGGTGTGCGGGTATAGTCATTGGACCCTCAATCACAGCGAACTTGCCAGACTCTTTATCTACACATGGTATCTGATCAATAATCTTTTGAACTTCTGGAAAGTCTTTGACTTCATAGTAATAGTACCCGTTGTTCTTCTTGAACCATGGATCAAGTTTGTGGAAGTACCTTTTCTTTGCGTTTCCGAGACCCTTCTCATATTCATAGAGGATCTTGTTATAGTTTGCCTTGACAAACCAAAGATTGGGATAGTCTAATACATGATATTCAAACTTGTGATAAATCAGATCAACAAGGGTGTTTCGCATCCCAACAAGTGGCCTGAGTGGATTTTGAAAGTACAATCTATCTATGGGTGATTTGAGATAGTCGTGGAGTACAAGAACCACCGGTACCCAGAGGAGGTGCCACATTAATTTCTCAGTATAAAATAAAAATGCCAGGTTACGGCAAGCGAATGGAAAAGTATGCCCCAGAGCCCACCGATGAAGTCAAAGAAGTTGAACAACGCTTCGTGATGCCAGTGTTGCCAAAATTGACCCTCGTCCAATTGACCATCCTCGCGATGATCCTCTACTATGCGTGGTCTGTGCGTAAGATGAACCGCGCCGTTGTCTCCACCGCGATGCTCGCGATTGGTCTCCTTCATATGTATGACCACTTGTACCGTGTGAAGCGTGGCGACGAGCGCCTCTTCTTCTTCCCAGAAGCGAAAAAGGAGGGTTACTGTGGCGCCTGCCAAAAATAAATTAGTAGTAAATTGTAAGAATGCACGTCAAAATCGTTCGTAGCCCTGATCGTAAAAAGAAGTTCAGGGCGATCCTCGGTGACGGCAGGACTGTTGACTTTGGTGCCAGTGGGTATTCCGACTACACCAAACACAAGAATCCTTCGCGTATGCGCTCGTATGTTTTGAGACATGGTGGGCAGATCCCCAAGCGTGTGGTTGCTGAACGCGAGCCAGCAATGATACACAGAATGATGCGTAATATAGATAAGAGTGACAGAGAAGATTGGAAGCTATCTGGTATTGGTGGGGCGGGTTTCTGGTCGCGATGGTATCTCTGGAGTCAGCCAACGATTCCAGAGGTACAACGGTTCATGTCAAAAAGATTTGGTATTAAATTTATATGATAATATTAAATGGCTGCAATCGTTTTAGGATTATGCTGTGTATCTTCCATGATTGGTGGAGGATACCTGGCATATAATGAAATGAAAAAATCACAGTTAGAGGAAGCTGCTATACAAAGACAGAAAACCTTCGCAAAAACACCAGGACTTCATATGTTCTATGAATGTGATTATAAGGAAGATGGTGTACTTCAAGTGATAGATGAATCACTTCCAAAGACTACGGAAGATGAAGCTACAATTGATATGGATAGTGGTTTTAAATCATTCATTATCACAAGTGGATATAAAGTAGACACATATGATAAGAATGGGCTCACTGGCGTAAAAATGACATATAGCGGGCCTCAAAATATGCAATGCCTTTCTACCCCTATTAAAAGTTTAAAATTCTACAAAGCTTAATTATCGGCAAGACCACGCCTCTTGAGGTTAGCCCTGAGATCAGCCATAAGAGCGGCGCGTGCGTTCTTTGGAGGAGCGCGCATTGGGAGTGGAGGTGGAGGTGGTGCCATCCTTCTTGGTGACACACGGACAGCTTGTCGTGGCACTCTTGGTTGTGCAGGTTCAGCCTCCCTAAGAACCATTTTACACACCTTAATAAACTTTTTAGCACTCTTCGCTTGATTTTCCAAGCTTGGCTCATTCTTGTTTTTCTTCAACTTTGATTCAAGCTCTTTCTTTGTAAGTTTTACACGCTTCCCCTTGACATCTTTGGTGACGCGGAGACCCATCTTTTTTACTTTTTCCTTGAGTTTGTCGTACTCCATTTAATATAGACTGGGAAATTAATGGTAGCGAACACCGGCCCTTGTGGCAGCATCGTCAATTTCGTCAACCATTTCCCATGCCCACAAACATTCCTGAGCATCTTGGTGTTCGCAGATTGAATGCGCCAAATCAAGGGCTTCGTGAAGAATCATTTTGAGGCGCATCTGTCTTGTGGTGATTTGCTTTGGTTCTCTCAACGAAGGTGCTTCATACATATGTTGAAGAGCAATGCGGGTAATTTCAGTCTTCTTTGTTTCATAATTGATTTCTTCACTTCTGGAAGCGGCAACTATCTTGTACCTGCGACAAAGTGGTCCCGATGGGGGTGGACTCCAATACCCAAATCTCTTGAGGGTCTTCACCATTAAATATCTTTCTGAAGATATTTTTAAGACCATTTAAGTCTCTCTACAAATCTTCTAAATAAATAGGGAGTAAGTTCACTTAAGGAACCAAATGGCACATAACGGTAATCTGGGAAGTCTTCACCCATACCCAAAAGTTGTGCCACTTTGTATCTTCTATGTGGAGTACATCGTGCAAATTTGATATCTTCAGAATTATGTGTCGCCAATAGGGTGTGTACATTTTCACTCGCACCCAGAGACATATTGAGACCCTCGCGAAATGATTTAT
>Ga0222719_10001359_pt1 | contig 23860 bp, 24 predicted proteins | sample C33_34DmetaG_FD_165039 | JGI IMG/M metagenome (GOLD analysis project Ga0222719, IMG submission 165039) | Estuarine water microbial communities from San Francisco Bay, California, United States - C33_34D | ecosystem: Environmental > Aquatic > Marine > Unclassified | place: USA: California...
GGCGGAACCGACGCGTCGGCGTATGGATCGGCTTCGTTGGTCTATGACGCTGGCTTCGTTGACTCGGATAATGACTCAGCTCGGGATCCCGGCGAAGACAATATCGAGCAGGCAGTAGTCACTTCCGACAGCACTGATGGTACGAAGGATAAGTACATCGACATCACGACAAGCGCTAATGCGGCCGCATTGGTTCTGCAGATTGACACTGCAGTTACCGCAGCAGCGTCAGAGCGAGCAAAACTGGGTGCTTACATAAATCGCCTTGAGTACGCGGCTGATAACTTGGCTAACGTTGCGCAAAACACTGACGCATCTCGTAGCCGGATCGAAGACGCTGACTACGCGGAAGAAACAAGTGAGCTGGCTAGAACCCAGATCATTTCGCAGGCCTCGACAGCGATGCTGGCCCAGGCCAACCAGGTGAAGCAGTCAGTACTCGCTTTGCTTCAGTAACAAAATCTTCGGGGCGAAGCTCCGAGATTGATTGGTAACTTCTTCGGGTTCTGGACAAGGATGTCTGAAAACCTGCGCGAGCTATAAAAGGCTTGTTGGCCCGAGATGAAAAGATGTTTCGCTAATGCTGATGGTTGAAGCGTAACAATTCAGCAGGGATAGGGATGGTTCTCACGGGGTCCTGACTTTATTGGGGCTGTGCCGGAATCAAGTCTCTGAGAATGGATGGGCGAGGTGATCGTTGATTGCGTGTCGCGATGAATGATTCGCTGGTGACAGAAGCCTCGTGAAAAACCTGGTATTGACTAGATGGGTGTAATTATCGATGACGGTAATTAATACAAATGTAAGCGCGACGCTGGCGTCGAATGCGATCTCGAGAAACGATCGCGCGATGTCAACAGCCATGGAGCGTCTGTCGACGGGTCTGAGGATTAACTCGGCCGGTGACGATGCTGCGGGACTGGCAATAGCGTCCAGGATGCGTTCGCAGGTCGATGGATTGGAGCAGGCCGCGCGTAATGCGAATGACGGCATCTCTATGATTCAGACTGCTGAGGGTGCTTACATTGAGGTCTCTAACATGCTTGCTCGCATGAAAGAGCTTGCCGTGCAGGCCTCCAGTGGAACCTACAGCGATACTGATCGGGCTGCTCTGAATCTAGAGTTTGGGCAATTGCAGTCGGAGATGCAGCGAATTGCTGGGAACACCCAGTGGAACGGTTTCAACATCCTTGATGGTACGGCAGGTGGGACCAGCGCAACCGTAAACTATCAGGTAGGCGCAGGCACAGGCCAGACAATGTCTGCCACTTTTAACACGCTCTACAAGACAACTTGGAGCGCATCCAACGCGCCAGCGGGTAACACACCTGCCGCAAATAATGCCTCCCAGTCTTATTTCTACGCACTCAACGATTTCAGTGGTGCCAACACTGTGGCTGCCGCCTCAATCGCGGACCATAAGGCAGAGTCCCATCATTTCTTTAAATTCACGGTGGTGGACGCATCCTCGAATGAGGTCGATGTGTTGATCCGCGTGACGGATGAGATCAAGGCCGCGGTTCAGAACGGCGGTGCGTTAACTATAAGCGGGAATAACGCTGCGGTGGCTTACATCGATGGCGGGCGCACAAGCCTTGCTACTGTTTTAGACGGAACAACCGGGCATACGGGTATCAGCATCAGGTTTGGCGCGAACAACACAGGCGTTGGAACCAACCTCGGTATCCAGATATTCGGGATTGCCAACGACATGGCGTTCTCGATCAAGAACAACAGCCTCTCCTTGATATACGGTGAGGTGTCAACGCTCGACGTCTATGACGTCTCGAGCGCGGCCAATGCACAGAGCGCAGTTACAGAGTTAGACGCTCTCATTACAAATATTGCCGCCAGCCGTGCTCGGTATGGCGCATACCTGAACAGGCTTGAGTACGCTGCTGACAACCTATTGAACGTTGCGCAGAACACAGACTCATCGCGCAGTCAGATTGAGGACGCGGACTATGCGTCCGAGACGAGCGAACTCGCTCGCACACAGATCATAGCCCAAGCATCGACGGCGATGCTTGCACAGGCGAACAGGGTAAAGCAGTCAGTGCTGGCACTGCTGCAATAAGTCAAAGATGTTTTTAATCAAAGGTAACAAGCACAGAGGGGTGTTTAAAAGAACCGGATAGTTTTAACAGCTACACGACAAAAAAGGGGTAGAGGGGCTCCTGAAAGATAGGCCGGTCGTGCTTACCAAGCATCAATTGGTATCGGCTTAACGATGAATTTGATTTTATCTTTCATGATAAGAGGAGTCCCAAGTGACAGTTATAAACACAAACGTGAGTGCAACTCTGGCATCGAATGCGGTGTCAAGAAACGAGAGAGCTATGAGTACCGCTATGGAGCGACTATCTACAGGCAAGCGAATTAATTCAGCCGCTGACGACGCAGCAGGACTGGCGATCGCCTCGAGAATGTCGAGCCAGGTCAAAGGGCTTGAGCAGGCTTCAAGAAATGCCAACGATGCGATCTCAATGGTTCAGACGTTCGAGGGTGCTGGAAAGGAAATTTTGAACATTCTCACGAGAATGAAAGAGCTGTCCGTCCAGGCAACGAGCGGCACCTATAGCGACACTGATCGTGATGCGCTTGATTCGGAGTTTCAACAACTGAAACTGGAAATAACACGAATTCAGGAAAAGACTGAATGGAATGGTCAGAAGCTGCTCGATGGAACCGGAGCTTCAAAGACCGTCGCAATCCAGGTTGGTAGTGGTAATGGCCAAACTACAAACGTTGTATTCGGTGACTGGAGTCTATCTAACGACACCACGACTGACGCCACTGTAACAACTGCTGCAACTGCCACTGTGTATGGTGATACCAACGGGCTTGATGCGAATAATGGTAATGCAGGCAATGAAAATAAGGCTGATATGTTAGACCTAGATTTGCAAGATACAACCAATTCTGCTCTTGCGAATGGTGCTCTTGATATCGCTATTAGTAATGCGTCTGCTGAACTTGCTAAGTATGGTTCATACATAAATCGTTTGGAATACGCTTCAGATAATTTACTTAACGTGGCGCAAAACACTGATGCCTCAAGAAGCCGAATTGAAGATGCTGATTATGCGTCGGAGACTTCGGAACTTGCGAAAACTCAAATCATCGCTCAGGCAGGAACGGCGATGCTTGCTCAGGCCAATCAGATCAAGCAGACGGTTCTGGCACTGCTGCAGTAGTGGGGTGAGAAATGGAGGCCCCGATTGGAATGAGATAGATGGTAATTACTTAATTTAGTGGCGTTTTGATAAGTATTTCAACGGCCATAAATGGGTTAGAGGCGGCAGGTTCTGCCTGCCACTCTACTGATCGAGGGTCCCTTGTAGGGGTGCCCCTGGGGGACTGGGCGAAAATTTCGCTGATACTTTAGGAGTTAGTTATGACGGTAATTAATACAAATGTAAGCGCGACGCTGGCGTCGAACGCGATCACTAGAAACGATCGCGCGATGTCTACTGCGATGGAGCGCCTATCGACGGGGCTGAGGATTAACTCAGCTAGCGACGATGCGGCGGGACTGGCAATCGCGTCCAGGATGCGTTCACAGGTCGATGGATTGGAGCAGGCCGCGCGTAATGCGAATGATGGCATCTCCATGATCCAGACCGCTGAGGGTGCTTACATTGAGGTCTCCAACATGCTAGGCCGCATGAAGGAGCTCGCCGTGCAGGCCTCCAGTGGAACCTATAGCGATACCGATCGGGCTGCTCTTAACCTAGAGTTCGGACAATTGCAGGCGGAGATGCAGCGGATTGCTGGGAACACCCAGTGGAACGGGTTCAACATCCTTGATGGTGCAGCAGGTGGGACCAGCGCAACCGTTAACTACCAGGTAGGTGCGGGCTCTGGTCAGACGATGGCTGCGACGTTTAATACGCTCTATAAGAGTGTGGCGACTTCCACTGGTGTTGCAAATCCAGCTCAAGGAGCGGGTGGTGATAGTGAAGATTTTGAGGCGACCATCAGCGGCACGAATGCAGCCGCTGGTGACTATCTAAAAATTACCTTAACGGATGACACCGCATCTAAAAATATTGATGTGCTCATACATTTGAACGCTAACATGGTTTCGGCATTACAGGCTGCGGGTGGTGCAGCTGTACAAACTGTTGCAGATGCTGATGTGCACTATATTGATAACAGCACCGCAACCACTAATAAACTCGATGATGTTCTCGCAAGTGGTGTGACGATAAAAATTGGTTCAGACGATGCGGGAGCTCTTACTGCGAATTCGGTTTATGTAGGTGCGAAAGGTAATGACGAACCTTTCACGATTGCTACTGGCGGAGTATCAATAATTCGCGGAGAAGTGGCGACCTTGGATGCTGTTGATATCTCAAGCGCGACTAATGCCCAAAGGGCTGTCGGTGAGCTGGATACTCTGATCACGACTGTGGCGGCTGGCCGGGCAAAGTACGGCGCTTACATAAACCGTCTTGAATATGCCTCCGACAATCTAATGAATGTTGCTCAGAACACTGATGCTTCAAGGAGTCAGATTGAAGATGCTGACTACGCCGCAGAAACCAGTGAGCTAGCACGTACTCAAATTATCGCTCAGGCGTCGACGGCGATGCTTGCGCAGGCAAATCAATCCAAGCAGTCAGTACTCGCACTGCTGCAGTAATTTACGAAAACAAGGTTTTTTAGATAAGGGGGTAAGCTATGACAGTAATCAACACAAATGTAAGCGCAACTCTTGCGTCGAATGCGATCACTAGAAACGATCGCGCTATGTCGACGGCCATGGAGCGTTTATCGACGGGTCTGAGGATTAACTCAGCCGCTGACGATGCTGCGGGTCTTGCAATAGCGTCCAGGATGCGTTCGCAGGTCGATGGCCTGGAGCAGGCGGCACGTAACGCCAACGACGGCATATCTATGCTGCAGGTCGCCGAAGGGGCAGTTTCTGAAATTAGTAATATCCTTGGGCGGATGAAAGAGCTTGCAGTGCAGTCAGCTAGTGGTACCTATGCTCAATCCGATCGTGACGCGCTTAATCTTGAATTCCAGCAGCTTATGGGAGAAATAGAGCGTATCTCGAAAAACACCGAGTGGAACGGTATTTCTATTTTAAATGGCGGCAAGGTTAATAATGCTGATCATTATGCCGCGGCAACGTCTGTAGCAACAACTGTCGATCTGCAAGTCGGTTCCGGTTCCGGGCAAACCATGAGGGTTACTTTAAAGTCATGGGTTCCTGAGGTGGCGTGGGCAGCCGAAGACACAATTGCATTGGCTGATGCTGCTGGAGATAACGATTCAACTAATGCGGTGACTGCTTACGGCGATGCGATTTTCGCCTATGACTCAGGGGGTAACGGTAGTGCTCCCGATAATGCACAGCAAGGCGTGCAGTTTTCTACTGGGACGGATGCTACGGTGGATAAATACATCGATATTACTTCAGCAGGTAATGCCTCTGATGTGATTAACCAATTAGACAAAGCCATCACTGCAGCTGCAGCTGAGCGCGCAACTTATGGTGCATTCATAAATCGCCTTGAATACGCATCAGATAATCTAATTAATGTTGCTCAGAACACAGATGCATCGCGCAGCCGTATAGAGGATGCAGATTACGCTGCAGAGACAAGCGAACTGGCGCGTACGCAAATCATAGCTCAGGCGTCGACGGCGATGCTTGCGCAAGCAAACCAATCCAAACAGTCTGTCTTGGCACTGCTGCAGTAGATCTCAGCTAACGTTTAGACACTGGAAAATCGATAGAGGAGTTTTAGCAAAGGCTAGTTAAAAAAACAGTTATTAGGAGTAGAGGGGCTCCTGAAGGATAAGCTGAATGTATTCGCCAGAGCTGGCGTGCTGACAGCAGGAATTAAGAAATCAATTTTTTCTTTCGAAAAGAGGAGTCCCAAGTGACAGTAATAAATACGAATGTAAGTGCAACACTGGCATCGAATGCGATAGCCAGAAACGAAAGGGCAATGAGCACCGCTATGGAGCGATTATCTACAGGCAAGCGAATTAACTCGGCAAGCGATGATGCTGCTGGACTCGCGATATCCGCAAGGATGGCCAGCCAGGTAAAAGGCTTAGAGCAGGCTGCACGTAATGCTAATGACGGCATCTCCATGGTCCAGACGATCGAAGGTGCTGGCAGAGAAATACTGAATGTCTTGACACGAATGAAAGAGCTTGCTGTGCAGGCGAGCTCAGGGACATTGAGCACGACTGATAGAACCGCTTTGAATACAGAGTTTGGCGAACTTGATAAGGAAATCGACCGCATTGAAGCTAATACAAAGTGGAACACAATGGCTCTGATGAACGGAGCAAGCACTGTCAATATTCAAGTAGGTGACGCAAGTGGCAACGCGAATCAGATGGCTATAGCTTTCAAGGATTGGGGCGCAGATGTTGGTGCTAACGGCGCGCTGGGTGTGGCTATTAATGCGGAGACACTTGCCGGCGATGGCACGCAAGCGCAGGCTGCCATGACAAAGCTTGACACAGCCATCACTAACTCGTCAGCAGAGCTGGCAAAGTACGGCGCATACATTAACCGTCTTGAATATGCTCAGGATAACTTGATGAATGTTGCTCAAAATACAGATGCTTCGCGTAGCAGAATTGAGGATGCGGATTACGCGGCAGAGACTTCAGAGTTAGCTAAGACGCAGATTATTGCGCAGGCGGGCACAGCTATGCTCGCCCAGGCGAATCAGATCAAGCAGACGGTGTTGGCACTTCTGCAGTAAAGGTTTGGTAAGCAAGTCGCGCCAGGGCCGGCGTCACCTACCCCTCCTTCAGGGTGGCGTCGGTCCTGGTAAGACTTTAAATTCGAATACAGCATGGTGTGAAGGAGAGTAAGAGGTAAGCAAACATGGCAGGTGTAGAACAGGCTCCAGCAACGGCTCCAAGCCCTGCGCGCGGCCCGGATACTTCCTCCGCCATCAAGAAACCTGATGTGCAGAGGAATGTAAAAGAAGCCTCGCTTAATGCCGAGAAGGTGCGTCAGATCAACACCTCGCTGCATCAGCGGCAGGAGATGTCTGCGCAGGAGATCGGTAAGGTTCAACAACAGATAAATGAGGTGGTAGAGACCCTCAATAAGTACCTGAAGTTTTCGCCAAGCGATCTGAACTTTGCAGTAGACGAGATTTCGAATCGCTTTATGGTGACTGTCAGTAACGAAGACACGGGTGAAGTGATCCGACAGGTGCCGGCAGAGGCAGTATTGCGAGTCGCTCACAACATTGAAAAGTTAAAGGGCCTCATCTTTGATAAGACCCTATGACTTAGACGCGTAGATCTCGTGTTAAAGTAAGCAAAAAAGCCGCCATTAGGGCGGCTTTTTTGTGCATAACGATTGGGTAACGCCTGCTGGTCGCTTACTTGCAAGCGGCATTATTTTAACTGACCGGTTTTCGACGAATACGATTTATTTTGGCATTCCGTCTGTTTGAATTCCGACGCACTATGCATAAACTACTGAAATATAACTATAAATAAGTTTGGCACGATGATTGCTACCTACTTGTCCTAAACCGGCAAAAGTGGCAATTATTGTGCTAGATAAAGATTATCCATTCATATTCGTGGACCCGAAGAGTGTCGGGCTCCTTGACCTGGCCAGGAGGGCGGCCCGTGCGGAGATCTCAATCCTGATCACCGGTGCGTCGGGTTCTGGTAAAGAGGTCCTCGCCCACGTGGTCCATGAGTCCTCACCCAGGGCATCCGGCCCATTCGTTGCCCTGAACTGTGCTGCAATTCCGGAGTCATTGATCGAGAGCACGCTGTTTGGGCACGTGAAGGGCTCCTTCACGGGTGCTAATTCTGCATCTGAGGGGTACTTCGAGAAAGCCAACGGCGGCACGCTGTTCCTGGATGAAATAGGTGAGATGCCACTCCACCTGCAATCGAAGTTATTGCGGGTTCTCCAAGAGAACGAAGTCTACCGGGTTGGTTCAACAACGGCGACGCCCCTGGATGTCAGGGTCGTGTCCGCTACCAACATAGATATCAAGAAATCGATCCTCCAAAAGACATTCCGCGAGGACCTCTACTTCCGCTTGAGCGGGTTCAGGCTCGAGATAGATAGGCTCAGCGAGCGTCCTCTAGACATAGAGCCTCTCGCGAGACTTTTCTTACAGAAGCACTCGAGAGAGGCGTTCGAATTCAGTGACGGTGCCCTGAGGAAACTACTCTCACACACCTGGCCGGGTAACGCGAGAGAGCTTGAAAACGTCGTCTCGAGGGCGATTATCCTCACGCCAGGGCTTGTCATCACCAGCGATTCTCTGATCTTAGATGATTTGTTGAGCGATCCAGTGACCGCCCGTGGCATGAATGCTGCTGACCTGGAGCCATCATTCTCATCGATTGATGACCTCAGCGAGCTACTGGACACCAACGTGTCCACTCTCCAGGGAGCAAAAATTGTGAGTGAATTAAAGGAAATTCTTGAGGCTCTGGCGCGAAACCGCTCGAGGGCAGAGGCGGCAGAGGACTTAGGTATCAGTACCAGGACCCTGCGGCTCAAATTGAATAAGTTTCGTGAGGCTGGTTTACCTGTCCCTCGCGCGTATGCGCGGGCTTAGGGGTTGAGATATGGCGATTAATACCACGGCAGAATCATTGCTCGCCCAAGTCAGGGCATACCAGGATCAGATAGCGGCTTCGCGGCCCTCTGGGATTGGCCAAGAGCAGTCCACTGAGATTAGAGGCCCGAGCTTTTCTCAGCAATTCTCAGAGGCCATGGTGGACACCCTTCGTGAGGTGTCGGATGTCCAGCAGTCCGCGACGGCGCTCTCTGAGGCTTACCAAGCCGGAGAGGATGTTCCCCTGACTGACGTCGTCGTGGCGATGCAGAAGTCATCGCTGGCCTTTGAAACCACGCTGCAGGTACGGAACAAGGTCCTGCAGGCTTACCAAGACATAATGAACATGCCGGTCTAGTGCATTTGAGGTGTTGTAATGGCTGTAACAGCTGAAGAAATGGATATACAAAATCAGGCGCTCCTTGAACAGGATCAGGGCGATGGTTTTGATGAAGCCGGCTCGGCTCCGATGGTGGTCGATGATGGGAACATGCCTGCGACGACAGAAGAGCAGGGCAGTACGGTTGTAAATTTCTTAAACCAGCCGGCGGTGCAGAGGTCCCTCCCGATTATCGGTGGATTACTAGCAATCATTGGCGTCATCATGGCGGTGTCGCTTCTCCGTGAAGACACAAGCCGTGTTCTCTATCCAGACATGTCGGAGGCGGACAGGGCGGTGGCCTTTGAACAGCTATTATCACTCGGTATAGAGGCGAGGCTTGATCAAGCCACCGGAGCTCTACTAGTTCCGTCTGAACAGTATTACGAGGCTCGCATGCAGCTGGCCTCTGCTGGGATACCCAGCAGTTCATCAATGAACACCTTTGAATCACTGGGCCTGCAATCCAGTCTAACGACGAGTCAGTTCATGGAGCAGGCCCAGTACACCGCTGCCATTGAGCTGGAATTAGCAAGAAGCATTTCACAGATTAATTCAGTGCAGTCGGCCAGGGTGCATATTGCTGCTTCTAGGCAGAGTTCCTATATACGGAACAGAGAGCCCGCCAAGGCATCGGTCGTGGTCATGCCCTATCCCGGCCGGGTCATAACGGACTCGCAGGTCCAGTCAATCGTAAACTTGGTTTCTTCGAGCATTCCTTACCTGTCCACGGAAGCAGTTTCTGTCGTCGATGCACAGGGAAATTTGCTGTCAGATAATTTAAGTCCAGCCATGCGAGTGGCCAATGAGCAGTCGCGCGTGAGAACCAATTTGGAAGAGTCTTACCAAGGCAAAATTATCGAAATTCTCGCGCCTATTTTTGGTAGAGAGAACGTACAAGCCGATGTAGACGTCACACTCGACTTCACTGAATACGAAACGACCTCTGAAATTATAGACGGTAATGGGACCGGAGCTATGCCTACCTCAGAGGTTGTGATCACTGATACATCTCGAACGGCAGCGGCAGCTGGTGTGCCTGGAGGCGCAACCAATATCGTTCCCAACGACACTGTATTGGAGCAAGAGGGGGCGGATGCGCAGGGAGCGCAAGGAGTGACTGAGCAGGTAGTGAACAGTCAGACTACGCGCGACTATGATTACGACAGATCAATCCGCTATCAACGCAACGCGACTGGTGTGCTTACTAGACTGTCGGCAGCAGTAGTTGTGAACGAACTGGCGGCTAATCGCTCAGTTGCACAGGAAGACGGTAGTGAGACCCTCGTCCCAATCCTTTCCGAGGAGAGGCTTTTGAGTTTGATTCAAGGCGCTGTCGGCTATAGCCTCGACCGGGGAGATAGTGTTGCCGTGTCTATTTCACCATTCCGGACGGAAGATATAGTGGCGATTTCAATTCCTTGGTATGAAAATGACGCAATACGCTATTGGGCAAGAATCGTACTGATATTTGCAACATTAGTTCTATTTCTGATGATCGCGGTTAGACCGCTCGTTGGAAGATTGGTCGGTGGCCAAGTAATGGGGGTTACATTCGGTGTGAAGCAAACTGGCGCAGCTACTAAGACTACTGTTGTAGAGAGCCTGGATGAGCTTACAGATGAGCTCTCAGAAGAGGAGGCGGCAGAAGCAGCTGAGATGATGGATGCCGGTGAAACTCTTGAAGAGATCAAGAAGAAAATCCAGACCAAGAAGTCAAGGATCTCGGCTGACATGCTCGATACTGCTAATTCCTATGACGACAAGGTGGCCGTTGTTCGACTTCTTGTAAGCGAAGACGTGGGTCGAGTTGCCAACGTGTTCAAGAAGATGATTAAGGTTTAAGAGGCGGATTTAAGTCATGGCTGATTTAGACAAGCTATCCGAGCAAGCGAAAAATGAAATAGCGCTCCTCACCAGTATTGAGAGGGCGGCAGTACTACTGCTTTTGCTTGGCGAAGAGCAGGCAGCAAATATCATTGCATATTTGTCTCCTCGGGAGGTCCAAGCGATTGGTTCTTCTATGGTTGCGGTTGCGGACTTATCACAGGAGACAGTGGACTACATCCTTGATGAATTCATCATGACGATTCGCGGGCAGACAAGTCTCGGGCTGGGGACCATGGAGTATGTATCCTCAGTCTTCAATAAAGCGCTTGGTGAAGAGAAAGCTGCCACGGTGCTTGGCCGGATTATGCCTGGTGGAGCATCGAGCAAGGGCCTAGAGATGCTGCAATGGATGGACGCTAGATCTATCGGTGAAATGATAGGAGGCGAGCATCCACAGGTGATCGCAATCGTGATGTCTGTACTCGAATATGATGTGGCAGCCGATGTTTTGAATTATTTACCGGTAAAGATTCGTTCGGAGATAGTTAAGCGAGTAGCAAATCTCGAAACAATCCACCCGAATGCCATGGCGCAACTTGAGTCAATCATGAAGGAGCAGTTCCACAGCACAAGTGCCAAGGCTTCTTCGTTTGGTGGCGTTAAGACTGCCGCGAAGATCATGAACTTTACAAAGACTGAGATGGAGGCGTCTATCTTTGGCGGCCTAGAAGAGGGTGACCCTGATCTTGCGCTAGCTATCATGGACAACATGTTCACATTCGAGAACTTGAGCGCTTTGGATAATAAAAGTATCCAGACACTTATGCGGTCTCTAGATCAAGATCTTTTAATGACTGCGGTCAAGGGTGCGGATGAAGCGGTTAAGGACAAGTTCTTAGATAACATGTCGCAGCGAGCGAAGATTATGTTCATGGATGAGATGGAAGCAAAAGGACCTGTCCGCATTACCGATGTGGAAGAAGCGCAAAAACAGATATTGCGATTGGCCAGACAGATGTCTGATGCTGGCGAGATTGTTCTAGCGGGTAGAGGAGACGATTTTGTCTAAGAAAGAACACGCCTTCGAGGCCTGGGAGCCACCTGCCACGGCATTGCTGAGCGATTTTACGCCCATTGATTTTTCCGAACTGAGGGATTCAGTTTCTTCAGATGACTTCGAGGAGTGGGATCCAACTACCTCTGCTATCGCGGCGAAAGAACTTATAAACGATATTGAGGCCCTGAGTAGGGATGCCGACGAACTTAACCATGAGAGTGAGATAGAGAACGATCACCCCCCCGAAGAAACAATCGATCCAAATGAGATAGCAAAATACAGCGAGATCGAATTACAAGAGTTTGGTGAGCAAAAATACCTCGATGGAAAGGCCGATAGCGAGGCTCAATTAGCTGATAAATATAGAGAAAAAGAACAAGAGATATCAGAATTGCTTGAAGCCCTAGCTCTAGAAAAAATTGACACAACCGCATTAGAGCTCGCTCTCAGAGAGCTACTAGTTAAAAGTATTGAATTGATTACCCGGTCTTCGATCAAAGAGAGTAAAAAGGGTCTAGAAAATATCATACAAGAGCTGGTTAAGTTCGCTCAAAGCTCTGTCTCTGAAGAGAAATTGATTTGCCTTTCGGAAGTGGATTTCGAAAAGTTCGATTCGAAGTCTCTCAAGTTACCCAAAAATATCAGGATCAAGTCTGATCCCACTCTTAATATTGGAGATGTAAAAATCGAGGTTGAAGAAGCAGCACTCGAGAATTTTTATGAAGACCGCCTTAAAAAAGTCTGTTTCGAGCTTAACGGCAAATGAATATATTCGACGCTTCCATTCAAAATCTCCACAAGTCTCAAGCGAATTTCGCGCCACTAAAACCCATACCCTGTGGCAAAGTGGAGAGATTAGCCGGTCTGACGGTGAGGGTTTCAGGCCTGTCGGCTGAGATCGGCTCAGTCTGCAAAATCCATGTCAATTCTGGGAGAGATCCTGTTTCGGCAGAGGTCATAGGATTCGATTCTGATGGTTTGATGCTAATGCCGCTTTCCGATACGGGTGGCATTAAGCCAGGCTCTCAGGTACGGCTTTCAGAAAAAGACCACCTATTTGGTATCGGGCCGGAAGCGTTAGGAAGGGTTGTTGATTCTAGAGGCCATCCTGTAGACGGATTGGGTCCGATTGTGAGGGAGAGATTTATTGATCTTGAGCACAGGGAATTGAATCCACTGGATAGAGGAAAAATTCACCAGGTCCTAGATACAGGCATTAAGGCGATCAATGGTGCGTTGACATTTTGTAAGGGCCAACGAATCGGCTTAATCGCAGGCTCAGGTGTTGGTAAGAGTGTGTTGCTAGCGATGTTGGCAAAGAATACAGCGGCTGACGTTGTAGTTATTGGATTGATTGGTGAGCGTGGGCGAGAGGTACAGGAGTTTATTCAAAATACTTTAGGACCTGAAGGAATGCAGAAAGCTATAGTTGTCGCTGCACCCGTCGATGTATCGCCAGTTAGTCGAGTTCGGGCTGCAAAAGTAACGCACGCTGTTGCCGAATACTTCGCAGGATTGGGTAAAGATGTACTTATTCTATTTGACAGCCTTACTCGAGTTGCACATGCGCAGAGAGAAGTCGGGCTTGCTACGGGGGAGCCGCCTACCACCAAAGGATATCCTCCCTCCGTATTTAGCCTGTTACCGAGGCTGATTGAAAAGTGTGGTGTTAATAAGAATCAAACAGGTTCCATCTCTGCGATCTATACTGTGCTCGCTGAAGCAGACGACAGGAATGATCCAATAGTTGACATTGCGAGAGCGACATTGGACGGCCAGATCATGTTATCGCGTGAGCTAGCAGACTCAGCACACTATCCGGCAATTGATTTAGAAGGCTCTATATCACGAGTTGCAAGTAATGTTGTGACAAGAGAGCAAAATGAATTAGCTATGAAATTAAGGAGGCTGTGGACCACGTACAGTCAAAATCGAGACCTGGTTCAAGTCGGGGCCTATCAGAGTGGCACAAATTTAGAATTGGACGAGGCTATTGGAAAGAAAAGCGCTATCGATGAGTTTTTAAAACAGGATCAGAATGATTCATATACTTTTGAAGAGTCTATTGGCAGGCTTTCTCAGGCACTGATGGCATAGTGATGAGCGCATGGAAAACACTGCTGTCTCTCGAGAGCTATAAGGCTGACGATATTCGGTCCAACATTTCGAAACTAAGGCTCGAAATTTCGAATGTCGCTGAACAAATAAAGAAACTGGAAGAATTGATTTTTGATTATCATCAGATAGCGTCATTTACAGAGGGGCAGCGGCTGGATAGCTATAAGATTTATCAAACTTTCAACCTGATTTCACAGCTTGAGTCCGGGAGGAGCCAGCTGTATTTAACTCAGGGAAAGCTTCACAACCAGTTGAGGCAGAGTGAGAGTAGGCTCGCTTCGGCTGAACGAGAAAAATTGAAATATCGCAAGCTGCAAAGTAAGGCTGATAATTTGGTCAAGGTGAAAGCTCTGTCAAAGGATCAGATGGAAATGGATGATATTGCCCTCCGGAGGTTTAAGAAAATCAGCTGATCTCTACAGATTGGAATAGAAATTGCTCATATCGTTTGGACAACAATATTTCCCATGCAAGATAAACGAGTTTTAAATGATAGAGCTATCAAACTTCGATCTTTCTACGATAAAAGGTAAGTTAAATCAGGGGGTTACAAAAACTAGCTCCGGTCAAGGTTCTGAATTCGAGGAAATTTTTTCTGCGCAATTAGGGTTAAGCGGAAGTAAAAGCGGCAAAGACTCTCCGCTTTTGAATCAGCGCGGAGAAACAACCGTTCAAAACATTTCGGATGGAGAGTTGCGCCAACTGGCAGCGGAAGGCGTCAGCGACTTGTCGACTTTAGTAAAATCCAAAGTCGACGGCCGTCAGTGGCGCGGCAGTGAGCTATTGCCAACCCAAGATATTTCCCTGCACGAGATTGAGCGCATAGAATTAATAAAAACGCCAGCGGACAGGGTGGGTGAAATGTTGTCTAAACTGCCTATGGCAACAGAACAACTCTCCGAAATGGATGCTTCCAAAGCTTCCTCGCTAATTTCTTTTAGCCTGCAGCCCGCTGAATATTTCTTCGATATAGAGCCTTCCGAGAAGCATCAGATCGTAACATTCTCTGCACCCAAGCCTGACACCTTGAGCTTAAGAAACGAGAAATTGCTCCCAGAAGCTTCCATAATGGATGAAATTGCTGAGGTGATTGATCCGAATTTAAGGCTTGTCGATGGAGCCAAAGAATCTAGCAATTCGCATCTTGCGAACATCCTTAATACGCAAGTTATCGAATTCACGTCGCCTCAAAGTCAATCAGCTGCTAATCGGAAATCACAAGATCAGAGCAATGAAATAAGAGCTAGAATTAGCCCGAAAAGCTCTGATTTATTTGCATTGATTATTGAAGATCCCGATACAGCGGCCTTTCTAGGCGATAGGGAGGGTAATTCGACCGAGAAGGTTTTGATTCCAGCGACTGCCCTCCGTGGGGAGGATCGGGGTAAAAACAGGTCCGCCTTACTGGGCGCGACTTCCGTTGTTACCAAAGAAATTCAAGAGTTTGATCCGGCATCTAAGATCTTTCCTCAATTAAAGTCCGAACTCACAGATGCTGCGACTTCATCTTTTTCGGGAATGAAAACAACCAGCAGAGGAGAGAAAATAGAAAGGGTAATTTCAGATGAGGCCTCAACTAAGCAGGGTACGGTTGCGACGGTAAAGGAAGCGGCCGCAACAAATTCACAGTCGGATGCCCTCAGCGCTGCCGTTACAAGAATAATTCGCAATAAAAATATCTATGAGAGGCAAATAGACGGACACGCTACTAAGCGAGAGAGTAGTATCGAATATCGTTCGCAATCTCCAGAAGCACGTAGTGGCCCCTATATCGAAACCTTGAGCGGTCAAAGGCAAGTGTTGGTTGGAGGACGTCCAAGTAGATACACAATGGCCGATCCGGCGAGTGAGTCAGAGGCTTCAGCACGGGTTGATGAAACGTCGACAAGAACTATATTAAGAAAATCAGATCTGCCATTTCCATCAACCACTAAGCTGGCAATGACACGTGGGATAGACATGCAGTCACTCAAACCTCAGGAAGAAGTGGTAGGACTTTCAGGTGAATATCAATCCCAAACAAGGGCAAGACTCAAAAAATCTCGCGCTGCCTATTCGGGAATTCGCGAGACAGGGGGTGCGCAGCCGCAGGCAGTCGAGTCAAGAATCGCTAGTCAAGGTATGGTCAAGAATGTCTCCAAAGCTCAGGAGATGGATATCACCCTGGCTGGTTCGGGAATTCGCGTGGCAGGGGGTGCGCAGCCGCAGGCAGTCGAGTCAAGAATCGCTAGTCAAGGTATGGTCAAGAATTTCTCCAAAGCTCAGGAGGTGGATATCACCCTGGCTGGTGTAAGATCTGAGGTTGAAAGTGAGGCATCCACAGGAAGAATAAGCGAGCTTCTCTCAATGAATTCAGAGAATAGGGGAGGTATCAAAAGTGCTTCAATCCTGCAGCCTGCTGAATTAATTGCGCCTTCGGCATTCCAAGAAGGTCAGCCCGCAGAGGGTATGGCAAAGCGTGTAGGTCCAAATTCGATTCAAGCTGAGCTAGATCTTTCTGGATACGACCACCGGAGAGAGTTGCTTAGCGAAGAATTAGATAAGCGAGTTGGTCAATTAATAAGAAGCGTTAGCTCCCAGATTAAAGCTGGTCAGCCTAACGAGCTTCAGATTAAATTACACCCTCGGGAGCTTGGAATAATTACCTTTGGCGTGGAATTGCTCGATGGTAACGATATTAGTGTTAAGATTTTGAATGCGTCTGAAGAAGCCACTAAACTGGTGAAAGAATACTGGCCATCTCATTGGCAGGATGGGGGAGCGAAGGTATCGAATATAGAGGCTGGCGAAAGAGGCTTGTCTGGCAACAAATCTGATCCTAACCCGGACAGAAAAGAGGGTCATAACAATAATGGTGCATCGAAAGATGGGGGCGACTCTTTGGGGTGGGTTGCAGAGCGGGACTTAGACCAAGGCCCTGCTGAAAACGAACATAATATTGATATAACGATATAGTTAACAGAAGGAAAGCTGCAATGGCTGATGAAGAAGTTCAGGAAGGTGGTAAATCAAAACTACCGATTAAGTTGATAGCTATCGTGAGTCTGATTGGGATAGTGTTAGTGGTTGGCACTGTAGTAGGAACGCTATTCATTACAGGATATTTTGATCAACCCGATCCAGAAGAGATGGTGGCTGAAGGGGGCGTGGGATCGGCGGATGACGAAGAAGCTGAAGATACCGGGCCAGCACTTCTCGAGACGCCTAATCCGTCAAGATTGGATACGCTTTATCACAGATTTGAGACTCCATTCACTGCCAATGTCTCTCAATCTCGAATGGTTATGCAGATATCTGTAAGCTTGATGACTCATTATGATCAACTGGTAATTGATAACGTTACTAATAATGAAGACGCTGTTCGCGCAGCAATCAATGAAGCTCTGTCAGAGACTACAGAAGCCGAGGTGATGATGCCAAATTTCCGTCAGATGCTCGAGGAGAGGGTACGAATACGTATAAACGCGATGCTTGAGCGCTTAGAAGATTTTGGTGGAATCGAGTCAGTCCTGTTTACAGAATTTCTAGTTCAATAATTGAGAGAAATGACGATGGAAAACTCTGATGAGTCGCAGCTGACCCAAGAAGAAATTGATGCTATTGCAGAGGAATTCTCAGATAAAGAAGCCTCTGTTATCAATCCTTCTTCGTCGGCGGCTCGGGTAAAATCACATGACTTGACGTCTTCAGATTCGTCGCTCGGATTTAGCAATAATTCGATTGATCTCTTAAACGAGAGGTTTGCTCGACAGCTTCGTATGGGTCTTAATGACGTGCTGCGTACGCATCCTCGGGTTACTACTGAGCCCGTCCAGCTTTTACCTTTCTCTGAGACTATGGTTGAGATGAAACCACCGCTCTCGATCCATACATTTCGCATGGATCCTTTAAGGGGTATGTCGATAGTCGTTGTTGATCCTAATGTTGTTTTTACTTCTCTAGATGATTTTTTTGGTGGTATTGGTGAACCTATTGGAGAAATAACGCCCACAAGGATATTTACGCCAACTGAAGATTCTATCATCGAACTGTTATTGAATATTGTGTTTGGTTCGCTAAAGGAAGCATGGGCTCCAGTGATGCCAGTTAACTTTCATAAATCTGCCTCTGAAATTAACCCGCAGTTTGTCCAAATCGCCGACGAAGATGATTTGATGTTGAAAAGTACGATCAAGTTCATGCTAAAAGACGGGACTGAGGCTGCATTATATCTTATTCAACCAGTATCGCTGTTCAAACCTGTGCGGGACCTGCTGCGAACCCGAGTACAAGGTTCGGAAGATACAGGTTCTGATGATCGCTGGCGCGAGCAATTGAAGGATGCGGTCCTTGATGTTTCAGTTGAAATGCGCGTAACAATGGGGTCGGCATCTGTCAGGTATAAGGATATAAAAAATCTTGAACTCGATCAGATTATTTTGTTCGACATGGAGGACGAATGCACCATTTACGTGGACAAGAGCCCATTTTTTTATGGCGCCCTTGGTAAAAAGGACAACCAGTCAGCTGTAAAGATCACCAGACCTTATACTTTTGATGATTAATTCACCTATCCGAGATACAGCCATGAGTGAAGAAAATAACACTGCAGACCAAACTTCCGAGCATGATGTCCTTTTGTCAGCTCACCAGCAGAAAACTGAAAATAGGTCGATTGTTGAGAATAGTATTGACCTTGAATCAGACCTCATAAATAACCTTCCCGTTAATATTTCGGTGGAGGTCGGCAGGACTAAATTCAAAATCGAAGAACTGATGAGGTTGACCCAAGGCTCTGTTGTGGAGCTTGATAGGCTTGCTGGAGAGCCTCTTGACTTGCGTGTAAATGACGTCTTGATTGCGCAAGGGGAGGTCGTCTTAGTGAATGATAAGTATGGCATTCGACTGACCCAAGTAGTGCCAAAAACTGAGCGTCTCAAGCAGATGGACAAATAGTGATATTTGAATAAATACTTCTTCTTACGTGACGACAGACCTCTTACAAATATTACTCTCCGGGGTAGTGGTGCTGGCATTAATCTATGCCTCCGCCAAGCTGTATGAGAAATACGGAATTAATCTCGCACAAAAACCTAGTGGCGAGATAAAAGTCGTTGATTCAGTGTATCTCGGCAAGCGCGGGAGGTTGTTCTTGGTAGAGGCTGAAGGTCAAATTTCCCTATTAGCCGCCGATAGTACTACTTTATCGGTAATTTGGACGAGGGAAGTTTCAGACCCTCGACCACCAGCGGGGACGAAGCAATGCTCATCAGTAGAGCAGGTCCAAGAAGACGATTGAAAAACGCAGTTAGGGCGTTTCTACCCTGTATCTTGATGGCTTTAGCGACACCTACCTTCGCCCAAGGCCTTCCCGCGGTATCCGTCACGACAGACGCATCCGGTGCGTCTGAATACAGCCTTACTCTGCAGATTCTGGTTCTCATGACGGTGCTGACGTTATTGCCATCATTGTTAATAATGATGACTTCCTTCGTCAGAATAATCATAGTCATGTCGCTTCTGCGCCAGGCCCTTGGCACGGGGCAGACTCCGCCAAATACGGTCTTGGTTGGTATTTCCTTGTTTCTAACTTTGTTCGTAATGAGCCCAGTGTTTGAGACGGTCTATAACAACGCTATGGTTCCTTATTTGAATGAAGAGCTCAGTGCAGAGTCAGCAATCGAGGTAGCTTCGGCTCCCGTAAGGCAGTTTATGATAGCTCAAACCCGAGAAACTGATCTTTCAGTATTTGCATCTATCGCTGAGATTGAGGATCTAGATGAAGAGTCAGTGCCGATAAACGTCCTAATTCCAGCATTCATGACGTCTGAATTAAAAACAGCGTTTACGATAGGTTTCTTGATATATATTCCTTTCGTGATCATTGATCTCGTCGTAGCTAGTATTCTCATGTCTATGGGTATGATGATGCTTTCGCCGATGATGATATCAATGCCATTTAAACTCATGTTTTTCGTTTTGGCGGATGGGTGGACATTAATCATGCAATCGCTGACCGCCAGCTTTTCTATCTAATGACTGTTTCTGACGTAATAGATATTGGGCAAGATGCTCTATTGACTGCGGCCCTACTCGCTGGGCCGATTCTTGGCGTCATTCTATTACTTGGTTTGATAATTGGCATATTGCAGGCAGCGACTTCTATTCAAGAAATGACATTAAGCTTTGTCCCAAAACTTCTGGGACTGATACTTCTCCTTTACTTCATTGGAAATTGGCAGCTTGGTGTGCTTATCAATTATTTTGAGCGACTCATGGACGCGCTGCCCATGTATCTGATTTGAGCTGTGAATTACGATATCGTCTATTTAATTACGAACTCGGGATACATGTTGATACCCTTCGCGAGGTTGTCAGCATTTTTAATTGCAGCTCCTATATTTTCTCTGACTGCATTTAACCTTCAATTAAAAATCTTATTTGCTCTGGCAATAACCTTACTGATCTGGGATCCTGAAATGGTCCCTGCCCCATTAGATTTGATATCTTTAGTCAGGGTGATTTTTTTTGAAGTTATCCTCGGTGCTGGGCTAGGTCTGTGCCTACAAGCTGTGACTGCCGCTGTTGCTGTAGCTGGTGCTGCGCTATCGAATTCCACTGGCCTGGGTATGGCTAATCTCGTTGACCCAACCTTAGGAAATTCACCGGTAATTTCTCAGTTTTTAGTGATTCTCTCGAATCTGATTTTCCTAACGATTGATGGTCACCTCCTGTTGATTGATCTCCTTGCTAAAAGTTTTGAGACGGTTCCAATTGGTTTTAGCGGAGATTCCTTCGAGTTCTATGAAGCCCTCCTTAATGTGTCGGGTCTTATTTTTGCGGGCGGACTTGCGATTGCACTTCCAATCTTACTGTCTATCTTGGTGATTAATCTCGCATTAGGTTTGATTACTCGATCCGCGCCATCACTGAATGTCATTTCGGTTGGATTTCCATTTATTCTCATTATGGCCTTGCTTGGAATGGGCTTAGCACTACCTGTACTCGTAAATTCAATTTCGGGTGCGTGGACTACACTCTTCGAATTCATGGTCTTTTAATTGCATGGCTGATCAAGACTCAAAAACAGAAGAGCCGACACAGAGGAAACTCGAAAAAGCGCGGGAAGAGGGCCAATTTGCCAGATCTCAGGACTTAACAGTAGCATCCATCACATTGGGGGCCGCTTTGGCAATTTATGCTATAGGCATTTACTTTCCTCGTAATATCTTAGAATTAATGACATCGCTCTTCCTCCTCGATCAAAATTTGATTGAAAATCCGAACAGCATGCAGGCTAGCTTCCTAACAGCCTTTGTAGACCTGCTCTTGCTCTTTTTGCCGGTTGTAATCGTAACAATTGTTATGGCCATTGGAGCTAATTTCCTATTTGGCGGTATAGGTTTTTCCATAAAGGGGTTCCTGCCGAAAAGTCAAAAAATAAACCCCCTGAGCGGGTTAAAGAAAATATTTAGCACCAAGAGTTTGTTTGAGCTGGTAAAAAGTTTGCTTAAGTTGGTGGTCATCTCAGGGTTTTTATATTTTTGCTATGTCTTGTTTTGGGCAAGATTGCTGAGCATCGGTACATTATCCACCCAGCTTGCAATTATTTCTGGAATGTCAATCGTTGCTCAGGCTTTTGTTGTACTCTCGATAGCGTTGCTGATCATTGCTGCGGTAGATGCTCCCTATCAGTTTTTTCAATTCAAAGATCAGCAAAAAATGTCATTTCAAGAGATTAAGGATGAATATAAAGAAAGTGAAGGTCAGCCAGAAGTAAAACGAAAAATACGAGAAAAGCAGCGGGAAGCGGCAATGGCTTCCATGATAGATGCTATAAAGGATGCTGATGTGGTCGTGACTAATCCGAATCACTTCGCTGTTGCGCTTTCTTATCAGGTTGGCGGAACAGCAGCACCGGTAGTAATAGCCAAGGGAATGAATTTAATTGCTGAAAAAATAAAGGAAGAAGCAAAAAATCACGGGGTCACAATTTTTGAGCAACCTGAGTTGGCGCGTGCATTGTATTTCACTACTGAGATAAATTCTCAAATTCCAGAACAACTATACAAAGTGGTTGCTGAGGTGATTGCTTATGTATTTAATCTGAACGCTTTCGTGGCAGACCAAAGACAAGTGCAGAAACCGTTAATTAGAGTCCCAGATGATTGCAGATATGACGAATTCGGAAGAGCGATTAACAAGTCAGACTGAACAAAATATCGAGCCTAGAATCATTAGTGCTCTAAACAGAGCAAATAAGGACGGTGAGCTTGTTCTATCTTTGACTCATTATGAGACGCTAAAGCGTGCTAGGAAGAGGCTGCTTTCTAAGGAACCTATTTGTTTCTTAAAATCTAATAACCCCCTAATTCTCGCGCATTATAAAAAGTTATTAATCCACTACATTTCAAATAAGAAAGATAGGAGTGTCGTCTATTACAAAGGTGGTTCTGTCGATGCAATGTTGTCGGTCATGAATTCGAGCATGCAGTCATACTCCATGGACAAAGTGCTGGGTCAGAAAAACAGCATCCTGGCGCGAGATAAACTAATTCTCGTAGTTGAGAGAGAGGAAGACTTGATTGATGACGAGTGGGCGTTGCTTGAGTTATTCAAATCTGATTTGAGATTTGGTCCGATGGGGATTATTGCGAGCACCAGTTCTAATGTACGAGATAACGATATCGAGAGGGTTCCTCACGAATACCTTTTTGAATTTGGAGAACTAAGTGAACAGGAATTCGAGATACTTGATCGCGTTGATATTCCGCAGAGGATTTCTCATGGTTATGAGTATATCCAAATGCAAAAAGAAGGAGCTCGCAGCGAACGCGTCATGGACGATAGTAATGGAACTTTAAGTCAATACGAAACTTCGAGGGCAGAGAGTTTTGCTTCGAAAATCTTGAATGTACTGACCACCGACGAACTTTCGATGCTAGTTTTCTTTACATTACTGATCTTAGAGATTACTTACTTCGCGGGTAGACATGGAGTGTTTGGATAACGAAGCCTGTAGTCTAGAATAATCGATACGACGCTGACTCAGCTCTTTTTTCTTCCAGCCCTGCGTTGTACTGATCGATTGATTCACGGGCCGCCCCAAGGTCTATCTCCTCACAAGTACCAAATATGCTGTAGTCGTAAATATTTGTGTACGAGCCGTCATATCGAGAAATTCTTGATCCGGCGTAGTATCTCACATTTTGGTCATATCCCTCGTACCAAGTATACCCGCTGTAGTAATCATAAATTTCAAGTCTATCTATATAACCAGTGAAGCCATACAGAGTTGTGTTTTTTCCATGGAAAATAGGCACGCTCGCTGCGTACATTCCATCTGGTGCTAGTTTCACTGAGCCTACCAGTTGATTAGTCCTTCTGAAAAAGAACAAGTTCGTGAATCGATATTCATAATCTGTTCGGTAAAGGTCACACTTGAGAATTAGATTTCTTCTCAGAGGTTCTGCTACGGTGCTCCATTCCTGCGCAACGATTGGAATAGTTACGATAGATATGAGTAACGATAGTAGAGAACGATATCTCATTGTCTCAACCTCGATATTTCAGCCTGTCCCTTAAAGAACAGGAGCCTATAGGCAATATCGACACTTTGGCAAACCTTTCTTAATCTGTTCTGAATTGAAGGCAATAACCTTAACTGAATCTTAACGCAGTTGAATTTCGTCAGAATCCATGGGTTACTAGGCTTGAGATCCGAGCTATCGTGATGCTATAACTGTCGCGAAGGAGTCAAATTTGCACCCAGGTGAGATATGAAATTAACTAAATCAATCATCGCTACCATTTCTATTTTGGTAATATCTGTGTCAGTGCTGGCGCAGCAGCCTCCTCCGCCTCCAGGTGGTCCCGGTGGTCCTCCTCCAGGTGGTCCCGGTGGTCCTCCTCCAG
>Ga0222719_10001364_pt1 | contig 23809 bp, 23 predicted proteins | sample C33_34DmetaG_FD_165039 | JGI IMG/M metagenome (GOLD analysis project Ga0222719, IMG submission 165039) | Estuarine water microbial communities from San Francisco Bay, California, United States - C33_34D | ecosystem: Environmental > Aquatic > Marine > Unclassified | place: USA: California...
AGTAAACACTTACTTCAACAACTTCAACTATGCACGTGAACAAGACTTAATCGAAGATCTTACGATTGAGTCAATCAAGATGTATGGGCATGAAGTTCGATATCTTCCAAAAACTGCAGTTCGCACAGATTATTTGTTCGGCGAAGATACGTTAATGCAATTTAACGATGCAGTTGAGATGGAAATGTATATAAAGAACGTTGAAGGATTTGAAGGGGAAGGTGATTTTCTTTCAAAGTTCAATTTAGAGATTCGTGATCAGATTACATTTGTTGTCGCTCGTAAAAGATTCGATCAGGCTAAATCTGAGCAGTTGACTACTGAAGTTGGATATAACTATCTAACTGAGGAATCTGACACAAACTCACCATCACGCAGAAAACTCTCTACTGCCTACGAAGGTTTTTCAGTATCGTTAGAAGACGGTAATGGAGAAGGTTATTCAATTACTACAAATCGCCCAACTGAAGGCGATTTAATCTATTTTCCACTTGTTGAAAAGTTGTTTGAGATTAAGTTCGTAGAGCATGAACAAGTATTCTATCAAAACGGTAGACTACAATCATTTGATCTACGTTGCGAACTCTTTGAATACAGCAACGAACAGATTAACACTGGTAACACTTCAATTGACGTGATTGAGGATACTTATACTACGGATATTCTTGCCTACGAGATGATTCTTGAAGATGGTGACAATCTATCACTTGAAGAAGGTGGTTCGCTTATGCAAGAGTTTGTCATTACTGCTTCTGGTCAACTTGTTGCAAATAATGCATACTTTAGTAGTAATGATCCCGTGTTCGTGCAAAGTGATATTATAGACTTTTCAGAATTAAATCCATTTGGGGAAACGGACCGCTACTAATGTTTACTTCATTTTACCACGGCACGATTCGCAAATATGTGATTGCATTTGGAAATCTCTTTAACGACATCGTTGTTCAGAGACTTGACATTAACGGAAATCGCATACAGTCTATTGCGGTGCCGCTTGCTTACGGTCCAAAAGAAAAATGGTTGACAAGGCTCGCTCAAGATCCAAATCTGGATCAACAAGTAGCGATTACTCTTCCACGCATGGGATTTGAGATTGCCTCAATGAACTATGCACCTGCACGAAAGTTATCTTCAACCATAAAGAATATTCGTATAAAGACAACAGACTTTAATCGTGTTGATACGCAGTATGTTCCTGTTCCTTATGATATTAACATGTTGCTTTCAGTCTTTGTAAAGAACGCAGATGATGGTGCACAAATCGTTGAACAGATACTACCATATTTTCGCCCAGAGTTTACAACGAATGTCATTCTAATACCTGATATGGGTGTAGTTGTTGATACACCAATCGTTCTACAAGATGTGTCAATTGAAGACGCATACGAAGGTGACTTTGATACTCGACGTGCTTTAGTTTATAATCTAAACTTTCAGATAAAAGCATACTTCTATGGTCCAGTTTCTCATAGCGGTATTATTAAGAGAGCAATCACGAATGTCTTTGGCGATACACCTGCGAATTCAGAGAAAATTGCAAAGGTTACTGTTACACCATCAATGTTTGCGAATGGTTCACCATTGACTTCTCCATCTGCGAATACACAACTAGATGTAGGCATTAATCAAATCTCTATTGACAATGACTTCGGGTTTACAACTAATATTAATGAAGATGCTACAACTTTAAACGAGTAGTAAAATGAAAACAAATCTTGAAAAGAATATGGAAGAACTTCTGAATTTAGATAATAATATTGAACCTATATCAGAAATTATTTCTAATTCAAGAGAAATCGTTGAGAAACCACCATTACAGATATCAGAATCTGATATCATTATGGATGATTACGAATATGCTAGACAGAATCTAAAGAGCATTATCGAGTCAGCACAAACCTCTATTGAAGATTTATCATCTATCGCTTCTACTTCTGAGTCACCGAGAGCTTATGAAGTATTATCTACGTTAATGAAAACAATCGTAGATGCTAATAAAGATTTACTCGAACTTCAGAAGAAGGTAAAACAACTGAAAGAAGAGAAATTAGATAAACCACAGAACGTTACAAATGCATTATATGTAGGGAATACCAGTGAATTGATTAAGTTAATCAAAGGTAATACCTAATTCAAAAGCGACATACGCATTATAACGTGAAAACAAAAAGAAGTAAATAGATTTCACACCAACCGAAGAAAATAAGTTCAATATTGGTAAAGGGCAGTGGTTTATTTTTGGATCCACTAAAACATAATGTCAGAGAACTACTTAGCAAATCCTAATTTAAAAAAGGCACATGTGCCGATTGAATGGACTGCGGAACAGGTTCAAGAACTGATTCGTTGTTCAAAGGACATGGCGTATTTCATTGAAAACTATGTTAAGATCGTCAATCTTGATCAAGGTTTGATACATTTTAAGATGTATCAATATCAAAAAGAAATGGTAAAGACGATTGATGAGAATCGTTTTACTGTAATTAAAACTTGTCGTCAGGCGGGTAAAACTACTACATCGGCAGCAATTATTCTTTGGCATGTACTTTTTAATGATAACTATAGTGTTGCAATTCTTGCAAATAAGTTGTCTACTGCTCGTGAGATTTTAGCAAGAGTTCAACGCGGATATGAATATTTACCGAAGTGGTTGCAACAGGGTGTGATTACTTGGAATAAAACGAATATTGAGTTAGAAAACGGCAGCACGATTATCGCCGCATCAACTGCTTCCAGTGCTATCCGTGGTATGAGTATTTCATTACTATATCTCGATGAGTTTGCATTCGTACCTCGTAATATTCAGGAAGACTTCTTTACTTCAGTTTATCCTACTATTATTTCAGGTACAAAAACAAAAATCGTGATTACTTCAACTCCAAATGGTTTTGACTTATTCTATAAGATATGGATAAACAGCGTTGAGAATCGAAATGAATATGCAAACTTTGAGGTTAACTGGGATGCAGTTCCAGGTCGCGATGAAGAGTGGAAACAAAAAACAATTTCAAACACGAGTGAAGATCAGTTTCGTCAGGAGTTCGAGGCTGAGTTTATTGGTTCAGCACATACTCTAATATCACCAACTATTTTAAGAACACTTGCTTTCATTAATCCTATTCATACTTCTTATGGTGGCAATCTTAGAATATACAAAGAACCTGTAAAGGATCATCATTATTTTTGCGTGGTTGATACTTCAAGAGGTTCAGGAATTGATGCATCTGCTTTCGTAGTTGTTGATACAAGTACAGCACCATATGAGGTCGTCGCTGCTTATACTGATAATCTAATTGCTCCTCTTTTATATCCTGAAGTAATTCATAATGTTGTTAGGTCTTTTAACAATGCATCTGTTCTCATTGAAATTAATGATAATGGTCAACAAATAGCAGATATTCTACATTTTGATTTAGAGTATGAAAATGTGATCTTTACTGCAGTGAAAGGTCGTGCAGGTCAGGTTATTGGTGGCGGGTTCTCTAAAACCGTGCAGAAAGGAGTGAGAACTACAAAACAAGTAAAACGAATAGGTTGTGCGAACATTAAAACAATGATTGAGAAGTCACAGATACTATTACATGACTACCACGTTATCAATGAGTTTTCTACTTTTATACAAAAGAACGCTTCATATGAGGCTGATGCGGGTGCCCATGATGATTTAGTAATGTGTCTAGTTCTTTTTGCGTGGTCTACAAACCAAGAGTTCTTCAAAGAGATCACAGACACTAATTTTCGTAAGAGATTATTGGATAATCGTGATCAAATGCTCTCAGATGATGTTTTACCATTCGGATTTATCGATGATGGAAGTGAAATTGAAAATGTAATAAATAATTCAAACATGTCCAGCCAAGGTGAGATTTGGAATGGTTTAGATGGTAGTAACAAATGGAATGACTGGTGATCTATAAGTTCATCAAATTATAAATAAAAAAGAATTTGATAAAAAACAATCTGACAAGGAGATAAAAGATGCCTTTTCAAGTTTCACCAGGCGTTAATGTTTCTGAAATTGACTTGACAACAGTTGTTCCTGCCGTCTCAACCACAACTAGCGCTATTGCTGGTTGGTATCATTGGGGTCCAGTTGCAAAGAGAGTCCTTGTCGATTCAGAAAGCACTCTAACTTCACAGTTCGGAGAGCCTGATTCAAATAACTATCAAGAGTGGTTTACCGCAGCAAACTTTCTTGCTTATGGTAACGCTCTCTACGTAGCTCGCGTTGAAAATGATGCAAACAATGCTTCAACGTCAACTGTCGGTCGTTATGTAAAGAACGACGATGACTATGAGCAAAACTATTCAACTGGAATTACTGGTGGTGGTGACTGGGTTGCAAAGTATCCTGGTGTAATTGGTAATTCACTCAAAGTTTCAGTTTGCGTAAGTGCAAACGCATATACTTCAACGATTGCAGCAAATCTAGAGTTCCAAGCTGGCAGAACTACAATTAAAACTGTTGGTGCAGATGGTCTACAAGCGATTAACGTATCCGGTTCTGTTTCTAATGGAGATGTAATTTTCCTACAGTCAGCTGGTATTAATCTTGGCGATGGTCTTTCAGTGACAAACGTAAGCGCAACTGAAATTACTGTAGCTACTGCTCCTACTCAAACTCAACTAGGAACAACAGATAATTCTACTCTAGTTTTTGCTAACACTGCTGTAAAGGCTGCTGAACGTCGTTGGGAATACTACAATAACTTCGATGCTGCTCCTGGTACTTCAACTTATGTATCAAATAAGGGTGGTGCTAATGATGAACTTCACATTGCTGTTGTTGACGAAGATGGTGAGTTCGCAGGAGTTAACGGTCAAGTTCTAGAAGCATGGAGCAACGTTTCACGTGCTCTCGGCGCTCAAACAACTGATGGTGCTTCAAACTACTACAAGGATGTTATTAATAATCGGTCATCTTATCTTTGGTGGGCAAGTCACGTTGATTCAATGACGGGCGCAGGTAGTGCTGCAACAACTACGTTCAGTGTTACAAGCGATAAAGCTGTTACAACTTCTCTCTCAGGTGGTGATGATGGTACTGCACCAACAAATGCTCAGATTATTGATGGTTACAATCTCTTTCAGAATGCTGAAGAAGTTGACGTTTCGCTTGTTCTAGGTGCTGATGCAAACGCAACAGTGGCTGCTCATCTTATTCAAAATATCTGCGAAACAAGACTCGATTGTATCGCTCTTCTTTCAGTAGAGTCTGGTGATGTTGTAAATAACTCAACATACGCTGGTAAGGAAGCAGAAGATTCAGTTACTTATCGGAATACTCTACCATCAAGTTCCTATGGTGTTCTTGACGGTGCTTGGAAGTATCAGTACGATAAGTACAACGATGTATACCGTTATGTTCCAATGAACGGCGATACTGCTGGTCTAATGGTTCGTACCGATACAACTCGTGATCCATGGTTCTCACCAGCTGGTTTCAATCGCGGACAAGTTAAGAATGTTGTGAAGCTTTCTTACAATGCTAAGAAGTCCGAGCGTGATACGCTTTACAAGGCTGGCATCAATCCAGTTGTAACGTTCCCAGGTCAGGGCACGGTTCTATTCGGCGATAAGACGATGCTATCACAGCCAAGTGCTTTTGATCGTATCAATGTTCGTCGTCTCTTTATTGTCCTTGAGAAAGCAATCTCAACTGCTGCTAAGTTTAGTCTGTTTGAGTTCAATGATGCTTTCACTCGGTCACAGTTCCGCAATCTAGTTGAACCATTCCTAAGAGACGTTCAGGGTCGTCGTGGTATCACTGACTTCCGTGTAGTTTGTGACGAAACAAACAACACTGGCGAAGTTATTGATCGTAATGAGTTTGTTGGTGATATCTACATTAAACCTGCTCGCGCGATTAACTTCATTCAACTTAACTTTGTTGCAGTTCGCAGTGGAGTTGAATTTGAAGAAGTAGTTGGACAGTTTTAATATAAATATAAAAGGATATATCAGGAGAAAAAGTCATGGCATTTAACATTAACGAATTTCAAGGAGCAATGATCGGCGGCGGCGCTAGACCTTCACTCTTTGAAGTTACGATGACGAATCCTTTTAACAGCGCGTCCGACGACAAGTTTCGTTTTATGTGCAGAGCAGCACAGATTCCTGGAACTAACGTTACTCCGATCAATGTTTTATACTTTGGTCGCGCAGTAAAGTTTGCAGGAAATCGCACCTTTGAGGATTGGACAACAACAATAATTAATGATGAGGATTTCGCAGTTCGTGCAGGATTAGAAGAGTGGGTACAAAATATTAACTCAACAGAAGGCAACGTTCGTCTTACTGGTGCTAATCCTGAAGCCTATAAGTCACAGGCTCAGGTAAGACATTATGGTAAAGAGGGTGCAGTTCTTCGTGAGTATAAGTTTGTTGGATTGTTCCCAACTGTTGTAAGCCCAATCGATCTAGACTGGACAGCAACAGACGCAATCGAAGAGTATCAGGTAACGTGGACATACGATTACTTTACTGTTGATACAGCTTCTTCGTTTGGTATTGCAATCAACACATAAAGATAACTATCTTTGCGAAAAAAAAGGGGGCTTTGGTCCCCTTTTTTTGTTTCAGTTCTATTATAAATAATAGCAAACATCAACCAAGGATTTATTATAATGGCTGAACTTTTTGGATTCACTATCGCAAGAAAAAAAGAAGAGAAGGAACAAGAAAAAACTCCTTCTATTGTAGCACCTACAGTAGAAGATGGTTCGATTGAGATTGCTCCTGGTGGTGCTTACGGAACGTATGTTGACTTAGAAGGTAAAGCTAAAAACGAAGGCGAACTTGTCACAAAGTATCGTGAGATGTCAGTTCAACCAGAGTGCGATACCGCAATTCAAGATGTTGTAAACGAATCTATTGTTGTTGATGAACTTGAGGGTCCAGTCGAAATTAACATGGACAAACTCAAGCAACCAGAAAGTATTAAGAAAAAGATTATTGAGAATTTTCAAGATATTCTCAGAATGCTTGACTTTAACAACAATGGTTATGATGTATTTCGTAAGTGGTATGTTGACGGCAGACTCTATTACAATATCGTAATTGATGAAAAAAATCCAAGATCAGGTATTAAATCTCTTCGATATATTGATCCTCGTCGTATTCGAAAAGTTCGTGAAGCAATTAAAGAGAAAGATGCACGAACTGGTGCTACTCTTTACAAGGGTATGAATGAATATTACATTTATAATCAGAAAGGTGTATCATCAACTGCTTCTGCTGGTCAAGGCACCAAGATTGCGAAAGATTCAATCTGTTACGTTCATTCTGGTCTGTTAGATTCGCGTAATCATCTTGTCTATTCTCATCTACACAAGGCAATCAAACCTCTGAATCAGCTTCGTATGCTTGAAGATGCCGTTGTTATCTATCGTCTCGCACGTGCACCAGAGCGTAGAATATTCTACATTGACGTTGGTAATCTTCCAAAAATGAAAGCTGAACAGTATCTTCGTGATATGATGGTAAAGCATAAGAATAAGTTAGTATATGATGCATCGACTGGTGAAGTGCGCGATGATCGCAGATATATGACAATGCTTGAAGATTTCTGGTTTGCTCGCCGTGAAGGTGGTCGTGGTACAGAAGTTACTTCATTGCCCGGCGGTCAAAATCTAGGTGAGATGGAAGATGTTGATTATTTCCGTCGCAAACTTTATAAGTCTCTAAACGTTCCCGTGACTCGTATGGAGTCAGAGAATCAGTTTAATCTTGGACGTGCTTCAGAGATTACTCGTGATGAGTTAAAGTTTAATAAGTTCATTCAAAGACTTCGCAATCGGTTTTCAATTTTATTTGATGAACTCTTAGAAATTCAGTTAGCTCTCAAGGGTGTTGCAACTCGGTCTGAGTGGCAAGAAATGAAAGAATACATTTATTATGATTTCATGGAAGACAATCACTTTAGCGAACTGAAGCAGTCTGAAGTTATGACTGAAAGACTTCGTATTTTGCAAGAAGTTGATTCGTTTGTGGGTAAGTATTTTTCAACTGATTGGATTCGTAAGAATGTTCTGCATATGTCTGACCAGGACGTTCAACAAATTGAAAAAGAGATTGATGCTGAATCTAAAGAAGGTGAAGATCTTGAAGGAGATGATCAAGAAGCTCCTGAACAACAACCTACAGCGAACACTGCGCCACCAGAACCTGCAGAAGAGTTTGAACCACCGAAAGAACTCAGCGATGAGGAGAAGAAACTAGTTGAAAGCATGACACGTTTCATGGATTCGATGGTTGACACAGACAAGGTGTAATCATGAAACCAACAGTTGATAATGCTAAACTGCTCACGACAGTTCTTGCAGTTATAAAGAAACAAGGTATTGAAATCAAAGAGGATTTAAGAGAAAATCTATACAAATCTTTGAATGAAATAGAAATACCTGCTGGAGAACAAGGTCTTCAAGGAGAAGTTGGACCACAAGGCGATCGTGGTTTAATCGGCGAGCAAGGTCCAATAGGTCCACAAGGTCCACAAGGCATACAAGGCGAGAAGGGAGAAGTTGGTGATAGAGGCGAGCAAGGTGAACCCGGTTTACTCGGCGAGCAAGGACCACAGGGAGAACAAGGCGAGCAGGGTATTCAAGGTCCGAAAGGCGAAAGAGGGTTCAAAGGCGAGAAAGGTGATAAAGGAGAAAAAGGTGATAGGGGTGATGTTGGACCTCAAGGCGTAAAGGGTGAACAAGGTCCTATTGGCGCTCAAGGAGCAAAGGGCGACAAAGGTGGAAAGGGCGACGCTGGAAAAGATGGAAAAGATGGTAAGGATGGTAAGAAAGGACTAAAAGGCGATAAGGGTGCTCGTGGTGCGAAGGGAGAAAAAGGAGCGAAAGGCGACCGTGGACTTGCTGGTAAAGATGGAAAGGATGGATCTCCTGGCAAAGACGCAGATGTAAAAAAAGCGTTAGTTAAGTTTGAGAAAGATTTTAATCAGTACAAAGCAAAACTCAATCAGCAACTATCGACAATGGGTGGTGGTGGTTCTACTAGAATACTAGACAATGATGATGTTGTATTTAATCGCCCAAGCCAGTTAGCAAATAATGACGTTTTGATATTTAATCATTCAATACAAAAGTTTACTTCATTAAATATTGTTGATGTAATCAATACAGTAAGGATACAACTAGAAGTGCAGTATGATAGATTAGTCGATGAAACTGCGGTAGGAGCCAACACATACACATATGTGGGTGAGGCTACTCCTGGATCTTATGCAAACACAGCTTCGTGGAGAATTAAGAGAGTAGGAGAAGTCAGCGGTAATACAGTTACGACGATTCTTTGGGCGAATGACACTGATAATTTCGATAAAATTTGGGATGATAGAACTACTTATACATATGACGTATAATTATACTTTTTTATAAATAAAGTAAAGAAAAACTATTTTCTAGAAGGGGAAAATAAAAATGGCTCTTATCATTGACCCAGATAATCTGTCCCAAGGGCAATCAAACACAAATAGTGGTGGAATCAATATTGCCGTCCCAAGTGGTAATACTGCTGTTACAATTGTTAACGCTTCATCTACCGCTCTACCATCGTTTTCAGTAAATGATTATTTTGAAATTAGAAATTCATTGAGCGCTAATACAAATGGTCTATATTATGTAACAACTGTTGGTACACCAACGAATGGTTATACTGTTAATAAAGTTGGTGGCGCTCAAGGTTCGCCAACAGCTGATGCTCGGGATGATGGTCTTGCTAATGCTGGTATTACATTCCTAGGAGCTGATACAAACGCCTTTACTCAAAAATCTGTTTACTTTGATACTTATTCAAAGAAAATTTGGTTAATTCGTCAAGGAAATCTTGACGACGTTGGTGAGTCACAAACGAACGGTGTTACCCTTCAGTCTCTCTACTCTTTCACAAAGGAAGAATGGAAGACCGACGATCTACTTATCAAGTTTGACTTCCCATTTACTGCTATTACGCCAGAACAGTTCGAAGTTGGAACTGGTTGGAGATTTTATGATGAAAATATCACAGACGGAACAACGAATCGTAAAACTCGCGAACTAGTTCGTACTGGAGGTTGGTCAGAAGTTAGCGAAGCTGGCGATTTACTTCAACAGTATTCGGGTATTATTACTCTAGGATCATTTGAAGACACTGCTGACTTTGCTCACGTTCAATTTGGCACTGACCCTGAAGATACTACAGCCGCTGATGACTTTGTGTTTTCTGGTCGTGTGAACGAAGCACTTCGCACCTTTGATGTCGCTTATAATCCTGATTTGGGTGGTCTACCAACTGTTAAGTTTACTGCAAACACAATTCAAATTATCGGTGGTACTTCTAATAACTGGGTAACTTTAGGATTCAATCAAGGCGGTAGTCTTCGCGTTACTGCTGCTAATACAGCTGGAAATATTCAAACATCTTCAGTGTTAATCACTGATATTTCTACTACTACTGCTACAAACGATACAGTTAGCGTTACTGGTGCATCTACTTACACTGTAGAAAATGCTGATACAGTTGCTGAAATTGCTTATGATAATCGTAGCGCTCTATCGCTTTTCTTAAGAGCAAATACGGCAGGTCCGGCGGCAACTACTCAATCAAAAGGATTCGACTCTTCAGACTTGGCAGCAATCGGTGTTACCACTCTTACAAACCAGGTTTATCGTTTCCCACTAACAAACGCATTAGATCCAAAAATCAGTCTTTCTGACAGTACTGTAACAAGTGGCGATTATCCTGAAATTAAAATTCGTTATTTTGCAGTTCCATTTCAACAAGACGTTGATACAGCAGGATCACCTAGAAACTTTGGTATCGTAATTGATGCTGGTACTTATTCATTCCCAGACGGTGTTTATGATTCAGGAAGCGATGCAAATACTATTACCACAGCAATTGCAGGTATTCCATCATCTACATTTGATGGTGGTACATTAACAATTCATGAAGGTGCTGATAGTGGTAATTATACCGTCGATACAGCATCTGGTGGTACTATTAATATTTTAGGAGCGGCACCATTATCGGGTGGAAGTCTTACTAATCTTTCCATGACTCTGCAAAGAGCTACTAAAATTATTGACGGTACGAATGGTCCTACAATTGAACAAATTTACAACCGTGTACAGTATCAATTAAGACAAGATACAAATATTAACGATACAAATAGCGGTAATACTGTAACAGGTTCAACTGCTGATGAGTTATTGTTCTTCGTTGGTGACGCGATTACGGCTGGTTCAACTACTTCACCTCCAGAAAATCCCGAAGGCGGTGGAACGGGTGTTGCTATGCTTGGATTTAATCCCAACGATACAAACGACGTTACGCTTGTAGATAATGGTGATACTGCTAGAAACTTCCCGTTCTTGTCTGCTGGTAACATCAATTTCAATTCAAACTTAGATGACGATAATGATGCTAAGTTCTGGATGTTCTTTACTTACACTCATCAACGTACATTGACAAATGCTGATGTAGGGGTGCCATCTGGAAGAACCGCAGTAATTACGTGTGATGCTGGTGCTGGTAATGATATTGTAATTGAAGATTTTACTCGTTATCAAGATCAAACTTGGTCCAATGCTCCAGCTCAAGATCAATTAGCAGTTGGACAATATATTCGTTTTTCAGAATGGACTAATAGTGAAAACAATGGTATTTGGAGAATTACTGCATATACTAGTGCTACATCGATTACTTGCGTAAAGGTAGATGGTGATGCGCCAGTCCAAGAAACAAACACAACTGGTGTAAAACTACAGGAAGATCCAATTGATTCACCTGATGCTATTATTGTAAATGACAATAATGCCGCACAAATTGCTGGTTTAGCAAATACTGCATCTGTTGCGTTTGACTTCGACTTTACAAACAATAATCAGGGTAGTCGTGTTCCTTCAGCTAATACTTTACTTTGGCCAACAGTAACTACAGGTAATCCTGCCGCAGTTACCGTCCGTGCAATTGGTTTCAATACCGCGCAGTTCGTGGAAGTTAGTTCAACCATTACAAGAGCAACTGGTCAGAGCATCTCTGTGGTGTCTGGTCTTGAAAGAAACTACTCTAACCCAGTATAATGAAAAGGTAGATAATGAATATATCATTAGAACAAGCAGGTGAAGTTCTTGGCAAAACTTCAGATGAGATGATGTTTTTAGTACAGTCAAAAAAAATCCAGGCAGGGGTGGACCAAGACACCCTTGTTTGGACTTTTCAACTTGAAGATGTTTTGAAGTTAAAGAAAGAGTTAGAAGAAGAAACTTTACAAGAGGGTCAACAGTTTTTGTCTGAATAATACATTATGAGAAATTGTGGTGAATGTAATGTGTGTTGTGTAGTGCCCGAGATGACAGTGGCAGATCATGGTTTTTCTAAAAAATCATTTGTGAGATGCCCGAAACTATCAGGTATAATTTCTGACAAACAATGCACAATTTATAAAGATCGTCCGACTAAATGTTCGCAATTTACTTGTTTGTGGATAAAAGGATTTGGTAATGAAAACGATCGACCAGACAAAAACAATTTGTTATTATTTAAGAATAGAATTAATAATGGTAATTGGATTTTTGCGATTGAGACAAAAGAAGATAGTATATTAAAGAACAAAGAGATTTTAATCGAAGTTTCTAAAAAAAGTGATACTGCAATTATTATACAGAAGTTCAATTCTAAAAAGATTGCTGGTGATGAAACTGTATTAAAAAATTCATTGGTTTCAAAAGCCAAACAGATGATGGGAGAGTTTCTTCGCTGGATAGATGAGGATAAAGAAATTGGGTTGTACAAACTTTATAATCCTGCGGAGAAATAAAAATGGCTGATCCCATCTTAGTCGAACTCGATGGTACTCGGGTAAATGATGCTGATACAGGCGGTACACCATGGGGTAACTGGACAAATTCTGGTGGCTCGGCTGGTGGTGCTGCTGTTTCTGCAGAACCTCAGCTAGCATATCAAGGAACAAACGCAGTAAATAAAAAAGTTACAGCAACTACTGACCGAGAAGGAGTGGATATTGATCCATTTGGAGCATCAGTAGATGTTACTACAGCAAATAATGCTCTATTTTTTTTCAAATTAAATGTTACAGATTCATTCGATTTGAACTCAACTTGGGGAGTTCAAATCGACATAGGTAATTTGGATACCCAGGTTTATCAATATAACGTATCTGGATCAGGAGCAAAACGACCAATTTTTGAATCTTATGTCGCACAAAGTGGATATTTAATTGGACAAATTAATCCCACTGTTGCTGAATGGAGAGATGGTACTGTTGGTACTGTAACTGAAACTGCTATTGATTTCTTAGCATTTGGGATGCAAACAATTAATGGCGCAACGAAGGATGTTAACTTCGCTGTAGATTCTGTTGATTTTGGTCGAGGATTAAGATGTCGTGGAGGTGGTCTCGATGGAGCATCTACTGGGTTAATTTCTTTCGGAGATTTTCTATCATCTGACCAGGAAACTCGTGCAAACCGTTGGGGAGTTGTCACTGGTTCTGGTAATTCATTGCAAGCTCGTGGTATGTTGGCCATTGGTCACGAATCGGGTGGCGGTGTAGCACAATCAAATACTCGTTTCCAAGATACAGAATCAATTATCACATTCCTTGATGGTTACCATGCATCAAATAATGTTGGTGTAATCGTATATAATGCAAACACAAATGATTCTGTAACAATCAGTTCACTCTTTATTGGTGGCGGCGCAAACACAGAAAATGCTGTACCATCTTCTCGAGACACAAGACCAGATTTCACAGTTGTTGGTACAGCTAATACTGTTGGTGTAAATTTAACCAGCGCTACTTTCCGAAATTTTAGAAATATTAATTTAAATAGTTCTGTTACAGTTGATGGTTGTACGTTTACATGCGAAAAACTAAAACCAGGTAATGTAACAGTAGGAAACTGTTCAATTACAGATACATCTATTTTTACTACTGGACCAGCAGCAAATGCTACGGTAGAATTATTCCCAGATAATAATTCCAATATTATTAATAACACAAATTTTTTTCAAGATGGGTTGGGGCATGCTGTTGAACTTGCAACAGTTGGTGGAACATATAACTTTGATAATTTATCATTTACTGATTATAATGCATCAAACAATCAAAACGATTCTGCGCTTTGGGTTTCAGCTGGATCTGGCACAACCACAATCAATTTAAACAATGGTTCTGCTCAACCTTCATTTAGAACTGCTGGTGCCACCGTAACTTTCGTTTCTTCTGTTTCGGTTACAGTAACAAATATGATAGCAAACACTGAACTTCGCATTTACAACACAGCATTATCTGAATCAGACGCAAATTATCAAATTGCAGGCGTTGAAGATGTATCAAAAGCTACTGGAGATACAAGTGAAGAAAATGGTACAGCTTCCGGACCTGATGGGAATGGAAGATATAGTTTCAATTTTTCGACCAGTCAAAACGTTAACTTGAAACTTAGATTTATCAATACTGCGTTTGTAGATAGTGCATACTGGATTGCGGATGATATTTCAGTAAATTCAGGAACAGATGCTACGCTATCGATTCAGGCGGCGCAACGAAGAGATAGAGTGTTTAGTAATCCTGTTTAGTATTATAAATATAAAAAACGAATTTCATTAGGAGAATAGTTAAATGGCTGGTGATCGTAAATATACCAGAATTCCTCCAGAAAGCACTGGCGATAGAATACTCTTAGTTCATACACAAGAAGTTCCATTCGATAACCTACAGGGTGGTCATGTTTGGAAACGAGGTGAACAGTATACAATCACTGGCAACGGTGGTGCTACCATTACCATAACACTTCATAAAGCTGTTATTGCTGCTGGTGGTACTTCAGGATTCTTGGTATATGAAATTGAAGAAGATGAAAACTATCTGAATTCTCCTGATGTAATCGACAATCAAGAAATTCGTTTAGGTGGTTCCGGTGGAACATTAGTTGCTTATTCGAGCGGAACTTCTTATTGCGTTTATGTAAACGGTCAAGCGATTATCGGTAAGGATAATTCTACATACGCGGCGAACGTTGATCGTTTCGGTGCCTTGTATAGCAGATTTTCTGAAGGTGCACCAGAAATTTCTAGTTTTGGTAAGTTACGTGTTACTGAACCAAAACTTTTAGCACAATATGATTTTACAAAATCAGCGCTGAAAGACGAATTTGTAAACTCTCAAGAACAATTAGGAAATTCTACTTGGCAACCAGACATTGGCGCAATAAAACTTACTGTGAGCGGCGATAATACTGTTGACCGAGTTACGAACACTTCAAACTTATTTCACCCAGTAGTTCCTGGTTCTGGTATTCTTTTTGTATTCGCTGCTAGATCAGATAGCGTAACTCAAGGTGTGATTCGCAACTGGGGTGCATTTGATGCTACTGATGGTTATTTGTTTCAACAAAACGGAACAAAGTTAAGAGTAGTTCATAGATATACGCTTGATGGTAATGCTACTGCTAACATGCCAATAGAACAAGCAGACTGGAATCGAGATACACTAGACGGAACTTTCAGTGCTCAAAATCCAAGCGGTATGAATTTAGATATACAAAAAATTAATTTATACTGGGTTGACTATCAGTTTTACGGTGGCGGGAGAACACGTTGGGGTGTTTTTTATCAGGGTGAACGTATTGTTTGTCATGAGATGCGTCATGGAAATGGAGAAGAGGGCAACGTAGGTCTTACAAATCCAATCGGTAATCCAAATCGTCCATTATGTTGGGCAATAGCAAATAGAGTGGATGCTGATTCAGCAAGTCCAGATGGTTCAGAAGCAAACTTCTGGGTTTTTGGTGGTGCTGTTTATTTAGAAGCTAGCGTAGATCCATTAGCTGAATCGAATATTCGTGGTTATCGAAATAATAATTTTGTATTACCCGCAACGAGTACGAGTACAACTTATGCATTTACTTTAAGTCCAGCGCAGTATTATCCAGAAGCATTTGTTCAGGATACTTCTGCGGGAGGTTCTTTTACATTATCAGGCGGTCAATTAGAAAACCATTCAATCTATTCTCCTCAAATATTAAATGTCGCATCGTATAATCAGTTAGATGATGACGTTGATAGAAAAGTTGAGATACGTATGTTTCAAAAATGTATCATGCGTGGATTAAACTATAACCCTGTAAGTTTCAGTAGTGTTGAAGTTGATACGGATGGTGATCACTTAGCTCACGGACCTGAGTTTGCAAGGTTTGTTGTTGATGGCGATAAAGATTTCAATTTCTTTGATCTCTTTAAAACGATTCAAAACGGTGCAGTAAAAAATAATAGTGACCAAGCATTTGCAAGAAATTCACAACCAATTACTACTTTTTATGAAGGCGCAGATCCAGAACTAACTGGTGTAAAACGTATCGTAGTAAAGATAAAGAGTCATCCGATTTTTGGAACTAACATTCACTTTTTTAATGACAAAAATAAAGTGGTGTTTAGAGACACAACGAATGTCACGGACCCAGAAGTTTTATTAGGATTCAATAATCAAGGTACGTTGAAAACAGCAAACACCACATCTACAGATTGGCATTATCTATCTTTTATTGATAGAGATGAAGCGTGGATTTATAATAGCACTGCAAACATTGATGATGATAGAAATGCCAGAGTGATAAACATAACCGGAAACAAAATGATTACAGCAGGTCTAGCGGTTGGAGATAGAATAACTTTAACAGGTACTGGTGGTAGTTCAGGACAAGATGGTACTGCATATGTACTTGAAGTCGCAGGTGGCGGCGGCGCTAATACTGTTACTTTACAAGGTAGAGACGCTACGTATTTAGACGCTGGTTGGGTTGGTACTGCAAATAATACATCAACTGATTCGGATCCAGTATCATCAATTACTACACTCGGTGTTGGAACTTATCCACTTGATTATAAAACATCGCTACTCGCGTTAGCGAATACTGATGTGGGTATTACGTTGTCTGGTAATACGATTACAGATCAAAACTCTTTATATGGTCCTCCACCAGCACGAGTTGCTTGGACATTTATGGTACGCCATCTAAGAGCAAAATCTTCTAACACTTTAGTTCGTTGGGCTATGACTTGGAAAGAACGCGTCCAGTAAAATGTTAACGTTTAATTATAACAATTGGCAGTTTTGGGAAGCATATAATCCTCCAGATTATCTAGGACCACAAAAAGTAACTTTTGATGGTTTAGCAAGATTAATTCTTGTGAACGAAAACGTAACTACGTTGAATTTTCAAGAAGACGTATATTCAGGGTGGAAAGAGTGGGTTAAAGATCCTACACAAGATAATGGTAAATGGGCTGAAGCAATATCAGCTGTTGGTGGTGACCCTCTCCCTGGAGATAGAACTCTTGGTTCTACTTTCTTCCTAGAAAACGATTGGAAAATGAGAACATGGGAAGGCGACCACGAAATAACCGTGTTTGGAAACGTCTTTACTCGTACTGGAGAATCGATATTTGTAAGAACTATTGATAAGTGGAACATCGTGATTAACTTGAACACGTCTACTCTCGTGGAAACTGCCACTGTTGCTCTAGGTCCTGCGGCTGTAGAACAGATCGTTTCTGGTGTCTGGGCAGAAAGTCTTTCCGGAACTACTGCTGGCACTAGATTAATTAACGTTGATGATATACCTCAAAATGTTTGGGATTATATCATTGACAGCGGTAGAGCACAATCAGCAGGTGATAAACTGAAAAAAGTTGCTACGAAGACGCAAGACATTGCCTTTAAGTAATCAATTTTTATAAATAATATAGAATTAAGGAGAATACATAATGTCAGAAACTGAACAGAATACAATCCGCGACGCTGTTCTTGCGTTACAAAATGGCGAATCAGGAGCATTCAAAGACGCAATCGCTGCTTCCCTTATGGATAAAGCAATGGACGCGATTAATGTTCAAAGAATTGGCGCTGCTCAATCTCTATTCGCAGAACCTGAAATTTCTCCAGAAGAAAACACCGAACCAGAGGAAGTAGCTGATGAAGAAGTTTAAGAATTTATTTGAGTCAGTAGGTTCTCCAGCCACTGATTCAAAAGTAAAGGAAGATGACGAAGAAGAAGTCAAAGGTTATAAGCCTCGTTCTAAGGGTGAAGAGGATTTTGTAAACCAGCATAAAGTAGTGAAGAAGGAACATCCAGTCGCTGAACCTCATCAACACACTGGTGATCGCAAGGGTCCAAAGAGTGACTCTGGCGAAGACCATGAAGGTTTTGAAAAGAAGGGCGAACCAGTTCTAAAAACGTATGATCAGTTTAAGAAAATGGGTGGCTGGGGTTCTTCTTCAAAGCGCGGACCAGATAAGACTGCTGGTGACACAAAGGCTGTGATGCAGGGTTCTTCTAAGATTAAAGAAGAAGTTGAGATTATTGATGAAGCATTTAAAGCAGGTACTGTTAAACTTAAAGATGGTAGTACTGTAAAGGTTAACGAAGCAACAGCAAAAGTTCTCAACAATGCTTTGAGTCAATTGAGCGCATCTAATAAAAAGCGAATGGAAGCGGAAGCGATGAAGAACAAGAGTTCTTTTGAGTCGATGGTCAAGTTCGCAAAAGCTACAGTGTAGGTGAATCATGGCTCAGGTAATTACAGTCAATCAAAATAAAGGCAGTCGCGGAACAGGCATTTTAGTTGTCCGTTCTGATGCTACGGGGTTTGTGAGTGCTAATACGAACGGTGCTGAAGGAGTAAGTAAAGGCGCTACTTCTGGAGAAACCATTACTGGCATGCATGTCGCAGAAGTTGCATGGAATTGCGAAGCAGCTGCAACTTGGACGATTAGTCGTGGTAATGGCGCAAATGCTAACACTCTTTGGGTTACACATGGCGCTTCAGGATTTCATGACTTTCAAGCAAATCAAATGAGATTAGAGCCATCGGGTGCTGAAACTGCAAACGTTATCTTTACACTTGCTGGTGGCACAGGTAACATTATTCTTAAACTTCACAAGAATTCCGGAGAGTAAAATGAAACTCATCACAGAAATGCTTGAATCAGAAGTTGAGTTTGTTACTGAAGCAAAAGAAGATGGTGGCAAAAATTATTTCATTGAAGGCATTTTCATGCAGGGAAACATGAAGAACCGCAATGGTCGCATGTATCCCATCGAAACTCTTATGAAAGAAGTCAATCGTTATAATAAAGAATATGTAGAACAAAATCGCGCTTACGGTGAACTTGGTCACCCACAGGGTCCAACGATTAATTTAGAGCGCGTTTCTCATATGATTAAAGAACTAAAGCAAGATGGTAATAATATTTACGGTAAAGCAAAGATTATGACCGAAACTCCTATGGGTAAGATTGTAAAGAATCTTATGGATGAAGGAGCGAAGTTAGGTGTGTCTTCACGTGGCATGGGAACGCTAAAAGAAAAGAATGGCGTGAACATGGTACAATCAGATTTTCAATTAGCAACCGCAGCAGATATTGTAGCAGATCCTTCAGCGCCTAATGCTTTTGTTGAAGGTGTAATGGAAGGCGTTGAGTGGTTACAAATTGACAATCGTTGGGTTCCTCAATACGTTGAAGAGACTCAACAAACAATTCGAAAAGCATCAAGAGCTGAACTTCAGGAAGCAAAAGCAAAGGCTTTCATTCAGTTCTTGAAGCGACTCTAAAAGATGTGTTTTTTATAAATAATACTAAATTGAATACTTGTTAACAAGGAGAAATAACAGATGTCCGAGAAAGAACTAGAAGTACTAGAGGACGCTGATGCAGCTGAAACTCCTGAGATTTCAGAAGATGAAGATCTTTTAGAGTTCAAGGCATCAATGGGCGATCCTTCAGAAGTTCCTGATCCTAGCACAAAAAAGACAGATGAGAAGCCAAAGGGTAAGGGCGATGCAATGCAGAAGGTTAAGGTTCCTGGAACCAAAGCTGGCATGATCAACGCCATGTATCAGGAAATGTCAAAGATGAAGAAATCTGATCTTCAAGCAATGTATAAAGGTATGAATGGTGTTAAGGAAGAGACAGAGATCGAGGAAGAAGAAATCGAGTCTCGCCCTCTTGCTAAGATTACCACTAACGACCTAAACATTCAAGAAGATATCGATGCTCTTTTCAATGGCACCGATCTTTCTGAAGAAGCTCAGGAAAGAATTACCACAGTGTTTGAAAGCGCTGTCGTTTCTAAGGTCAATGAAATCGTCGAGCAGTTTGCCGTTGATTCCGAGTCTGACATGGAAGTCGCTCGTGAAGAGATGGTCAATGAGATGACCGAAAAGGTTGACTCATATCTTGACTACGTTGTCCAGGAATGGGTTGAAGAAAATAAACTTGCTATCGAGAAGGGTGTTCGTGCCGACATGGTCGAAGATTTTCTTAGCGGTCTCAAGGGTCTTTTCGAAGAGCATTATGTTGATCTACCAGAAGAGAAGGTTGACGTTGTTGAGGAACTCCTTGGCAAGGTTGAAGAACTCGAAGGCAAGCTCAACAGTCAGATCGACGAGAATGTTGAACTTACCGCTGCTGTTAAAGAATTCAGCAAGGAAATGGTTTTCGCCGAGTCAACAGAGGATCTCACCGACACACAAGTTGAGAAACTACGTGGTCTCGCAGAAGGCATCGACTTTGTAGACGCTGAAAATTTCACAAAGAAACTCGGCATGCTAAAGTCACAGTATTTTGATATTGAAGAAGTAACCGAATCGGTTATCGTCGATGATGAGAAAGATCCAGTTGCTCTAGATGAAGAAGAGAAGCAGGGTCCAACAGGTGCTATGGCAGGGTACATGAGTGCCATTTCAAGATCCATTAAAAAATGAAATTATTATAAATAACATGAACAAGGCTGAAAAACATTAGTAAGGAGAAAAAACAAATGTTTCTATCTGAAGAATTACAGAAGAAGTGGCAGCCAGTGCTTGAGCATCCCGACCTCTCTGAGATTAAGGATCCTCATCGTCGCGCTGTAACCGCAACACTACTAGAAAATCAGGAAAAGTCTGCACGTGAGCAGGGTTATGGTTCTGGTGGTTATCAGTCACCTTCACTACTCGGTGAAGCTGCACCAACAAACGCAATGGGTGCTTCTAGCTCAGTTGCAGGTGATGGTAACGTTGACATCTTCGATCCAGTGCTTATTTCATTGGTTCGTCGTTCAATGCCAAACCTAATTGCTTATGATGTTGCTGGCGTCCAGCCAATGTCTGGTCCAACTGGTCTCATTTTCGCAATGCGTCCACAGTACGCTTCACAGGGTGGCACTGAAGCCCTCTTCAACGAAGCTAATACCAACTTCTCCGCTGTTGCTAACAACGGTGTTGGTGGTGTTACTTGGACCACAGTTGACGCCGCAGCTGCTGCTACCGGTGATGATCCAACCGCTCGCGGTTCTGGTACTGGTTACACAGTCGGTGCTGGTTTATCAACTTCTACTGCTGAAGCTCTCGGCGATTCCGCTGACAACAGCTTCTCAGAGATGGCATTCTCAATTGAGAAAGTTGCTGTAACTGCTAAGTCACGTGCTCTAAAAGCAGAGTACACCATGGAACTCGCTCAAGACCTCAAGGCAATTCATGGTCTTGATGCCGAGACTGAACTCAGCAATATTCTTTCCGCTGAGATTCTTGCAGAAATCAACCGTGAAGTTGTTCGCACGATCAACTACACTGCTACTGCTGGTGCTACTCAGAACACAACTACTTCTGGTACTTTCGACCTCGACGTCGATGCCAATGGTCGTTGGTCAGTTGAGCGCTTCAAGGGTCTAGTCTTCCAGCTAGAGCGCGAAGCAAATGCTATTAGTAAAGCAACCCGTCGCGGTAAGGGCAACGTCCTAATCTGTGGTTCAGATGTCGCATCTGCTCTTCAGATGGCTGGCGTTCTCGACTACACTCCTGCTCTTAGCAACAACCTCAATGTTGATGATACTGGCAATACTTTCGCTGGTGTTCTTAACGGTCGTATGAAGGTGTATGTTGATCCATACTTCTCATCTTCATCTTCTAACCAGTATGCCACAATTGGTTACAAAGGTTCCAGCGCATTCGATGCTGGTCTCTTCTACTGCCCATACGTTCCACTACAGATGGTTCGCGCAGTCGGCGAGAATACCTTCCAGCCCAAAATCGGGTTCAAAACTCGTTACGGAATGGTTGCCAATCCTTTTGCTACCACTGGCGCAGACGGTACGATTACCTTCAATCAGAAGAATATCTACTACCGTATCGTCACTATTGCTAACCTAATGTAATAACGATAATAATCGTTAGGTTGAAATTAGAGGGGGCTTCGGTCCCCTCTTTTTTTATTTTCTAAACATATAAATAGTATATGATGTGGATTAGAAAACATATAGTAACGCTTGACGTTTTATACTACATGCCAGATTACTCTGAAATTGTTCAAGAGTTTATTTGGCAAACGAATGATATTACTCCAGAATTACCAAAAGTACATAAGTTTTTAAATTACTGGAAGAATAACATCGAAGCGGTTATCAAAGAAGTAAAGGTTAGTTATACAGAATATAATGATTTCAACGTCATCAGAGAGATAAAATATGGCATTAGACACTAACATCAGCGTACTCTTAGACGACGCTAATCTTACAACAAACATAAACTTTCTATCGCCATTAGGTTTTAGATTTCAGTTAACACGAGCACCGAACGTCGAGTATTTCTGTCAATCTGCAACATTACCTACAATCTCTATGGTTGAGATTTTACAACCTAATCCTCTTGCTCAGTTAACAAGACCAGGAGATAGGATTACCTATGAACCATTCAGCATTCGGTTTCGTGTAGACGAAGAAATGAAAAATTATCTCGAAATCCACAACTGGATTATTGGATTAGGACATCCCGACAATTTAAATCAATACAAAACTTTGAATCAAGGAGCAGGAATCTATTCCGACGGATCTCTTGTAATTCTTTCTTCTAATAACAATCCCAAGGTTCGTATTGGTTTTGAAAACTTATTTCCGCTATCTCTCTCGCCACTTACCTTTGATACCACGCAAACAGACATCGAGTATCTGGAAGCCGAAGTTACTTTCAGATATCGTAAATTTACAGTAGAAGTTCTATAAAAGTATTTACTTCTTTTTGTTTACACGTTATAATGCGTATGTCGCTTTTGAATATGGATTAAGTTATGAAGTTAGATGATATTATTGCTATGTGGCAAGAAGATTGTAGAATAGATGAGACTGAGTTATCTAGAGAAAGTCTTAATGTTCCTATTTTACATAGTAAGTATTTACAACACTATTCTCAATCGCGATTGAAACTTCGTGCAATGCGTATGAAGCAAAAACAGTTGCAACAGAGATTAATGGATTACTATCGCGGTGATTTAAATAATCCAGAAGACTTGGCTGAATTAGGTAGAGAGCCATATCCTTTTAAGAGATTAAAACAAGATATAAATTATTATGTAGACTCTGACGATGAAATGGTTGCATTGAATACTAAACTTGCATTGCAACAAGAACTCGTAGATGTACTTGAAGAAATTATGAAATCAATTAATACACGAGGATATACAATAAAGAATAGTATTGACTTTTTAAGGTTTACTAGTGGAGGTTAATATAGTATAATATAATATGAAAGGAGTGATGTGATGAAAAACAATAATGAACAAAAATGCATGGAACACTTCAAATCTTTTATTAGAACCAAATAAAATACGTGGTAATGTTTTGATAGTTTCGAAAGAGAATGAAGTTTATATGAAGGTTGATGCAGAACCTGTTATTCGACAGGAGCTGACAGACTTCTTTTCATTTACGGTACCTGGTGCTAAGTTTATGCCAGCGTATCGTAATCGTGTCTGGGATGGCAA